>ENA-ORXT01001335-ORXT01001335.1-marine-metagenome-genome-assembly--contig:-NODE-1335-length-33612-cov-55.606143_pt1 | contig 33612 bp, 25 predicted proteins | sample MGYA00237868_ERZ511482 | MGnify/ENA metagenome assembly ERZ511482 | reverse complement strand
AATAATAAATTTACGTTTTTGGCTTGACCTTTTTGCCGCTAGCTTCGTTAAAAAGCCTCATGATAGCGCGGCTATCCCTACATTTTTTGCCTCACTAGCAACAAAAATCTCTAACCCAAAATTCTTAATTTATTAATATCTCATTCCTAAGTTATGAAAAATAAATATATTATCGGCTTTTCTATTCTTCTGTTTTTGGGTATCTGGAGTTGTACCTCCCCATCTGAGTTTAGTGATACTCCCGAAATTGATTTTATAGGTTTTAGCAAAAGTACGTTATTACAAGGAAGTCAGTTTCAGGATTCCGTCATACTTCGAATTAGCTTTAGAGATGGAGATGGAGATATCGGCGACCGACAGGCCGTAAATATTGAGGTAAAAGATTTAAGACTAGAAAACTCGATTCCTTTCGGATTCTTGATTCCGGAGATTCCGGAGCAAGGGGCAGAAAACGGCATTTCCGGGACGATGGATATTAAGATATTCTCGGTTTGTTGTTTTCAAGGGGCTATTTCCTGCCAGCCTTTCCCGGACATGCCCGAGGATGAACTTAGCTTCAGCGTTCAGATTACAGATAATGCGGGTAATAAAAGTAATACGATCGAGACAGAGGCACTGCGACTGTTGTGTTTGTAGCTTTTGATCCCAATCTGTTGAGCTCAACTTTCACTATACTTCCGTAGAAAAATCAACAGGTAAAGAACCCTCAAATTCAATCAGAACACTTAAAAATTCATCTTTTGAGTTTAATAATTCCATCTCCCACGGATTGGTATCTGCGGATTTTAAGAGGGTAATAGACGCCAATTTATAATTTTTTTCCAAGGTAGCTACTGTTGAATATTTTTTTTCAGTCGCTAAAAAGTCTATCATCGACTTCCATATTTCAGAAAAATATTTTTCTATCATTTTAAATAATGCTACCTGTTTTTCACTAGCCGAATCCTTGTCTGATTCAATTGACAAGACTACGGTACCATCCCTTTCGCCTATTTTAATTTTCTTATCCAGTAAAAAGGTATCGGTTAATTGATCGTGATCAATATTTAATTCACCAAAAAAATGATCCGTTATTGTATTCATGGTTATATTTTTGATTCCAGTTTCTTTCGTTCTTTAACCACTGCGTCACGTTACTTTTATTTCTTGACACCCAAAAATTTATCCAATAGCTGATAGAATTTTTCTGGTTCCTCCAAATAAGGATTGTGAGCACTTTGTTCAAACATTACAAATTTTGCTTGTGGCATGTATGTTTTGTATTGCACATTATATTGTGGCGTAGAAACACCATCATAACGGCCCGCTATAATTAAAGTTGGAAAACTTAGCTTTACTAGATCCTTTCGAAAGTCAGTATCCATCATGGTACCACTCACAAAAAAATCTGCATCGCGCCCAATAATTCCGTAATAAACATCATTGTTCCAGTTCCGAAATTCAGTTTTGGGACGCTTCCCTTTTATTTTAGTATCGTGGTAATAAATGTATTTGGTAGGAACACTGCCGTAGACTTTTGTAAAAACTGGATCACTCGAAACGTACCCCAGATGGCGTAAAGAGTCCACTTTCGCCCAGGTTTCGGGAAAGTGCGTTTGGGTATAATGATTATAGCTGTCGCAATTCGCCTGCCACATTTCACCGCTGTGAAAACCAGCAATTAAAACCATTTTACTAACTTGTGCAGGATATTTGATCGCATAAGCTTGTGCAACGACCGTCCCGTAGGAATGCCCCACCAGGGCAATTTTATCGAGCCCCAGCGCAATTCGTACCTGCTCCGCAATATGGACATCATTGGCAATAGAATATTCTGAAACATCTTTCGCATTGTCTGACATTCCCCGACCGAGCATATCTATAAATACGACTTGATGGGTTTTATAATATTGCCCAAAAGCCCCTTGCATATAATCGTGAGAATTTCCCGGACCTCCAGCAAAAAAGAAGACCGGTGCTCCTTTCCCTAGTGTTTCAACGTTGATTTTATAACCATCAATATTAATAACGCTGGGCGTAAATCTAGAGAAAATGTCTTCTTCCGTTTGTGCATTTAGATGGGTTACGAAAAAAAATAAAAGTATGTAAATTGTAAATTTCACGGTTATTGTTTTTTCTAATTATTAAATCTTTTTAATTGCCACTCAACTTTTCTAGGTATCGGAGCTGTTCAAAAATGGAGGTCGGGAACAAAGGATATTAATTATCCTGGATTGGGTAACAAGAGACTAATTAACTATTTTGCTCCATCAACTGACCATTGATAGAAAAGTCATAAACGATCTCCACGTTATGATCCAGCATTTTTACGACCGAACAATATTTATCCAAAGACATCTTGATAGCCTTTCGAACTTTATCTTCGTTCAAGTCTCCTTTGAAATAATAATGAAATTTTATTTTTTTAAAAAGAGCAGGTACCGCATCTAGCCGTTCACCCTCTACTTCAATTCTCAAATCCTCGATGGATTGCCGCATTTTTTTTAATATTAAATGAATGTCAATACTGCTACAACCGCCCGCAGCCATCAGGACCAATTGCATCGGTCGGACGCCCTTGTCTTCTCCGCCAATGGTTTCGCCACCATCAATATCTACCGTGTGCCCTTCGGCGCTCTTCGCCCGAAAGTGTACCGCCTTATTCATTCTTTCTAAAGTAACTTTCATAATCTCAATTTAACCTATTGTTACGTAAAAATTTTTATAAGTCTCTCAAAGCGCAAAGGTAAATATTTGGGCGGACTTACCCACAAAGACCCACTATTAAATCTGGATAATAAGCAAAAAAAAAATATTGGACACATTAAAACATATTTTAATGTTTGTCGTAAGAATAGTAAATGCTTTTAATAGTGACAAAAAAAAGCAACCAAAGCACTTAAGTTCAATAACATAAAGTGTATAACTCATATTTTAACCTCAGCGTCATGAAACAACTTTTTCCCCTTCTGATTTCTACTGTTTTCTGCTTCTCTCTGAATAGTCAGGAAATGCACACCCTTTATTCTATTCCTTCAGAAAAGCTAGCTGAAGGTCTGGAAGTCAACAATTTAGATAAGATTAACTCAAGTAAACTGGACTATTGTCCGGTTCCGTTTGGTGAAGGAATCATTTTTACCAGTAACCGGTCTGAAAACTTACCATGGTATAAAAAATTGTTTACCAAAAGCTATTCCAACCTCCTTTTTTCAGCCAATATTGGCAACCACAAATACACCAAACCACTTGGCCTGCCAGGGGAAGTAAATGGTAAATTCAATGAGGGCGCAGCCTGTATTTCATCGGACGGAACAAAGATGTTTTTTACACGAAATGCTACCAAAAAAAATAAAAACGGTTTGTACGACCTTAATATTTATTCCGCCGAACTGATTGATAAAAAATGGCAGAACGTTACAGAACTTAATCTAGGAGCCAGCAATTATACCAATTGTCATCCAGTATTATCAAAAGATAACCATACACTTTATTTTGCTTCTAACCGACCCGGTGGATTTGGGAGTATGGATATTTACGAATCTCGTCTAATAGAAGGAAAATGGAGTGAACCGATTAATGTTGGCGCCTCCGTCAACAGTGAAAAAACAGAATTATTTCCGCAGATCGGACAGGAAGGTGAGTTGTATTTTTCTTCGGATGCCAGTGATGGAATTGGACAACTGGATATCTGGGTCAGTCGAATCGGAAAATCCGGAACGAGAATGGCAAAAGAAAATATGGGTACTCCCATCAACTCTTCCGAAGATGATTTTAGCTTTGTGGTAATGCCAAATAGCCGTTCGGGCTACCTTACCAGCAATCGCAAAAATGGAATGGGGGCTGATGATATTTACAACTGGAAAATCACTTTACCTTTAGAGATAGAAGAACCGCCCGTACCAGCAGAGCCACTTGCCAGCATTAACATTACTGACGAGAACAATAACCTGCTTTCTTCCGCGCAACTTACCCTGATAGAAATTTCCTACAAGCTAGTGGATGTACCGAGTTTGAATCAGCCATTTTTTATCAGTAATAATCTGGATCAATCACTGATCGATATGATCGGAGAAAAGGTTTATTCAATTACTGAAAACAATGCTAAACCAGTTTATAAAATTAATCCACTAAAACAATATTTTTTGGTAGCGGACCATCCTGATTTTAAAACTACCCAACAGGTTGTTTCGGGAGCAGCACTACTCAAAGAAAATACTTATGCTTTACAACTCATGCCAACCAATGACGATTACCTCGCCCTGGCATCGAATACTCCGAGAGTCAATCAGGTTAATGGTCCCAACTCATCCGAAGTAAACATGATGAATTCCGCCAACCTTCCTACGCCAACGGTGACAGCGGAGGAAAATACACCTGTAATTTTGGTCGCAGCCGTTCCACCGACAACTGACGAGGAATTTACTGAAAAAGGCGGTGTTATTCTGGAAACAGACAAGGCCATCGTGGAAGAAAAATCTTATATTCCACTTTTTAGTAGTATCTATCATGCATTTAACAAATTCGTTTTAAATAATGAAACTAAAGAAGAACTGTCTGATGTCGTTAGTACCTTGAGAAAAGAAATTAAAACAACGGTCCTCATCGAAGCGCATACCGATACGCGAGGCAGCAAGACTTATAATCTAAATCTTTCTCAACGAAGGGCCAACCAAGTCAAAATTTACTTGATAGAACAAGGTATTCAACCAGCCAGAATTACCACTATCGGTTATGGTAGCGACCGACCTTTAGTAGAATGCCCGGAGACTGATCCGTGTTCGGAAGAAATACACCAAAAAAATCGAAGAACGGAGATTATGCTTTCTCGTCCGAAATAAGACAAATAAGTAAGAAACTTCCATTTAAGAAAAAGCCATCCTATCTGTCAGGATGGCTTTTTTTATGTTTCCACCGACGATGAGACCACAACCAATACTGTGGTGCTCGAATAATCAACCGCTCCAGACAACGAAGATGACGTTCGGTGATCTCCCCGGGAGCAAGACTTTGCGGATCATCGGTTACTAGTTCTAATTCAATTTCATAATAACCCCGACGCTGTTTTAATATTTGAACGTAGACTACCGGTAAATTATACTTCCGGGCGTAGCGTTCGGCTCCTGGCGCAGTGACCGTTTCCTGATTGAGAAAATTAGTCCAGTAGTAGTTTTTGTTTTTATTGTAATTAGGGGACTGGTCCGAAATAAATCCTAGTGCCACAGATTTGGGGTGTGCCTCCTCGTAATATCCGTCAATAAGTCGATCCTTGGTAATAAGATCGCTACCGTAACGCATTCGGGACTGGGTGATTTTATCAGTGAAATAAACATTTTTTAATTTTGCAAATATAGAAGCAATCTTATGCTTAAACTGCGACGGAAAAGCAATACTGGTTATTTCCCAATTTCCATAATGACTTCCCACCAGAACAATATCCCTTCCCGCATCAAAAAAACGATTCAATAATTCAGGATTGCGCACTCGGCAGCGACGAACCGCTTCAGCCTCTGACATACTAAACATTCGGATGGACTCCACGATCAGGTCTCCCAAATGACGGTAAAATAATTTAGCCACCCGATTTACATCTGAGTTTGTATACTGAGGAAAAGAATTTTGAATATTCTGCTCCACCACTTTTCGACGGTAGCCCATCAAATAATAAATCAGGTAATAGAATAAATTGGAAAGAAAATAAAGAACCGACAATGGGAGTAGGGAAAGCGGTTTGATCAACAAATAAAATAAAACTCGATTCATGGGACATAGAATAAGAAAAAAGTAAGGGCGCAAAAAATACGCCCTTAACCCCAAAAAACCAAATGAAAATCTTTATATGGAATGAGATATAAATAATTAAATCCTTATCTCTGTAAATAATTTTATGCCAAACAAATATATATTTGTTTATATCAAAACAATAATGATTAGTGATAACAGGTCAAAAAATGGTGAAAAGCAGTTAAAAACAAAACAATTGTCCTTCCGTAATATTCTATTTACCAGGTTTACTGATAATGATTACAACCAAAACAAGTCATATCTATACCAGATTTTGGGTATTATTTGACAATTAACCCCTTTTCCTTTATTTATTTGATAAATAGTTCGAATAAGAAGATTATATTTGTATGTAAATAACCCAAAAGGGTTTGTTTGGCCTTTCTCCGATTTTTTCTTTTCTGATTAGAATTCCTAGTTCTAATATTGAAAATACCCCTTTAATAATTACCACCATCACTGACAGCCAGTTTTAAACAGCTTAAATTGTTTATCCATCATGAACGAGGTGGATGAATATTTTAAATTAAAAATTACAACTTTTTATAACCATAAATAATTCGTCAAAGATGAAAAAGCTCTTTACTTTTTTATGCTTTTTATCTGCCTACTCCATGGGAGCACAGGTTGATTTTAATGCAAAAGATTTTGTAAATCCCTACGATGGGGTTTTCCGCCCGGGATCCAATCTGGATTATTACCCCAACTGGTCTACCATCGAACTAGGAGATCTTGCCGGCGGGAATCCCGCCAAGGGAATCATGGGAATAGGTGCTAAAACCTTGCGTCCCGTTCTATCAGAATCCGTTCTAGAGATATTTGGATACGATGTAGTAGTAGATGACTTCCAGCATTTTCAAAGTCTGGGAATGGACGAATTTACCGCAGTACTTGCTTTTCCAGTAGACTGGCATAAGGATTATACGGAATACTGTCCTGGTACACCGTCCAACTTGTTCGCTAATCTACATACTCCTATTTGGGATGGAGGTGCCAACGGTACACCATATAACGACGAAAACTATTTCGCCGCTTACGTCTACAAGACGGTGACCACTTATGACGAATATGTAAAATTCTGGGAAATCTGGAACGAACCTGGTTTTGATTATACGGGTAATACTGGATGGAGAGATGCAGGAGATCCACAAGGAAACTGGTGGGACAATGATCCAAATCCTTGTGATTATATTTTACAAGCGCCCATCGAGAACTACGTTCGAACGTTGAGAATTGCGTACGAAGTCATCAAAACAATTTCTCCCAATGATTACGTTGTAACGGCTGGTTTTGGATACCAAAGTTTTCTCGATGCCGTTCTTCGGAATACAGATAATCCAGATGGTGGCTCCGTCACGGCTGAATATCCGGAAGGAGGAGGTGCTTATATTGACATCATGGGATTGCACAACTATCCGCACATTGATGGAACAACCCGTTTGAGTAATATTGAATTCTTCGAAAGACACTCTGACCGTGCGGCTGAAGGACTCCTCTATCGTCGTGATTTCTTTCAGGAAATTTTTGACAACTATGGCTACGATGGAGAAACTTATCCCAAAAAATTAACGCTCTGCACAGAAATGAACGCACCTCGTGACTTTGATGGCAATGAGGATGGACGCTACTTTGCGGGTAACGAAGCACAGCGTAATTATATTATGAAAACCTTCGTTACCGCTATTACCAATGATGTAATCAATTTCCACGTCTACTCTATCGGTGACAATCCTGGTTCTGGATTGGGTTTTGATGTGATGGGTCTTTACGAAGACTTGAGCGTGGTAGATCCGGGAGAACAGGTTTTAAACGACGAAGGAGTTGCTATGAAAACCACCTCTGATATGTTGTGGGGGACACTTTATGATGAAGATCGAAGTGCTGCCATGAACGCCCCGGAAGGAGTGGAAGCACATGCGTTTTTACGCGCAGATGGACGTTATGTTTATATGCTTTGGGCGAGAACAACGATTGACAACTCAGAATTCGCAGATAAAAACTATAGTTTTCCCAGTAGTTTTGAATACAATGATTTAGAAAGAAGAGAATGGGATTATGCGATTACCAATTCAACCAGTCAGGAAAATGCTGCTGGTATTGATCTGGACGGTACGCCATTTTTCCTGATCGAACCACAAACCAGTAATGGTACTTTTGTCAGTATTGATTGTGCTGCAAATATTAGCCTGGAAATTCCTTTTGGAGACAACGGTATTGAGCTTACTTATAATGAGCCTTCGACTTCTACCAACTGTCCTTCTTCCAACGTGACGTTAAACCGTACCCTAGGTCCTGCAAGTGGTAGCGACTTTGGTCTTGGTACAACCACCGTTACTTATCAGGCAACCAACGATTGTGGACAATCTGCTTTTTGTTCTTTTACCGTTACCATTACCGAAGGAGCAGCTGACCCACAAACTGGAACTTACTGCACTTCTTCTTCTATGGAGCCATGGAGCGAATACATTACCAATGTTGCTTTTCAGGAAATTAACAACGCTTCCGGAAAATGTGATACAGAATGTGGATACGGAGATTTTACCAATTTAACCGCCAACATTAGTGCAGGAGAATCTTACGGCATCACCTTGACACCTGGTATCAGCTGGGCCGGTCAGGATGCAGATCTCTACTGGCGCGTCTGGATTGATTTAAACGGGGATGGTGACTTTACGGATGCCAACGAGAAAGTATTAGAAATGTATGGTGGTAGAGATGCGGTCAGTGGTACTATTACTATTCCTGATAATACAGAAGAGCGCTCAACGCGTATGAGAATCACTACCAAAAAAGGTGGCTACGCTACCCCTTGCGAAATTTTTCTAAAAGGGGAAGTAGAAGATTATACTGTTGCCATCGGGGAAGGTAATGCAGGTTGTGATCTAACCGGACAGTCTTGTAATGATGGAGATGCTTGTACGACAGGTGATACCTATAATGGTGACTGTGATTGTGTCGGTACTTATCAAGACGAAGACGGAGACGGTGTTTGTAATGCGGAAGACGAATGTCCCGGATTTGATGACAACGAAGATCTGGATAACAATGGTGTGCCCGATGGTTGCGATGGTCCATTAAGTAATGATTATTGTGACGCAAGTTCTGACGAACCCTGGGAGCAGTATATTCGCCAGGTTGCAGTCGGAGATATCAATAACCTGAGCGGAAAATGTGACAACGGATGCGGGTTCAGTGATTTTACAGATATTTCCACGGAGTTGGTTATTGGTGAGTTTTACAGCATTGCTTTGACTGCAAAGTACAGTTTTGAAAACTATGATGAGTACTGGAATGCATGGATTGATTTTAATGGAGACAAGAACTTCTCGGCGGACGAATTGGTTATTTCCCGATTTACAGCAGATCTTGGATACGGTATTATTACCCATATGGTGGAAAATGCATTTGTGGTTCCGGCGAATGCGCAACCAGGCACCGTAAGAATGCGCGTGGCATTAAGCCGTGATGGATTTCCTGCAGCCTGTGGCGATTTTGTTTATGGTGAAGTAGAAGATTATACCATCATTCTAACGGGCGGTAACAGTACTAACGGTATTATTACGGATAATAATGCAGCAATAAGAGAAGATATGACTGTTGATTTTACCGACATGCGCCTTTATCCAAATCCAGTGGTCAATGCGATGACCATTGATCTGACCAGCTATGATCAGACAGATGGAGTCGTAAAGATTCAGGATCAAATGGGTCGTGTTTTGGTCAACTTCCCACTCGAAAGTTTGAGCGGTGCTCGTACGGAAATCAACTTGTCTGAATTGACCAGTGGATTGTACTTCCTGACGGTGCAACCGAAAAAAGGTAAAATGATCAGCAAGCGTTTTACTGTAATTACTAAATAAGTGTTATCTAACTTCACATAAATCTGAAGTGACTTAGGAATGGCGATTAAATAAATGCAGATTCGAGGCGAACTATTTTGTCAACATTCCTGAACAAAGAGAACAAGCGTTATTTCCAAAAGGAGATGACGCTTGTTTTTTTATCAAAAACCTGCTTAAAAACTTGTATATACTTTAGCTTATCCTTACCTTGTGCCCATTAAGTGTTGGCCCTCTCAATATCTTCTTTGCAGAAAAATCTTTCTGTACACAATCACCAAAAATTGTTTATATAATCATTGTTTAAAATGGATGTTTGAATTTCAACCTCCATTTTCATCAATTGTTTGCTTATGGTTCCCTCATTTGATGGAACCCCACTCTAACTGACATTTTTTTTGAAATATACAAATAACCCCCTCGTATAAGGAATGTTGATAAAATAAGTATCTATTCTGACTTTCTAAAATATGATTTATTTAATGCTTGTTCCTAATCGGCTACCAGACACTATTTCTTACAATATTAACCACTAAGTTCATGAGACAAACCACCACTACACTATCTCTACATCAGACGTTATCCACGCCAAAGAATCTGCGACAATTAATATTTGTTTCTTTTCTGACCCTTTTCGGATCCATGCTTGCGCTTAATTTGAATGCCCAGCAATTGTTAATTAACGAGTTTATGGCTTCCAACGGCACCACCAATACCGATGAATTTGGAGAAGCGGACGACTGGATCGAAATTTATAATCCAACGGGTAGTTCTGTTAATATTGGTGGATATTATATTACAGATGATTTAACCGAGCTAAATCAATGGCAAATTCCAGCCAACAATGCCGGACAAACGACCATACCAGCCGGTGGCTATTTACTTTTGTGGGCCGACAAACAGTCTGAACAAGGTGCTCGCCACGTTGAAATAAAACTAGGCTCCAGTGGAGAAGATCTCGCCCTGGTCAGGCCAGATGGTGTTACCATCGTTGATAGTTATACCTTTGGCGTACAAGCGCTGGACATTTCTGAGGGGCGGACACCAAATGGTGGATCTTCCTTTGATTTCTTTAGCGAACCAACGCCCAATGCACCCAATAATACCAACCCTGGAATCAGTCAGGTAGAACCAGTTACTTTTTCTATCCGCGGTGGAATTTATACTTCCAGTCGTACCGTGTCTTTATCTACCGCTACCAGCGGGGCAGATATTCATTATACAATAGATGGTTCTACCCCAACGCTAGATGATCCAGTATATACGGGCCCAATTACAATTAGCGCAAATACACCATTACGTGCTACTGCTTTTGCGGCACCAATGATCGAAAGTAAAACAAGAACGCAGACATACCTGTTCAATATTTCGCATACTTTTCCAGTGGTTGCTTACAGTGCTGATCCGGATGAAATGTTTGATCAGAATATTGGTATTTATCCAAATTTTGAAGAGGATATTGAAATTGTTATCAACGCAGAACTCTACGAAACGGATGGTACCCAAGGATTTAATATGTTGTTAGAATCAGAAATCCAGGGAACCGGAAGTGCGACCAATGCCCAGAAATCATTGGCACTAAAAGCTAAAAAAAGTTTGGATGGCTCTGTCATTCCTTACCAGGTATTTCCAAATGAAGACCTTCAGGAATACCGTAGTCTTATTTTGAGAAACAACGGTCAGGATTGGAATATTAGCCATTTCAGAGATGCCATGGTATCCGGTTTGGTAAGAAACGTCGCTGATGTCAGTAATACGATTGAAGAGCCTATTATCTACGGACAAGCAGACCGTCCCAGTATCGTCTACATCAACGGAGCATACTGGGGTATCCATAACATTCGGGAACGAATGGACAAGCGATATATTAAAAATAGATTTGATGAAGACGATGATGAAATTGACTTTTTAGAAAACCAAAGCGAAGTAAGGGAAGGAGATTTTACGGAATGGGATCAATTCGAAAACTTTTACGAAAATAATGATTTTGCGGATGATGCGAAATTTGCAGAACTGGCCCAACAGGTTGATCCGGATCACTATCGGGATTATATTGTATTCAATGTGTTTGTAGACAACGCCGATTGGCCTGGCAACAACAACCGTTACTGGAAAAAGAAAAACAGCGACGAAAAATGGCGCTGGATGACCTGGGATCTGGATTTCTCTTTTGGATTATTTAATCTGGATCAACCATTTAACAATGCTTACTTTCAAGCCAATTCACTTGGCAGACTTCGAAATCCTACCGCTTTTAACTGGCCCAATCCGCGCTGGGCAACCAACCTGTTTAACAATATGCTGGAAAACGACCAGTGGCGATATGACCTCATTAATCGAATGGCAGACCAACTGAATGTTCTTTACACACCGGCCCGAATGAACGCGCGTATTTCTCAATATCAGAATCGATACGCACCCGAAATTCAACAACACCACGATCGCTGGAGTAGCGGTTTTCAGAATTGGGACGAAAATGTACAAAAACTACGAACCTTCGCAAATGGTCGTCCGAATGTAGTTCGTCAGCAATTTGTAAATGAGTTTAACGAAATTTCCGGAACCACCAGTATCACCGTCAATCTCAATCCTGCTACCCGCGGTGAGGTAGCATTTAGTACCATCAACGTAGCCAACACCAACGCGCCTTTTAACGGAACCTACTTCCGTGGCATTCCCATTCCAGTGCAAGCATTTCCTAACCGTGGCTATGTACTCAACAGCTGGTCAGGTGCTTTAAGCGGAGACAATCCTGTAGCCTCACTTACTGTTTTTGGCAGCAATAGTAATATCACTGCAAATTTTATTAAAGGTTCTACTTCTAGCCAACCCATTGTGATCAATGAAATAAATTACAACTCACCCGATAGTCCCGATCCTAATGACTGGGTAGAATTATATAATCCAAATAATACATCGGTAAATATTTCCGGTTGGTATTTTGAAGACGAAGGTGGTAATTTTTTCGGTTTACCTAAAAACACCGTCATTCCTGCCAACGGATATTTAGTACTCGCCGAGGACCTCGCTGGTTTTCAGACAGTTTATCCAGATGTTAGTAATGTTATTGGTAGCTTTGGACAAGATCCTCGAGGCTTTGGACTTAGCGGCGGCGGTGAATTAATTACCTTAAAAAATGCAAATGGTGTCTTGATTGACGAGGTAGAATATGATGATAAAAGTCCCTGGCCTACGGCACCCGACGGTGACGGTCCTACCCTACAGTTGAAAAATCCCGAATTAAACAACACACTGGCATCCAGCTGGAAAGGTACGCCTGCTACTCCCGGTCAAAACAATGGTACCACCACTGGCCCACAAAATCAAACGATCAGCTTTTCTACAATTAGTGATAAAAATGTTAACGACGCGCCTTTCGGAATTAATGCAACTGCTACTTCCGGACTACCGGTTAGTTTCACGATTATCTCCGGTCCAGCAACGATCAGCGGAAATACCATTGCTTTAAATGGTACCACCGGATCGGTTCGGGTTCGAGCCAGTCAAGCAGGTAATGGACAGTGGAATCCAGCTCCCTCGGTAGAGCAAAATTTTAATGTAACCAACAATCCCACCACCAACGGAGATTGTGACGATATTACCTGGACTACGACCAATAACAGTGTTACCATTTCAGGTGTCAACACTGGAAATTATATAGTTAAATTATTTGGTGCCACCTATAATACGGTTTACAATTGCACTAATTGTGAAATTCCCGTTACGATCGGTAACCTGGACAACGAGGTGCATCACCTGGATATTCAGCTCTATTCTTCCACCTGGCAGGCAATCTGTACTTTGCAAGAGGATATTATCCTGGGAGGAGGTCCGACGTCAGATGTCAGTTTAACTTGTCCGTCGGATATCTCTATTCAAATCCCTCAGGGAAGTGCTAACGTTACCGTCAACTACAATTTACCCACCGCCAGTACCACCTGTCCATCTGGTGGATTGTCTCTCAACCGTACAGGTGGCCCGATGAGTGGCAGTACCTTAACGGCCAACACTTACATTATAAATTACGAGGCTACGGACAATTGTGGAAACAATAAAAATTGTTCTTTTAACCTTATTGTACTTCCTTCTCAAACCAATCCTTCCGAAGGCGACTATTGTCCATCTACGAGTAGCCAACCATGGGAGGAATGGATCGCGGAGGTCACCCTTGGAACGATCAACAACAGTTCCGGCAAATGTGGCCCCAATTCCTGTGGGTATTCTGATTATACCGATATTTCTACTGAACTAAGCAAAGGGACGAGTAATACGATTAGATTGACACCAGGGCTTAGTTGGAGTGGTTATCAAACGAACCTCTATTGGCGTGTATGGATTGATTTGAACAGAGACGGAGATTTTAGTGATAATGGAGAAAGAGTATTACAAGTCAACCCTGGCAGCCAAATTTTTAACGGAGCCATCACTATACCTTCCAGCGCTACCATTGGCAGTACCCGGATGCGGGTGAGTGTTAAAAAAGGCAGCTACCCTACTGCTTGTGAATCCTTTACGGAAGGAGAAGTAGAAGATTATTCTATCAATATCGCTGCCGGCAGTGTCACTACTCCTACTCCAGCTGGGGACTATTGCGAAGCAAAAGCAGATAAGCCATGGGAGGAATGGATCGCTCAAGTAGCCATCGGAAGCATCAGTAACGCGAGCGGAAAATGCGGACCTGACGAATGTGGCTACTCAGATTATACTGATGAATCTACTAATATTACTGCCGGCACCAACGCCAGTATTTCCTTGACTCCAGGACTTAGCTGGGATGGTTACCAACCTAATCTTTACTGGCGCGTCTGGATTGATCTAAATCAGGATGGAGACTTTACAGATAATGGAGAACGTGTTTTCCAACAATTTAATAATAGTGGTAGTATCGTGAATGGCAACCTGAATATTCCAGCAACTGCCAGTAATGGTAGTACCAGAATGCGGGTCATTGTTAGCAGAGACAATTATGTTGGTTCTTGTGCTAGTTTTGAGAGAGGAGAAGTGGAAGATTACACCGTGGTTATCAGTGGTGGTAGCAGCGCTTCTGGACTTTATGTAATACCTGGTCAGGAATTATTATTCTTGCGAGGAGCAACGGCGCCCGATGGTATCCAGTTAAACTGGACAACAAATACGGAGTATAAGAATGACTTTTTCGCGATCGGTCGATCTTACGATGGAATTAATTTTACCGCCATCGAACAGAAGGAGGCATACGGTACCGAGACTGCTGATGCGGTTCAGTACCAGACGTATGACCAGGAAAGACTTTCTGGCGGAAAGGTTTATTATCAAGTACAGGCGATTCATACTAATGGAGAAAGTAGTTATTCCAATATCATTGAAATTAACCATCAAAAGCTGAATGACAACCTTGTTATTTATCCAAATCCAGCGATGGATGAGGTACGAGTGGATCTTTCCGGCTACGTTGGAAAACCAGCAACCATTGAGATTTACAATGCTTTTGGTCAGCCAATGATGGCCAAAGAAATTGATGAATTAACTGCTCAGCCGTTATTATTTAACTTACAAGCGATGCCAGCAGGTACGTATTTATTGACTGCTAAAGTTGCGGATCTAAAACGTATGAGTCGGGTGTTGGTGGTTGCGAAAAAGTAATTTATGTTTGCGTTTTTCAACTTATTAGAAAGCAAATGGAGTTTTTAAAATACTTTAAAAGGCGATACCTATGCGTTGAAAGGACTGATTAACTAATCACTAATCAACTGTTCTTAATGTCCAGGAAAAAATTAATAATTTGAAATACATACTAATTTAGTGCTCTGGCACTAGTGCCCCGCCTGAATAACCTTATTCGGGCAGGGCCCATTTTGGGTCCTTGATTGGCAAAAAAATAGTTCGCCTGGAATCTGTATTTTGGTTTTAATTCACAACTTCCGTATCTTGCACAGGTATGGAACTAGCAAATAAAATCAATCGAGCGACCGACTATCTACGGACCCGACTGGGCGATCAGACGCCAACGGTGGGATTAATTCTTGGCTCAGGTTTAGGTGTCCTGGCGGACGCTATCCAAAATCCACTCATCATTCCTTACGAAGCAATACCCGATTTTCCGCAAACGCACGTAAAAGGACACGCCGGAGAATTGGTGATCGGAACCCTTCAGGAGAAAACGGTTATGGTGCTGAAAGGACGATTTCATTATTACGAAGGGCACCGACTGGATACGATTGGTATTCCGATTCGCGTGTTTAAAAATCTCGGGGTGGACAAGCTGGTTATCACGACGGCTACCGGAGGTATCAATGAAAAAAAAGTCAAGACGAGCGATTTGATGTTGATTACAGATCATATAAACTGGGTCGGTACCAACCCGCTGGTAGGTCCGAATCTGGACAAGTTTGGCCCACGTTTTCCGGATATGTCCAGTGCTTACACGCCCCGACTTCAGGAACTGGCAAAACGAGTGGCAAAGGATTTAAAGGTTAATTTAAAAGAAGGAACGTATTTATTTACCACCGGACCAAGTTACGAAACACCAGCCGAGGTACGGATGATGCGGGTGCTGGGTGCGGACGTAGCGGGCATGTCTACGGTACCGGAAACCTTGACGGCAGCACACGCAGGCATGGAGGTAGTGGCTATTACTTTTGTTGCCAATATGGGGGCTGGATTGACGGATGAAAAACTAACCCACGACGATGTAATCGCTACGATGGACCTAGTAAAGGACGATTTTATTGGTTTGGTAGAAGGGTTGGTTAGAGAGATTTAAAAATAGACAATAAAGTGCGGAGGTCTGGATCTGATTAAATCTGCCGATATGGTAATACCTGCTTATAATGGGGCTATTCCTTAAAAATACCGTATTTTAATGTTCTGATAATCAACTACCTACTACCTACTACCTAAGGAATGTTGATAAAATAAATGACAATTCTATACTTTCTCTTTTCCCATGCATCGTTTTTAGAAATATACGCATACTATAAGACATAGGAGTGTTGACAAAATTTACGCAAGGCACTGACGGTAGTCGTACAGGTCCCATTTTTTTGTCCTTGATTGGCAAAAAAAAGTTTGCCTAGAATCTGCATTTATTTATGTACAATCCCATAAGATTATTACGTTATTCAACGAATCGCCACGAGGCATTCCAAGAAATTCAAGATATGAGAAATTCAAAAATATGGTTATTTCTGGCGATGGTTGTTTTCTCCATCGTGTCCTGTACCAAAGAAGATATCGAAGGACCTGAAGTAATTGATCCGATTGATCCGAATGTCGAGGTAACCGAAACCTCCAACAATCCGTTGATGGCACAAGTATCAAGTGATGGAGAAGACGCGTTTGATTTGGGTTGCTTTATTATTCAGACACCTTTTGCCCTTAATGTGAATGGTGTCGTCCTTGGTATCGAAAGTTTTGAAGATTTCGACAATGCAGTTATGAATGCTGGAGATGCTGCAGCCATTGATTTTGTTTATCCCATAACGATTACTTATGAAGATGGAGAGGTAGCAGAAATTGCCGACGGAATGGAGCTGGGCGAAACATTTTCAGCCTGTATACCAGAGGATGGCTGGAATATTGTGGAAGGAGGTTTTCCAGCTTATGTAATCAATGACGAGAATAGTTGTTATAATTTAGCATATCCATTAACCTTGGCAGATCTGGATAACAATCAACTTACTATTGCAGATGAAATTACATTTATAGATGCAATGGCGAGTAATCAAACTTTGTTTTTTACTTTTCCTTTGACACTTATTAACCAAGACGGAGAAGAATTAATAGCACTGGATGATCAAGAACTCTTTGAACTATCTTTCGATTGTGAAGGAACAAATGCTCCTTATGATACGGCTACCTGGGATGGTAATTTCCTGGGATGTTACAATATAGACTTTCCAGTTAGCATAACCGAAGTGGATGCAGCTGGTAATGAGATAATTGTAATACTGGAAGAACTAAATAGACTAAACAACGCTTTATTAAACGGTAATTTTATTGATTTTTCCTTTCCAATGACCTTGATTGATTTTGAAGGAAATGCAATAATTGTTGATAGTCAAGATGAACTGGATGCTGCACTTGTTGAATGTCAAGACATTATTATTGTTGAACCAACAGACACCGATGCCTTTTATTTGTTTAACGAAGATGTAGCCGCTGGAGGCTCCTGCTATGATATACAGTATCCAGTAAACTATTTTATGACAGATTCGATTTTGGTCGAACAAGCTAATAATTTTCCAGAATTTCAAGAAGCAATTTTTTCAAGTACGGATGAATTTTTGATACATCTGATATATCCGGTTACTGTTGTTTTAACAGCAGATAATTCTACGGTAATAATTGATAATATGGATGAATTAGATATGGTTTTAGAAGATTGTGAGTAATAATTAAATTATATTTTGGTAGAAGAACGAATTATATCACTTTGTAGAAAAGGAAAACAGGAAGGACAACGCCAGCTTTACCAGGCTTGTGCTCCTTATGTCTACGCAACGATCAAGCGATATATTTGGCAAACAGAGGATATTAAAGATACTATGCAGGAAGCTTTTGCAAATGTCTTTAAGCATATCAAGACCTTCGACGCCACCAAAGGAACTTTTAATAGCTGGATTAGAAAAATAGCGGTCAATCAAGCCCTGATGTTGATCAGAAAAAACAAGCAATTTTCACATTTGGTCCCGCTGGATGAGGTCAAGACTAACACACTTGGCAGTGAAGACAAATACGAAAATCTGTCTAAAGCTGATATTGAAAAAATACTGGAAAGCGTACCGGATGGTTATCGAATTGTTTTTACAATGTATGTAATTGACGGATACGATCACAAAGAGATAGCAAAACTGTTAAACATCAAGGCAGAAACTTCTCGCTCGCAATTAGCCAGAGCCAAAAAATGGATTTACCTTCATTTATTTAATAATGAAAAAAGCAAAGCATATGGACTCTTTTGACAAAAAAATCTCCAATCTGTATGATGCTGATCAATTGTCAGAACAGCTTCCCGAAGGTTTTGGTTGGGAAGAGATGAACGGTGGTATCTACGAGAAAATGGAGAAGCCTAAAAAGAAAAGAAAAGTATTTTTCTGGTTGTTTTTCATTGGAAGTAACCTCGGTTTACTAGCCGCTTTATTATTTTTCTTTTCTGTTAAATCAAAAAAACCGGCAGGTCCTGTTGCCACTACAAGAACAGCAACAGTAGAAAAGCTGGAAAAATTAAACCCTATTATTTCAGATCAAACTCCTATTGAGAAAATCATAGTACCCACCGAAAAAACACTTTCTAATAACAAAAAAAATATTTCCACCTTTAAAAACAAGAATACACCAACAGCTATTTCTATGGTTATTCCAGCGAAAGCAACGAATTCTACCAAGACACTTGCTTTTTTACCAGTTACGAAGGCGGTTATAACTTCAACAAAAAAAGCAGCAGCGCCAGTTATTGTCTTTTCAAAAGATATATTTAAAGAGCAACTTGATCCGGATGAAACGTTAGGGAATGCACAAAATAACAAAGTGGAATTTGCTAAAAACCTTACTCCTCATATTTACGGCGGCACCTTGTTTACCAGTGGAAAATATACCCAAAATCAACTACGTAACCAACACAGTAAATGGTTACCAGGCTATTATACAGGGCTTGAGTTCACCGTTTTAGCATATAAAAACTGGCAACTAAATATGGGTTACGAGCACAAGTTCGCAATACAATTATTTGATTTTCAGAACATTACGGACACCATTGCTAATGGAGTAGCAGAAGTTTTAACGAGTATTACTACTAATTCGCTTAATGGTAGCGTTTCCGAAATTCGCGAAGAAATTGCCACACAAGCGGTCCGTACCCGAAATTACCTCAACTACAATACGTTTCGATCACACGCGCTAAGAATGACCATCCTTCGCAATTTTGAGCTGTCTGAAAAACTGAGTTTGAGCGCTGGTTTCGGTGGTTCGTATAATTTTCTAAATCGTACCCAGGGTCGTACCATTGGTCAAGATAAAAACAAGCTGGACTATGGACAGGAAAACCAGATTTATCGTAAACATAACTTTGGCCTAGAAGGTGGCCTTTCGCTGGCCTATCAGATAGGCGCATTTAGTCTACGTGGTAATTTCTGGATTGAAAAATCATTGGAGTATAGTATGGAACCCACCGAAAACATTCGTCCCGTATTTTATAAAATTGGATTGGGAATTACCAGGTCTTTTTAATTGTTGTTTACAAATCCGAAATTAACTGATACGCCCAATCCAGTTTTTTGTCAGAGAGATCATGTATAAATATTAAAGCCTTGTTTCCCGATTCTCCGCTTTCGATCCCGGAGGCTAAAAAGTGAATTCCTTCGGATGTTTTATATTCAAAGTTTTTAATTTTAGTTCCAATATCTCCACCAATACAAAGGACTTCAATTCCTTTTCGTTTTACCTTGATTAATTCAGGATATAGATCGGTGTAGAAGTTATTAGGGTTTAAACAGACAAAGCAATCACCAAGTCCAGCGTTGGAGACAGTGGGAATTTGGGAAACCAAATTTGGATTTCCATATAGCCAAATTAATTTATGATGCAAGATGACTAGATGAGAAGAGGCTTCTATGGTATCCGTGACGGTTTTAAAAAGTTTTTCCTGTGCGCCGATAATATGACTCAAACTATCCTGGGTATCTAAAACAAGGAAGGTGATTCCGTTTCGGTGACAGGAATAATACGGTGGACGATGCGTATATTTTTCGACAAGCTGTCTGTTTTCATAATCATGATTTCCAAGCGCCCAGAGTGTACCTGCATTTTTAACATCAAAAATAGTATCTACGTATTTTAATGTTTTTTCTTTCCTTGAAGTATAATAAGTCAAGTCTCCCCCCAACCATAACATTTCAAACTTATTATAATCAATTTCTAAAAGCAGGCTGTCTATCGTATCGTCCGCTTCCGTACGGGTATGAGAGAGATGAAGGTAGGTCGCTACTTTATCGACATTAGGCACTTTTTGGCAGTACCAGTTTGAGAAAAGCAACGCACCTAGAATAAAGAACAGTGTTAAATTACTTTTCATAAAACATAACGACTTTTTCCTAATCTAATTTTTAATACTATTTTAAAATCACACCTAAGTTCGACTTTAGAAGTCCAATAATTCAATATCAAAAACCAGCACCGAATTTCCGGGTATCCCCGATCGGCCACCCTGACCATAACCTAACTGTGGAGGTACGATAAAAGTACCCACTCCACCTCTTCCCATTAGTGGAATTCCAATTTGCCAACCCCGAATTAAATTAGAGAGGGCGAAGGTGACAGGCATACCACCATTTTGGTCAAAGATATCTCCGTCGGTGAATCTCCCGATATAATTAAGACTAATAGAAGAATTAATACTCGGTTTTTGATCTCCCCCCTCTTCATTCAGTACGTAAAATAATCCTTCCCGTGTTTCGCTTGCGGTTAGACTATTATCAGAAATATAAGCATCCATAACATCTTGTATCCGGTTGTCAATTTCAAGCAGTTCCAGCTCATAAATGAGGACACTATTCGCCGGAATATCTCCTGCCGAATTATTTCCAAATCCGATAGCTGGCGGAAGAATAAACGTCGCTTTACTTCCTGCTTTCATCAATCGAAGACCTTCTTCCAGTCCGACAATCTGGTTGGTAATATAAATTTCCTGTGGCGTGCTACTTTGACCAAAGATGGTTCCATCAACTAATTTTCCCGTAAACTTGATGCTAAGAATTGAATTAGAAACTGGCAAATCTCCTTCACCTTCGTCCTGAAACTCGTAGCGAAGACCAGAAGCGGTCGTGGTAACACTCAGTCCCTGCGCCGCAACATAATCCGCAATCTGTAAATCCGGATCGGGTACTTCGTCCTTTTTACATCCAAAGATCAAGAATAATGTAAGGAAGCCAATTAATATCTTATTCATGTTTTTTTATTAAAATTAAAAAAAGGAGAATACTTGCGTAAATTCTCCTTTTATATAACGTTCAAAACCGTGGATTTGTCCACCAGTAATTCTGGTTTAATTAAGATACCGGTGCCAAACCCAACTCGGCTCCTTTTTTCAACATAAATGCGTAAGCCTGATCGTAATCATTGCTGATTTTTCCATCCAGGATTGCTTCGCGAATGGCCATTTTCACCAATCCAACTTCCCGGCATGGCTTCAGGTTAAACGTACCCATAATCACCTCTCCCGTAATCGGAGGTTGCCAATTACGGATGCGGTCTTTATTTTCGAGCGCTAGTAATTGCTTGCGCACCTCTTCGTAATTTTCCAAATATCTTCTAACTTTTTTAGGATTTTTACTGGTGATATCCGCTTCACAGAGTAACATCAAATCGTCGATATCTTCCCCTGCGTCAAATAATAACCGACGTACCGCAGAATCTGTGATATTGTCCTTGGTCAAGCTAATGGGGCGTAAATGTAGGCGCACTAACTTTTGAACATATTTCATTTGACTATCCAGGGGCAGCCTTAACCTTCGAAAAATCCGGGGGACCATCGAGGCACCGAGTGCTTCGTGTCCATGAAAAGTCCAACCTTGCCCTTTTTCAAAGCGCTTGGTAGGTGGTTTGGCAATATCGTGCAATACTGCAGCCCATCGCAACCAAAGATTGTCCGTTTTTTCGCTCAGGTTGTCCACCACCTCCAGGGTGTGATAAAAATTGTCTTTATGAGATCGACCATTTCTGGTTTCTACCCCGTAAAGAGCAGTCATTTCTGGAAGGAAGATCTCCAACAATCCAGTATTAAATAATTTTTTAAATCCTATTGAAGGTTTCGGGCTAAGCAAAATCTTATTTAGCTCGGTGGTAATTCTTTCGGCAGAGACAATCTTTAGACGATTTTTATTTCGAGCAATACTCTCTAAAGTCTCTAGCTCAATATTAAAATTTAATTGAGTAGAAAACCGAATACCCCGCATCATCCGCAGGGGATCATCCGAAAAAGTACGGTCTGGTGCCAAAGGTGTCTTGATTAACTTTTGCTCCAGATGATGTAGTCCTCCAAAAGGATCGAGGATTTCTCCAAAAGAATCAGAATTGAGGCTTACGGCCAACGCATTAATCGTAAAATCCCGTCGATTTTGATCGTCTTCCAAAGATCCGTTTTCTACGGTTGGCTTTCGCGAATCGGCCCGATAACTTTCTTTTCTGGCTCCTACAAATTCAATTTCCAAATCTTTGTGCTTTAACATCGCCGTACCAAATCGCTGATAAACGACTACCCTCGGAATCGGTCGCAGTCGGGCCGCAATCTCCTGAGCCAATTGAATCCCGCTCCCCACACAGACAATGTCCATATCTTTAGACGGTCTGCCCAATAATCGATCCCGTACATAACCACCCACTACGTAAGTAGGCATATCGAGGCTAGCCGCAGCCTGCTCGATCATCATAAAAATTTCCCTTTCGTGGGACTGAATATCAAATACCATTTGCTTCTTTTACTTTTGGCAAAAATAAAAATAAATCCCTAATTACCACTCTTGATAAATTCAAATATTAAATTAACTTTGCGATAGTTATTATATCTACTCTTTTACATTTAAAGACTTCTTTTTAGTTTAACAAACCCCAATGTAACTTTACATATGGCCAAATTGAGCAATGCTCTTCTGGCGATAATAATGTTGGTGGGTTCTTCGGTTTCCCTTTATGGAAATAATGTCTTTTACAAAGCCGATTCATCACACCTTGCATTAAAAAGCGCCAAATCCAAAGGAAAACTACTGCTAACTTATGCAGCACGTACGCGTGCGCCCAGCTGTATCGCTATGGAAAAGGCCAGTTTTCAGAGTTCCAGTGTGCAAAACTTACTCAAGTCTAATTTTTATTCTATCAAAATTAACCTTGCCAACAATATTGGAAAAACCTGGGTAGAGGAATTTCAAATTGTCAGTGCACCAACGCTTCTTTTTTTTGACAGTGACGGTACCTTGATTAAACAAGTAGAAAATGGCTTAAGTTCCCATGAACTTCAGTCTGTGTTGGAAGAGGTTTTGTTTTACCATAAAAATGGCTATTGGCCTATGGAAATTCAACAGCCTGTTGTACTGACCGCTTATGCACCGTCAATGTCGACATCGTCCAACTCGTCTGACAAAATAGCAACTGCGACGCCCACCGATCATCTTCCAACCTTTAAAATTTTATTAGATCAAGTCTCCACGGATGATCCTTCCATTGAAGAAATCGTTAAGCGGGCGAAACTGAATTTTCCGGAATATTCTATAAAAGCCAAGTTATACAAGGAAAATGAAAAACCTTATTATCAACTTTGGTTTGGAGAATTTAGCACGTATTCGGACGCACAATTATTACTGGACTTACTTTTGGGTCATGGATTTGATAATGCACAGCTGATCAGTATTTCCAGGAATCAATAATTAGTTATTTTTGCAGCTCTATGGATCATAAAATCTGCTTGCATCTGGGGTCGAATTTAGGTGACCGACATCAAAACCTACAAAGGAGTATTCTGGAAATCACTCAAACTGTTGGTCAGGTTATTCAACAATCCTCGATTTATCAGACGGAAGCCTGGGGCGAAACGGAACAACCTGATTTTTTAAATCAATCCGTTTTAGCCAACACTGACTTGTCTCCACAGGAGGTATTGACACGTATACTGGAAATTGAAACAGAAATGGGTAGAATACGGGAAAAAAAATGGGGTCCTCGGATAATTGATATTGATCTGCTATTTTATGATGATTTAATATTAACAACACCTTCGTTGACGATTCCTCATCCACAAATATCTTTTCGAAACTTTGTATTGATCCCGACAATGGAAATTTTTGGCGATTTTATCCATCCTGTTTTTAATTTGTCTGTTGAAGAATTATATTTGCGCTGCCGGGACGAAGGAGAAGTTTATTTACCTGACGAAATTGCTCCCAACTCCAAGGGATGAGGAATAAATAACTACCATTCGGCAAATACCAATTCAGAATAACAACTATGAGTAAACTACCCAGCATACCGTATCAGTACATCGCCATCGAAGGAAATATAGGCGCTGGAAAGACAACACTTTGCCACCAACTCTTTGAGACTTATAACTGCCGTCTAATTCTTGAGCAGTTTGCGGACAATCCTTTTCTTCCTTTTTTTTACGAAAATTCAGAACGGTACGCTTTTCCCGTAGAGTTGTTTTTTATGACCGAAAGACAAAAGCAGCTACAGGAAAACCTGGCCCAAGGCAGTCTTTTTCAAGATTTTATTGTAGCAGATTACTTTTTTATTAAAACGTTGCTCTTTGCCAAAAACAACCTTAACGCCGAAGAATACCGACTATTCCAACGTTTATTTAATATTCTCAATGCGACCTTTCCTAAACCTGATTTACTGGTCTTTCTACACCGGCCAGTAGAAGTATTACTGGAAAATATAAAAAATCGCGGACGGGATTACGAGCAGGAGATTTCAGGTGAATATCTTCAGGATATTCAGAATACTTATTTTGAGTATTTTCGATCTGAAGGCAGTATTCCTATCCTGGTAATTGATGTGGAAAGATTGGATTTTTTACGTGATCCTGCCCATTATCAAATGGTGATAGAGGCCCTTGGAAAGACGTATCCTCCCGGTATTCATCATGTTAGTTTTGTAAATGGCTAAGGGATGTTAAATAAATAAAGTACGATTCTATACTTCCTCTTTTAATCAATCGTTCCTGCTTTGAGTAGTTCTCTGACCCAAACAATTAAAAATAAAAAACCGGCAAACCCGTAAGTTTTTTTATCTCCTATCGGTAATCCGTAGGCTTTCTCATTTAATAATAACGTACCTTTTTCGATGCTGTAGCCGATAGTGCCTTCCATCCCTGCCTGATAATAAGCGTAACCAAAATACGCAAGATTGATCATGACCATTAGAAGCCCTGCTACAAATATGCTTTTAATAAGAATCAGTAAATGTTTGATCATTTTGTCAGGTCGTTGAATTGTCTGTTAAATATTTTTTTTGATGAATGTTATTAGGGATGAGGTATAAATTTTCCAGCGCAAAGATAGAGAAGTTCTGCAAAAAATAAAACAGCCCATAATCAGATGACTGATCATGGGCTGTTTTTTTGTACAAATGAATATTCAGGAATGTTGACAAAATAAATGAAGATGCTATACTTCCTTTTTTTCCGCCACGCTACGTCCTTAGTGCCTCATCCCGTAAATCCATACCAATCTATGCTTGTTATTTATGTAATAAAACACGTTCTGTCCAGGACTTGCTATACCCCTTAAATTTCAATAACAGCAAACCGCTTTCATAAATTGACAGGTCGATGTACTTAAGACCGCTGGTATGTTCTATACGATCTTGTCGAAGATATTTGCCATCAATGGTATAGATATCGACTACAATATCAGTCGGCAAATTCTCTTTTACTTCAAAGTATATACCCGCCTCCGTTGGATTGGGGAAAATATGGTGGTAAATATCAAACGACACTTGATCAGGGTTAGAAGCAAATTCGGTATTATCAAACCGCAACTGTGTTACCCGATAAATATTGATACCCGATAATGGCGTGTTGTCCGTATAAGTACGAGCGATCGCATATTCCGCCGGATCACTGACGATGATGGTTTCTAAAATACTAAATACTTTATCGGCACCTGCTCTTTCGATCAGGTAAGCCGCTGCATTCCGGTCCTGATTGGTCACCCACTCCAGAGTGGAAGTTCCGGGTAAATCCGAACCAACGGTTAATTGCAGATAATCTGCGTTGAGTGCCAGACTACTCTGACTATTTCCTCCATTTACCGTCATCGTATAATCTTCTACCTCCCCCTTATCCAAGGCACCACAAGCACTCGCATAACCACCACGCTGCATCACTACCCGCATCCGGGTATCTCCGTTAAGCGCTAAATCTGGAATATCAAAGCTTGTTCCAATCTCTCCTGTTCCAGAGATTCTTACCACTTCTTCTCCTGCGTCAGAAAAATCCTTGTCCTGATTAAAATCTATGTATACCGTCCAGTAACATTCGGCATCGCTATTACCTGGCTTTAAGAATATATATTTATCTTCTCCAGCCGTAACGTAGCCCTGCTTGTCTGTAAAGTCTGCGTATCCTTCCTTTTCACTCCACTTATCAATCGAACTAATTCTTACACGCTCAATAAAATAATTCCAGGGATTGTCACCCTGGGCGGTACAATATTCTCCATTGCTTGGTGGATTATTCGGCAAGACAGTAACACTAAAAGAACATTCCTGAATATTTCCACAGTCATCTCCAATCATGTATTCTATGGTAGTCGTTCCTATGGGTAAATAGCTACTGGATGCAGGACCTGTCGTCTGCGTTATTTGCGTGCCACCACCACAAGTAGTAGTCGCCGTTGGAACCCCCCAATCGACTGGTAAACCCGTTCCTCCCGTTTCGGCCGTAACCGTTAAATCTCCTTGACAATTTACGTTTAAAACTTCTGGTGAATTTCCGCTGGCTTCCAAAATTACGGTATAATCTTCTACTTCACCCGTATCAAAAGCACCACAAGGATCTGGATATTCATCCAGACTCATTGCGACCCGCATTCGTGTAGGCCCTTCGGTAACTGAACCAGACAAGCTAAAATTAATGGTCATCGTTGCTTCATCTGTTCCGTCTTCGGGACCGTTCTGCAATTTTGTAACTACCGCTTCATTATTCTCAAAAATACCATTGGCATTTTGGTCAATCCAAACTTTCCAGTAGCTATCGGCAGAAGCCCAGCTATAACCGGTTGTCAAACGAATGGTATAATTTTCTCCACTAATTAGCCTGGTAGACTCGTCTAGAAATGCTTTATATCCTTCTTTTATAGAACTATTGTCAATATCTCCCAATCGTACCCGGCTAATCCAAAACTCCCACGGAAGATCACCCTCCGCATCACAATAATCACCAGTTGGAGGAGGAGGTGGCGGTAACGTTATAGTTTCGTCGTCACGCGTAATTTTCACAACAAAAGAACATTCTTCCACATTTGCACACTGATCAAAGACCCGATACCTAACAGTATATTCGCCCGGTGCCTGAGTAGAATTGTTGGGAATTCCACTTAATTGAAATAAAGTAAATCCATCGTCACAGTTACTTTGCACTTGCGGTTCATTCCAGGAGACAAATCCACCATTCGCCGTTTCAGCAATCAAAAGCTGAATATCATCCTGACAAGTAATACTCAAATCTGAAGTAGGATTACTATTTTCTTCATTGATAATTATTGTAAAAATACAGTCTTCTGAATTTCCACAATTATCCGTTGCCTGGTATCGAATCACATACGTACCTGGCGCTACAAAAGCACCTCGGTCGATTCCTGCAACTTGGGTAATGGTGACATTTCCGTCACAAGTGGTACTGGCCGTTGGAACATTCCAGGTGGCAGTCGCTCCTGCAACGCCAGCGGAAATATTAATAATCGCATTCCCCGGACAATTCAAAGATAAATTGGTAGGTCCACTGGTAGATTCACCAACAGTCACAGTGATATAATCAAATAAAGTCCAGTATTTCTGTTCAGAATTAAGCAGGCGGGTATCGTCCACCATCATCTGAAGAACGTATGTTCCTTCTGCACTAAAACTGGCACCGGTATTGTAACGATCGTCGTCCGTAAAACTAACTGATCCAGGTCCTTCAATTTTTGACCATTTGATATCCCAGTCAGGATTGATCAAACCGTTTTCTTCTACAGAACCACTTAGGCTTACACTATTATTATCCGTTTGAATATCATCTCCTGCATTAATGGTGTATCCCTGATCTGTGTCTGGCCATGGCCACGGTGGAGAAAGGGCAGAAGGAATATGTCGACGCCAAAAATCATAGCGTCCATTCCAGTATTCGCTGGGGTTTGGATTGTGTCCATTGTCTAACCAGTGCATCAATACTTTTTCGTTTCGATAATAATTAAATCCTGCAAAAATTCCGGAGGCCAAACTAATTTCGTCTTCGTAGGAAATAAATTCCAGTACCTTACCTTTATATCGTTTCGCAAAATTAATGGCGTCGTAGTAACGAGTCGCGAGACGAGTACCATCGTAGTCAAAGCCACGCTCAATCGACTGTTGTAAATAGAAAGGCCATCCACTCGCAACTTCGTAAGCATTTCCGGCGTGCTCGTGGTGAGATGGGTGCGCAATACTCATTAAAGTAACCCGATCATCCAGACCAGATACCATGGTAGACAATGCTCCTCCCTGGGAAACACCCGTCACTGCCAGATTATTACCATCCCAATCATCCCGACTGGTAATATAGTCAAGCGAACGAAGTCCCGCTAAAACTGCCCATCGGAAATAATTTTCATTGGCATTATCAATGATATCCGGCTGGTAAGCGTTAGGATCACTCTGATTGGCAGGTGCATTGTGAATCACGATTTTCATATGAATGGCGCCCGCTCGTTCGGCAATCACTTCTTCTTGCGAAATTGGGTTGTCTCCAAAGGCAGGAAGTTCAAGAATACCAGGAAAAGGACCTTCCCCTTTTGGAATGGACAGATATCCGTACACTCTACGATTGTCTATTTGACGTACACTGATTCGATAAGTGGTGCTATAATCCGACTCAGAAACCTGTTCCAGGCTAGGAGACATTGGTACGGCCGCCAGTTCTGCTTTTCGCGCATCCCAAAAAGCGTCAAAATCTGCTGGCTCAGGTTCTGTTTGTGTAATCTCATAAGGAGAGAAAACGGCGACTACTCTATCTTTTTGATTAAATTGTTCAACTTCACAGAACACAACGCCTGGTTCATCCAGGGTGAAAGGAATGGCTACATCGCTGCTGCCGTTTCCAGCAAAAACGGTTCCTTCCTGGATGGGCGCTGTCTTTTCGTCGTAATAGATTTTATAGTTAATTTCTCCCGAAGAGATCGGATCAACCAGAAAGGACATATTTTCTCCAGCTTCATAATAACCGGTCGTGCGACTGGTTCTTAATTCTGGTTGTGCCAATAGACAAGAGAAACTTTGTAAGAATACAAAAACAAGCAAAACCACCTTTAGATGGTTAGTAGAGTAGTTCATGGTATTAGACGTTTTTTTCAAAAAAATGCTGCTGATTTTTTAGAAACAGCAGTAAATGTAAATAGTTGCAGTCTAGAGGGACATTGAAATTACCAATTGAGGTAAAGATGGTTTTTTGCGGGAAATATATAGCAAAGGTTCTTGACCTTCCGCCTTTTGCTCTTATTAAATATGAAACAGAAGTGTTTCTTATAGGTTGATTGAAGAGTGATGTATTGCAGTCACAAATTTAACGCTTTTTAGCTTTATATGCTATTAAAGTACCAAGGTATTCAGTATATTTTATCTCAAAAGTAAAATTTTAAGTGCTTTTTCAATATTTCCGTCTTCTAAAAGACGCTTTGCCAGTGTATGGAGCGCCTTTTCCTGAACCGAAGGATTTGAATTTATCAACAATATTTTTTCTACCTCCTGATCATTTTTTATTGAATAAATGTCTTCAGAAGATGGGAGTTGTTCAACGTTTCCGAGACGCCCCAGATTATTTCCGGTCAGCACGCTACTATTTTTAATAAAATCAGGTAATTGATCTACGCCGATCCCTTTGGTTTTCAAGGGTTTAGGTATTTCAAACAATGCATTTGGCTGGGTACGATTGTACCAAACACCCCCCATTCTACCCACCAGGTCCATTTTAGTGGTATCCAGGTGTCCTTTTTCGTCCAGATATTGTTCCTGAATATGAATTCTTTTCACCTGGCAAATCACCAGATTCCCCGATCCGCCTCCCTGTTCCCGGTTAAGTGGAATGACCTCGGTTACCACACACTCAAAAGCTACCGGAGATTCTCCCACGAAAGGAGGCTTTACTGTTTCAGAAGGCATCTGGGTCAAACCTGCTTTTACAAATTCGTTAACGCCTTGATCGTATTCAGTACTGGACAACGACATCTGCTCCACAATTGGATAATTTACCATAGAAATGGTACATTCTGGTACTGCCAATACGTTGTCTAGCGTATGCTTGCTCGATCCGTCGCGCCCTCGATAAGCCGGCGAAAAAATCATCACGGGTGGATTAGAACTAAAGACATTGAAAAAGCTGAAAGGACTTAGGTTGACGTTTCCTGCTTTATCAATGGTAGAAGCGAAAGCAATCGGCCTTGGCGCTACTGCGCTGAGTAAATAGTTGTGGAGTGTCCCCTGAGAAACTTCCTTTGGGTCAATTGTGATCATTAATTAATTATTTACTTTTTAGCTGGTAAAATAGTTCCGGCTACTTCACCAAAGCCAATCCGGATTTCTTTATTTTCGGCGAAAGCCCGCATCGTTACCGTATCGTGGTCCTGAATAAATACGCGATCGGTACCGTCAGCCATTTTTATTTTTTTAGAACCAGCCCAGGACAGTTCCAGCATCGACCCGTAGGCAGACTCATCTTTCCCACTGATCGTACCGGAAGCCAGGATATCACCCACCCGCAGGTTACATCCATTGATGGTATGATGCGCCAGTTGCTGTAACATATTCCAATACATATATTTAAAATTAGAACGACAAACAATCGTTTCTTCTCCTTTTTTGGGCGTAATCCCCACTTCTAGTTGAATATCATAATTATGTTTTCCGGTATATTTTAAATAGGGCAATACCTTGGGATCTTGCTTGGGACCTTTCTTTCGAAATGGATTCAGGGCTTCAATTGGAACTACCCATGGACTGATCGAACTACCAAAACTCTTCCCTAAAAATGGTCCAAGCGGTACATATTCCCACTTTTGAATATCCCGGGCGGACCAATCGTTAAAGATGACCATTCCAAAGATATGATCTTCTGCTTTTTTGGTAGAAACGGGGCTGCCTAATGCATTTTCTTTCCCTATAATAAAGCCCATTTCTAATTCAAAATCCACGCGTGCCGATGGTTGAAAAACGGGTGCGTCGGCATCTTTGGGCATTACTTGTCCTTTGGGTCGGTGCAGTGGTGTTCCGCTAACGACGATGGAGGAAGCTCGTCCGTGATAGCCGACGGGGATGTGTCGCCAATTTGGTAACAAGGCATTGGCAGGATCTCTAAACATTTTGCCTACATTTGTAGCGTGTTCTATACTAGAATAAAAATCAGTGTAATCCCCTACCCTTACCGGCAGATACATCGTTACAGCAGCTTGTTCGATAAATACACTTTTTTTATTTTTTAAGGGAGACCGAGTACTCGTCAGTAACTTGATAATTTGAGCTCGAACGGCATTGGTTTTTACTTTTCCCAGCGCAATAAAATCATTCAGGGTGTTTTGCTGAAATACTTTTATATCCTTAATGATTTTATCGAAATGTCCCAGTCTTGCAACGGCGGCCAGGTCGAGTATCTTTTCTCCAATCGCTACTCCAATTCGTGGTTTACGCTTATCGGAGAAAATTCCGTAGGGTAAGTTATGGATGGTGAAGTCCGAGTTTTCTGGTATTGGTAAGAATGTTTTTAATTTTGTCATTTTATTGTTACTTATGGGGTGAATTGCAGCTCGCCCTTACCCCGACCGCAGGACGATTGGAGTAAGGGCGAGCACGTTATTAATGTTCTGCGTCTTCCAGCCAGCTTTGGTAGTATTTACCATCGTCTATTTTCATGGCTGCTTCGGTTACTTGTAGGGGTTTGAAGGTATCGATCATGACGGCCAGCTCTTCCGTTTTTGTTTGACCGATGCTCCGTTCGTAGGCCCCCGGATGTGGACCGTGTGGAATGCCGCCAGGATGTAAAGTGATGTAACCAGGACCGATATTATTTCTACTCATAAAGTCACCATCCACATAATAGAGCATTTCATCCGAATCAATATTAGAGTGATTATAAGGTGCCGGAATGGACTTTGGATGATAATCGTACAAACGCGGGCAGAAAGAGCAAACGACAAAAGCGGAAGTTTCGAAGGTCTGGTGGACCGGCGGTGGCTGGTGTACCCTTCCGGTGATCGGTTCAAAATTATGAATTGAAAATCCGTACGGATAATTATACCCGTCCCAGCCTATCACATCGAAAGGATGGGTGTCGTAAGTCAAAGTATGCAGGGCGCCTTGTTTTTTAATTTTCATGACAAATGCTCCTTTTTCATCGTGGGTCTCCAGGTCTTGAGGCAGGATATAATCCCGTTCACAAAAAGGGGAATGTTCTAACAACTGACCGAAGTGATTGCGGTAACGCTTAGGGGTGTAGATCGGATGAAAAGACTCTGCGTAAAGCAAGCGATTGTCTTCGGTATCAAAATCAATTTGATAAATCATTCCGCGAGGAATCACGAGATAATCACCGTATTTAAACTGGATATTTCCGAGTAAGGTGCGTAGTGTTCCTGTTCCTTTATGAATAAAAAGTAACTCGTCAGCATCCGCATTTTTGTAAAAATAATCCCGCAAAGATTTTCGGGGTGCTGCCAGTCCGATCCAGATATCGTTGTTTACCAAAACGGGCACCCGACTTTCGAGATAGTCGTCCTTTGGCGGTACCTTATACCCTACTAATTTACGAGCCATCATATTTTTGTCCACCGCAATTTTTGGAGTCATATCCACCGCCGCTCCAACGGAACGTACCTGTGTAGGACGATGCGTATGATACAGCAAGCTGGACATCCCATCGAATCCGATGGTACCAAACAACTGTTCGTAATAGAGTCCACCCGCTGGCTTTTCAAAGATGGTATGTCGCTTTGGAGGCGTTTTACCCAAACGATGATACATTGGCATAACCTGGATTTTTTTTGGTTGGTAATAAGCACACAAATGTAACCTTTCTTGTCTTTAATATTGATCAAACGATAACTTCCCGATCTATATGGAAGTTATGACCAATACTTATCAGGTTAGCGCCAAAAATACAAAAAAAGATTGCCCTGACAACTATGTCTGGCCCATCTTGTTTTTTATGCGAATTAAGCGTGTGCTAAAAAAAGTTATTGGTTTGGGTACTAAGGAACAACGATCTAATAGATTCAGAATTATGACTAATATTTTTTGTGCCTAACTTCGTTTAAAATACGCGCCA
>ENA-ORXT01001334-ORXT01001334.1-marine-metagenome-genome-assembly--contig:-NODE-1334-length-33644-cov-5.096136_pt1 | contig 33644 bp, 27 predicted proteins | sample MGYA00237868_ERZ511482 | MGnify/ENA metagenome assembly ERZ511482 | reverse complement strand
ACAACGTTTCTGCACTTCCAAGTGGAAATGCGGCAGCCGGCGGTGACTTCAATTTCAACTTCAATGTGTTGCATGGTGACGCGTCTCATAGTACTAACGCCGCCTCAGCAATAACATCGTCCGGTGATCCAAGCATTGTCTTCAGCCTCCTGTCCAATGCTCCGTTCGGTTTGAACACCACCAACCCGAATTTCAACATCTTTGCAGATATAAGTGGTAATGGACTGATTACTTCGGGAGACGCTTCGCAGGTCTTTACTGTTCTGTCAAGCAACCCATTCGGCGTCACGCTACCTGCTGGATTACCTGGTGGGCTTGCGAATAGTTCTGGTGGATTGTTTTTCACAGAGTCTCAACCGTTAGTTCTCGGCGACGATTCAAATGGTGACCAAGGTCTAGAAGATAGCTCGTTGGAGATCACAGAAGAATCCAATCAAGCGGCTCTAGCTGGAGACATCGAAGAGTCAGGGAGTGAGAGTCTCACTTTGATGGATGAATTCTTCGGCGGATCAGCCGAAGCTACGGAATCATCCAGTGATAGCTTGGATATTAGTCTTGACAGTCTTGTCGAAGACCTAGGACTCTAAAAAAAACCCTCGCCGTTAAAGGCGTTTATCGAAACTTGTAGAAACTTTACCTCAGGGAGAGATCATGATAGGAAGAAATTTGACGTTAGCAGCGTTTGCGTTTGCGAGCCTGCTGTTGGTGACACCGGTGGAAGCGGATTTCATTTTTGGGATTGACGGCTCTGGTGCGGTAGCTGCCGGAGATACCGGCACATTAACGTTTTTCGTTGAAGCAACTGCCCCGGATGCGAACGTACACTTTGTAGGAGGGTACACCGTGGCCTACACCCCTGGAGACGGAGTGAATATGGGAGATGTGATCTTCGATCCAGCAGTAGTATTCAACGGAGCAACTCCACTCGAGTACAATACGTCCGGCACCAGTACTGGCCAACTTGGGGGAGGGGAGTTTATCATTGGTTCAGGAGTAGCTGGTCAAATGCTGGGCGATAGGTTCAATCTTTTTTCAATTGATTACACAATTTCAGGGTCCGCAATTGAGACTGGGCAAGTTGATGTCCAGATAGACCAGGTACAGCTTACTGATGAAAACTCGGATATTATCCTAGGGAGTGAAACCGCTACGCTTTCAGGTGCCAGTTTGACATTCGATGATGCGGCTGTGGTTCCTGAGCCTTCTGGTTTGGTCTTGCTTCTTGCCGGAACAGGTTTGACTGTACTTCGACGAAGAAGGTAGCGTCTCTGAGTTTCCAATGCTGTTGAAAATCTAGGATTGCGGAAGGCCTTTCTTCGGATAGGCCTTTTCGCATGCTCTAGGGTTCGAAATTATCTGGTGCCCAAATGAACAACCCGCTGCTCTTCATCTTTTTTTTGATGCTAGGCTTGGTTTCTACGGAAACTCTCGGGGGCGTTATCATAAATGGAATTGGGCTTAGTGGAGGCGCCAGGTGGGATGCAGCGCCAAGAATTTTTAACGGGAACGAGCGATCGCTTGACGGCGGTTTGAGGTATTCGATCTCGGGCGGTTCCTACACTGCCTTGAGAGACTCGTTTAGTTGGTCGGCTACTCCTTCGGCAACTCAGTTCCAACTAGCTGTTGAACAGGCATTTGCAGCCTGGGAAAGTTCTGACCCGGTGAGCGGCATTGGAACCTCAGTTTCATTTTCGCCAGATTTTTCTACGGGCGTGGTTCATGGCAATTTTGGTTCCATCGTAACGGACGGGGCCGAAATTGATATCGTAGCATCCAATGCTGGCGATGGTGGCTTGCGCGGATTCACGTCGCTCCAACCCGTGGGGACCACAGTTACCTTGACGTCCGGCGTAAGCAACTATGCCGGTTCTCAAGCGATCGCGGGGGTGGACTTACACCTCAACAACAATGTCAACGCAATCTACACATTAGATGCTTTTCGTCGCGTCCTTACGCATGAACTTGGACACGCAATTGGAATCGAAGATGTCGACCTCGGGGGTAGCGAGTTTATTGATGACAACTTCGATCCAAACAGTCCCGTAGCAACTCTAAACAATTCCTGGACACACCTGGTTGATCCTATAGACCCTGCCAACTCTTCTGGACTTGCGATCTATAATATTTCGCCGACTACTTTTAGTTTGCAGGGAATCGATCTCTTGATGGAGTCAAATGGCTTAGGAGTTGGCTCCACAAATCCGATTGGAAATCTTGTTCCGTTAACTAATGACGAATACGGGACTCGGCAATTTCTGTACCCGACGTCAGTACCTGAACCAAGCTCTTGCGCTCTGATGATCGGAGCACTCGCAATAACGCGTCTCAAGCGTCGTCGGAGTTAGGGTTGTCGAACTAATTGAGACATCGGATTTTTTATATTGAACCAAACAAGCCTAGGCGAACCCCAGGCTTTATTTTTTAAAACGAGTTGCTGAAACAGCCAATTCGGACTCGGACACCGCAACGTTGCAATCCTTTTCCGCTTGAGCGAGAGCTTAGAACATGGTGTCGTGGGGAAACCGAATTATCGCCTTTTGCTACGCAAAAGTTGCGTTCTTTGACGGAGACAGAGGCGACTGTGGTGATACCATCCCCACCAGAGGTGCTCCCGACCCTTTGAAGTCCCGCAAAAATTCGTTTCTAATAGGAGGCATCATATATTCCCCAACCTTAGCCAACTATATAAGGATCACAAATATGTCGCGCGGCCAAACCTTCGATGACGCTACCAAAGCGATCGGCAATACGCCGATGATTAAAGTCAATCGCTTGATTCCTGCTGATCATGCTGAAGTGTTCATGAAATGTGAATTCTTTCAGCCACTCAACAGCGTCAAAGACCGGATCGGCGTCGCCATGATTGAAGCCGGCGAACGTGACGGGAAGATCAAATCCGACACTCACATCGTTGAACCCACCTCAGGTAACACGGGCATCGCTCTGGCGTTCGTGTGTGCTGCCAAGGGGTATAAGCTGACCTTGACCATGCCGGATTCTATGTCTGTCGAAAGACGCAGTCTATTAAAGGCGATGGGAGCCAACTTGGTCCTGACGCCAGCAGCCGAGGGCATCCCCGGTTCGATTAAGAAGGCCGAAGAGATCGTCGCTGGCGACGACAAAGCTTGGATGCCTCAGCAATTTGAGAATCCGGCCAACCCAGCCATTCACGAAGCCACCACCGGCCCAGAGATCTGGGAAGACAGTGGTCATAACATCGACGCCATCGTCGCCGGCGTTGGTACAGGCGGAACGATCACCGGCGTCACACGCTACCTGCGATCCAAGAACCCAGACTTCAAGGCCTTTGCCGTTGAACCTACGACATCGCCAGTGATCAGCGGTGGCGAACCTGGTAAACACAAAATCCAAGGCATCGGTGCGGGCTTTGTTCCTAAGAACCTTGACACCTCTTTGCTTGATGGCGTCATCAAAGTTGAAAGCGAAGAAGCGTTTGAGTGGGGCAAAAAACTGGCCAAACAAGAAGGCATCGTTGGCGGTATCAGCAGCGGAGCCAATCTTTGCGCGGCGGCTCAACTGGCAGCCCGTCCAGAGTTCAAAGGCAAACGTATCGTAACCATCGCCTGTAGCCTCGGCGAACGTTATATCTCGACGCCGCTGTTCGACGAAGTTTAGTTCTTAACTAGACAATACAAACCCGACGCGCCAGCGAGTGAGTTTTTCGGTGCGACGGGACTCACTTGCTGGCGCTGCGGGTTTGTATTTTGGGCTTCCGCCCCAGAAAGAATCTAAAGTAAGAGCCGTTGGGTTATCGCTCTGCGGCTGTTCATTGCTTCGCACAATTTGAATTAATCCACCAGCTCGTTTCTTTTGGGAGCTTGGGGCTCGGTTCGAAACGTCGAAAACTAACTTTCAAAGTTATCGTATTGCGCTGTCGTGACTTTCATCACCATGGAGATGATGCAGAACACGGCAAGTGCCGCTAGTAATGTTGGGGCAAGGCCACCAAGTAACTGTGACGTGAAAGTCGTTACTCCTCCCGACGCAATCCTCCATGACGCCAGAGAACAAGCGAAAGCTGCAATCATCGCGATGGTCCAAACCGGTGCTTGCCACAGCGAAGCCTCTAGCTTCTGCCACTTTTTGCCCGCCGGTCTCTTGCTGGCCTTGTATGTTTCGGCAATTCCCTGCATTGGCCAAAGCAGATTTGCTAACGGTATAAACCAACTGAGAACCATCCAGAGCGGAGTGTAGGACTGCCCTTTGGCACCCATCGCGGTCGTGTTCGCATTCGCCATGTACCAATAAAAGAGTCCCACCAAATAAGTGAGAGAACTGAAGCCCCCGCCGACCATCGAAATTATTTGGCCAGTAGTGAACATCGCTTCGACAGGAATCTCCGCATCAGAAATCTCACCGTCGGTGGCAGGAATTTCAGTTGCCGCAACCTCTGGGGCAGGATTGTCGCCCTGGAAAATATTCATCACGTCAAAGACGGCTGAGGTCAGGTAACACACAATCGCCAATGCTCCCAAGGAAATCACGAAATAGCCCAGCAGCCGTATCTCTTTGAAGTCCGATGGCTTCTTCATTGTCCGCGACGGCTTCTTGGCGCCTTTGGCCTTAGCCAACGCCTTGAGCGCTGGATTGGCCAACAACTGTTTCATGTCATCGTTTACTTCGACTTCATCGTCTTCCTCTTCGTCGTAATCAATTTCCGCAGATCCGAAACCGGGATCCTCGAGGGCATGGTTCCCGAGCGGATTGGGCGCGCGTTTGTCGGGAATGGGTTGGGAGAACAGATCTAACTGAGGGTTTAATTTTCCGCTGAGCCCTAAATCTTTGAGAGCTGCCGTGGATGCGCCGGTCGGTTCATCACCGCCCACCGCAGGCTTCTTCTTACGTCGTTTGCCACCGACCGTTTTTTCCCCTGCGCCTTTTCCAGAATCGCCCTTTCTGCGCTTTGCACTCGCGGCCGTTTTAAATTTTGTCTGACAAACCGAGCAACGGACTGTCTTGCCCAGCATCTCCTCGGAGAGCTTGAACTTCTTCTTACATTTTGGACATCCGACGACCGGCATAGTGTTTCCCGTGACTCGCGTTTGGTTTGACGCGCGTTTGATTGATTATTCCTGAATCCAAATTGTAGTCAGCCTAAAAGCCACTTTGAACGGTAGGTACAAAAAACAACAGGAAAGCACCGTCCGCGTCCCGATGGCTGAGCAGGCCGATTATTACGAATAATCGGGCTGACATGAACTCTGGCGTGACGCCAATTTCCCGTTATACAGTTTGGACAATCGAAAAAAGCAGCGAAAAACTCTTCGCGCCAATTCAAATACACTCCGACGTGAAAAACTTGTCGATGTTGAGAAATAAGTGATAATTGCTACATCAAACCCGGTTTCACACGCTGCACGGGGTTTTAGCAAATAAGATTTACCTAATCGATACGACCTTACCAAAAACTAAGGCGTTTACGCGCCTTTTAGCTTCGGAGACTGCTGATGTCCAAAACACTTGGATCCTTAACAGCCAATTCAGTCACTACACGCAACTTTGCCTTCGCCTTGAGCGCGGCCATCGTCACCATGGCGTTGTTGATCTCAGCTTTGATCGTTACGCCGGCCGGCGCGGTGGAAGCTTTGGTTCCGGAAAGCAAAGCGTATCGCGCAGGACTAAAAGTCCAGTGGAAATCACAGCTGACCGTCGGCGGTCCCAACAAGATGATTGATTGGTGTCTGCAGATCGACGAAAATTCATCGACAACTTATTTTGTCATGGAAGCAGGAAACGTCCGCGAAGTTGTCTCCAATCGTCAGCTGAATGATCGAGGTGAAGCGTTCGGACTTCAAGGTGCCCAAGAAGAAATTGATTTTCGAAAAGAAATTCTCCAAACGCGTATGAAGTTGCGTGGAATCAAGGATGTCGAAGTGAAGGTTTCCTCGTATTCGCTTCCTAAAACCACTCTCTATACACTCTCCGACGATGGCTTGGTGACGGCAATGGACGCCGACACCGGCAATACCCTTTGGGAGCAATTGATCGGTGACATGAGTCTCAATGTCATCGGATTGGGTGCCAGCAACGAACATGTCGCAGTTATCGTAGGCAGCAAGGTTTATTGTCTGACCGCAGCCGATGGTCGAACGCTCTGGTCAAAGGAAACTGTTTACGTGCCCAGCGCGTCTCCAGCGGTATCTGAATCAAACATTTTGGTGCCGCTAGGTAATGGTCGTATGCAGTCCTATCTAATCGAGGACAAAGGTTATGGCTCCAACGCTTTTTTCGCAACTGGATATGCTACGGCGCGACCGCTTGTCGTCGGAAGCAAGGTCGCTTGGACAACCGATACCGGACAATTAAATCTGGCCACTCCCATTTCCAGCAAGGCGGTTAGCTTTCGATTACAGGCCCACTCTTCCTTGGCTTCGTCTCCAACGGGATTTGGTAATATGATCTACGCTGCTTCTCTTGACGGATTTGTTTATTGCGTTGATCAAGATCGTGGCCGGCTGGTCTGGGAAGTTACCACTGGAACGAGCATTACCGAATCACCCGTTCCCATTGGCAAGTATTTATATGTCGTTTCCGAGGCTGACCAGCTGTTTAAGATCGACGCGCTAACGGGGCAATTCGCCGACAATTGGGATACGCCCATCAACGGGATCGTCAAGTTCTTGGGGGCGACCGAAAAGTCAATTTTCGCGTTAGATAAAATCAACATGCTCCACGTGATTGACATCAATAGCTCGAAATCGGTAAGCACTGTCGCCGTTGGAGCAATTGACAATGTTCTCACGAATTATGCTACCGATCGGATGTATCTAGCCACCAAAGGCGGATTGATCGAGTGTATACGAGAAGCGTCCAGCGAAAATCCGGTTTTCCACAGTCGCGATGAGTTGGCGGCTCAAGGTAGCGAAACCAAAGACGCTGACCAAGCTGAAGAAGCGGCAGATCCTTTTGCCGCTGGCGGTGGCAAAGATCCTTTTGCAACAGATGGCACAGATCCTTTCGGATCCGACGACGAACCAGCTGTATCCAACGACGCAGACAACGACAACGCGGCCGATGATGACGACGGCAACCCGTTCAATTAATCACCAGGCCTTGGCCTAAAGCCTGACGCCACTTTAAATTCGTCTTGAATAACGCCTGCTGTTGATTCGCAAGTTACTTTTCCAGACGAGCTTCTCGTATCGTTTTGTCAAAGATGGCGGTCTTGAGATCCGCGATCTCAACTTGGCCGGTTTTGAAAGCGACCTCACTAAGATGCCCCGCATGTGCATTTTTGTACTTGATGTCTGCGAAATCAAGCGTCAGAGAAGACGATTTTTCCGAAAGTAGAAAACGCAGCCGGATTAATCCATTATAAAAGGCCGCTTCGTGGACGACTGAGACGCCGTGATCAGCAGCGGGGTGAATGAAGATGCTCATCGCACCATCTTTTAGGCCTACTTGCTTGTTTCCCGCGGCTTCTTTTTTGCTGTCAATGGTCCATCCATTGCCGGGATCGTCGGTGGTCTCTTGCGATTCGCTTCTTTCAAAGTCGTCTTCAAACAGCAATTTTGCCCCGTCAGGCGGCACCGAGGCTGAACTGCTGTCGCCGGATTACTGACGGTTGACGATCTGAAGTGTGAGGATGAAAATGTACATCGTCAGAATAACGGTCGATAAAAATAGCCGTGTCATGTTCGTATTTACAGTCTAAACGGATAGATTTCTCAGCGACTTTAACCGTAGATGATATTAGCTGCGAGCTGTTCTGCATTTGGTCTATGAGAACTGCAAAGCTCATTTGAATGCTACCGTTACGGCGCAAGCTGTATGATTTCACAAACCGAGAGGCCGGCGCCTTACCCTATAATTTAGACTTCGCAGAACATATTGGATTTTGGTTCATCAAAAGGAATGTTTGGAACGATTTCGACTTCGGATTCTGGTATCCAAAGGGATTCGAGTTGATTTCAAAACGAGGGAGTTTTTATTGTTCTACCGAATGATTCCGCATTTCTGTTAGGTGATTGCAACCAAGACTGTTTCGTGAACCTTTTGGACATCGCGCCGTTTATTGCAATCTTGAGTGGAAACTAGCGGTCTGCCCCTGCTCTCATCGACCGGCAGGATAACGACTGCGTTGAATTAGTAAGCTTAGGCCCAATAATTTCTTTGCGGACAATTTGGAAGAGGCTCCCCCATGGACGAAGAGGTCTTCAACAAGCAAGCTGAACGGTCTCCTTTTGGCGACATCAAATTAGCCTGTCAGCGATGTTCTATTTGATAGCCGTCTATTCCTTTGGACTTGTGTTCGGTGCAGGGTCAATTGTTTTGACGACTTTCATACTGTCGGCTTGCGTGCGGATGGAAGAACAATTGATGTCGAAAAACTACTGAATATAATTGTCGTCGTCCGGTGGGATCGGTACTTCAATCTTAGCACTTACATCATCCTTCTTTTCCTGTGGGGAATCTTGCTTTTTAGAAGGCATTGGCAGACAAGATAAAAGGCGCTAAGCGCCGTTTTGACTGTGTCGAACGTGGCGAAGAGGCCGCATCGCGAGACTATAATCTTCAGCATCAAGGGCTTGTTGATTAAGTGAGCCGTTTTGGCGCTAGCCACGGTTTCGTTGTGCAAGGGAACCGTGGCTAAGGGCCAAAACGGCTCATTAAAACTGGGAAATAAATCGTTCACGGCGTTGGACTACCGCCCAATGGCACGTACTTTAGATTGATGCAACGCATCGACCCACCAGCCGCCAGGCGATAGCGTCCGGTCTTACGCGCTTAGGACCGGACGCTATCGCGTGGCGGCTGATATGATTATCCCACGTTTGGACTAACTTAAGTGCCATTCGGCTAGCGCCCAAACGGCTCAAATTAAAGATCGGAAACCGACTTAATCACCAAGCCCTCAAAGCAGTAGGGGAATTTTTTACGACCAGAACATTGGTGATATTCAATCCACGTTACGCATTCTTGGGACGATTTCAACCGTCAACAATTTCAATTTGTTCGAATTAGTGGTTTTTTAGATTCTTATCAGTAATTCCGTAAACCAGCTGATGACCATCGGCCCAGCACCACCCACATAGCTCCTCCGATGCGACTGTAATTAGATTCCGAAGTTCTATATTTAGTGGGTCGTCACCGCTTACCTGCGGATGCGACCATCCTCGTAGATGCGAACGCTCTTCGGGACCGGCATAAGCTCCGACTGCAACTCCCCATGGCCTTCTTTGCGATTCGCAGTCAGCCCCAGTTCTCTTGCTCTCTGGCAACCGGCCTGCTAGTTGCGTTCTATTAAGTTCGGCAAGGTTTATCTGGACGATGAATCCGAGGAGTGTTTCAGAATACTCCGGCTATTGTTGTCGCGGAGGTAAGTCCGGAAGGCCGCCGAATTTACTTGCTCCGACTGCAAGCTCACTTGCGGCCAAACTGGGATTGATCATCAACGCTGGGTGCGCGGCTTGAAAAAATTTCGTCAAATCCTGGGAGTTTTCCAGCACGCACTCTGCATCAAAATGATTCCACAGGTTCGCTGCCACACCATGTCGATCGAGTTATCAGTGGTGAGAAATGGTTCGTCCGCATCCCATTCGTCTAAGCATTTACTATCTTAGTTTCATTCACCGCAGGAACTTCTTCTAAATTCTTCTTTGAGCCAAACCCACGTCCCATTTGATACGCGACCAGCACCCCCAATACTGAATAAAGGAATTTCGTAACATTAAAGGGTGATTGCGTTGCGGCTACATGGTCTGGAGATTGAAATGCGGTTGTCGATGTTCGACCATTGTCAGATTCCGAATCGGACGCGACTTCGGCATCTGTGCCCTCTGTTTCCTGTGATTGCGATTCACCCTTATCGCCAGCAACTTCCTCGCCATCATCACCAATTTCGGTGTCCTCTTGTTCTGACGGAGACGCTTTTGATTCGGTCGCATTCGATTCTTCAGCGGCAACAGATGATTTTTCAATCTGCTCTTTCGACAACGTCGGGCCAAAATTGGTGGTCGACTGCGTGATCAGCAACGCAGCATCAGCGCCGGTCAGGATCGCAACTAAGGCAATAGCTGCTGCCGCTGCGCCAGAAATTACACTTGCGATTCCAAAGTTCCTACCACCCATCAACATGGCCCCCAGCCCCGTGAGCAAACCAATGATTATGGGGAACCAAGAAAAACCAGTGGAAGCTTCGACGTTTAAAAAAATCGAAATGGCAACCGCGATTGCGGCTCCAATAAGTCCGCCGATTATTGATCTGATGACGCCCATCTCAACTCCTTAAAGACTGGTTTGGTGACGCACTATGTTTAACGGGACCGAAGTGATTCGTAAGATCATAACGGTGTCCCGCCCCGAAGTCAAAGAATCTGAATACCAAAATTGGAAATAGGCATCAAATGATTGGAATGTTTGATTTAATAAAGACCATCGGCGGAGAGTGAAAACCCGAGGCATCAGCCATTATGCTGTTCTGCCTGTGGAGAATCACTCGCCGTTGGTTTGATCCTTTTTCTTGCAGTGCTACGTTTTCCGCTTTAAGTTCGTTACTTCACGTCCTTGAGCGTCTCGGTTAGATCGACCTTCTTTGCATCGGCCCAAAGAGCTTCCAGTGAATAAAACGCTCGGGTGTCTTCATCGAAAAGATGGATTACTACAGTCGCGTAATCCAGAACGATCCAACGACTTTCGGTATATCCATCAATGTTGACGCGTTTGTCATTGAGATCGTTTTCCAACGTGTTGTCGATCTCTTCGCTCATCGCGTGCAACTGACGCCGACTGGTGCCGGTGGCGATTACAAAGTAATCAAAGATTGCCGTGTGGGCACTCATGTCCAACACGGTGACCTCTGTACCTCCGTTTTCGGCGGCCGTTTTCGCCGCCGCTAAGGCCAATTTAAGACTGTGTTCAGGATTAACCCGATCCACCGCGCCACTGCTCGGAGACGACTCAGCTTCGATCGCCGAATCTAAGTCCTTTACTTCGGCTTCGTCTACCAATTTTTCGGGTTCGGTTTCTTCGGTCACTTAATTTCCTCAGGTCTTGTGAGATTTTTAACGTTACTCTTGATTGACCTTCACCGCGTAAATTCGAGTGCGGTCGGTCAGATACATATTGCCGTTGGCAAAGGTAGGTGTGCTGTAGATCGACGAGTAATTGACGGTTGATTTTTCGGCCAACACATCTGCCTTCTCCGTGTCCGCCTTGAAAACAGTCAGCGTCCCATCTTCGTTGCCCAAGAACACCTTGCCATCTACCAGTAAAGGTGATCCCCAGACGCCTGAGAGCAAATCATGCTCCCAGTGTCGCTCTCCCGATTCTAAGCTAACACAATGTAAAAAACCACTCAGGTCCGCCGCATAAACGGCGCCATCTGCGACCGCAACGGTAGACATCGTACGTCGGAACAGCGGTTCGTCGGCGCCTTCTTCGACGCCTCCATAGTGCCAGATGACACCAGAATTGGGGTTAGGTTCGCCGGCGGTTTCGCGATCGCCCAACTGGGGACTAATGTCGCCTTCTTTGGTTGCGTCAATACGAAACAAATGCCCGACGCCTTCTCCGTGTTCGGGATCCTGCCCCACCGCCAGCAGCACGCTGTTATCGATGAACACGGGAGTCGACACAATCGCGTTACGAGTTCCCGCGCCGCCAAGTTCCCAAATTGAATCTTTGGGATTGAGATCGAATTTCCAGACTTCGTCACCCGTTTTTGCATCATGAGCGTACAACCAACCATCGCCACCGGGGAAGAACACCAACGCGCGACCGTTGACGACGCCTACTGCCGGAGATCCCCACTGGCCGTGCAAAATTCCATCAAACGGTTGATTCGCTTCCCATTCGACTTTGCCTGTTTCAATGTTAACGGCTAAAAAACAAGGCGCCCGTGGCGACGGGACTTGCAGATGAGCCTCATCGACACCATTGGAGGTCAGGATGTAGACAATGTTCTCATAAATCACTGGAGAACTGGTCGCCAAGTTGTGTGGGAAGACTCCCAGTTCCTCGATCATGTCCAGCGACCAAATTATATCAGCGTCTTCTTTTTCAGCGTCGACTTCGTCTTGGACGTCGCCGTCGTTTTTGCCGTCAGTGAACCCCTTGGCGTCCAAGCACATCAGCTCGCAACGATTGGTCACCACATAAACGCGGTCGTTAAGAACAACCGGCGTAGAACAGATACCTTGAAGTGGCCAATCGTTCACGCGTCCGGCCGGCAATTTTTCACGGCTTAGCTGCCATATCATCTCACCCGACTTTTCATCGAAGCACAGTAACACGCCGAGGTCTTTGTCCGCAGGGTACTTTTCGCGATACCCGGCGCCATTATTGGTGCCCACATAAACACGTCCGCCGGCGACCGTTGGATTGCCGTAAGTTTGCGAGCCAAGATTCGCCGACCAAGCTACGTTTTCATTTTCTTCCAAATCGAATTTAATCGAAACCGATTTTTGATCGGAGACCATATTTCGGTCTGCTGTTCCGCCCCACATTGGCCAATCGGCAAAGATGTTGCCGGAGCAAATCGTGACAACGGCGGCAGCTGTAAAGAGCATGTTTAACCCGAGCTTACGCGAAAAAATCGAGCTCATAGTGGTTCCTTGATGAATCGAGACTATTTGGTTTGAGTGGTAATACTTTAAAAGTCGTCATTCGTTCCCGCGAAAGATCGCTACTTTCGCAAAGCGAGAGGCGACTGAATACGAAAATTGTTAACGGAACTTAGTTGTCTTTGTCGGGCGAACGGATCACTTTCACATTATCAAAGTAGCAATCCGCTTGAGCGTAAATGTAGACGCCCGGAGATCCTGTCAGGTTTGGATGGGGATCGGTTTGCTTAAGCGTCCATTCTGCTGGTTCGGTTTCGCCCGTCTTCCAAACCTTGCCAAGCACAACGGCTTGCTCCTTGTCCGCGTTGACTTTCATTCGCAACGTGTACCAGAGGTCAGGATCGACATGGTACTTTTCCGATTTCGCCATGCGAAGATGAGGAGGCCAACTTTGCACTGTTAATTGACCGCGGTTTCCGTTTAGTAATAGGTTATAGCGGTTTATTGACAATCCAAGCGATCCGAGTTGGCGGCGTTGTTCTTCGAATCGGACGTCGATCATCATTTCATAGTCCCTCATGTCGTCAGGGCCGATTGAAATCTGGTGACTTGGCCGTCCTTTGGCTGATGGACCACCGGTGACTTTCATGACGGTGTTACCGTCAAGATCAAACGGTTTGACTTTAATGTGAGCGCGATTCCATGAGATCGGAACTTGCACTCCCTTACAGCCCTCAAAATCCCACGACCACTCGTTTGAGTCGCGATAGGTTCTCACTCGCGCTGTTGCTTCGAGACCATCAACTGAGGTCGATAGAGTGCCGGCGTATTCTTTGTCATTGCCTGAGGGCGCGGTCAACGTGTTCTTATCAACCTTGTAGTCGGCCAAAGAATCGTCGGTTTTTAAATCGGCCGCGTCCATCGTTTTTAACAACCGACCATTGGCGTCGAACAAAACGACCTGGTATGTCTGAGATCCACCCGGCTCGAGAATCACCTCGTAAGGACGGAGCTGAATCAATGCTGGCTTGCCATCGGGGTCCGTTTCGGCCGGCAGTTCTTCGGGCTTTCCTAAATCCACCGTTTTCGATTTGTCTCCAATACAAATCGTGCGATCACGAGTCGTAATGTACAAGCGTCCGTTGGCGATCGCTGGCGATGCGTAAATCTCATCGAGCCCGTTGCCATTGGCGGCACTAATGCGGACGTGATTGACGACTTCACATTTTTCTCTGCTTGGTTTGAGAATCCAAACGTTGCCATTAACTTCGGTGGCGTAAATCTTCCCGTCGGCCCAAATAGGCGATCCTTTTCCCACAGTGCCAAGATCTTGCGTCCAAAGTTGATCACCCGTTTTGCCATCGAAGGCGATCATATTTCCAATGTCAGCGACGACGTAGACAATTCCGTCTTTGGCCAACAATGCCGTGTAGCCCGCTTTGACGCCGTCGACACGCCACACGCTATGAGTTCCTGTTACGTCGCCAGTCCCGGTGGCGTCAATGCATTGCACTCGTCCAAATTCGCCGTTGTCGATGTTGTCCTCGCCGTGCGAGATGTAGACCATGTTGCCGTCGATGGTGGGGGTGGCATTAAGGCCACGTTTGGACATCCTGAATGACCAGACTGGTTTTCCTGTTCGCGCGTTCATCGCGTAGACGTGACCGTCAGCATTGCCACCGACCAAGATGCGTTGTCCATTGATAACGCCGACCGCGAGCGCCGAATAGTTCGTGTCCTTGGGGGCGCCACCGGGGGCCGAAATCCAAAGAAGCTCACCAGACCGTTTATTAAATGCGTAGTAATAGTGCTTAGGCGCTGGTCCCTTCATGTCACCCCAATTTGTCGCGAGGTAGCTAACGATGACAAGATCTTCGTCGATGAAAGGCGTCTGCGTTCGACCGCCGTAGCCCGAGATTTTTCCGTATTGTTCGGCTAAGGATTTCTCCCAAACAACGCTACCATCAGGAGCGTAGCAGCGGAAAATACCGCTGACTGAGTGCGAGAAGACGTTTCCAGTTTCAACATCGCCGCACATCGAAGCCCAGCCCACTCGAGGGGCGGGAATATCGGTTTGAAAAACGTTGAATTTGTCTCGCCATTTCTCCGCGCCCGTTTCGGCATCAAAGCAAACGACCTGCTCTTGAATGTGAATCCGTTCGTCAGGCAGCGCCGGATTGTCGGCCGTCCGGCAATTCAAATAGACTTGGCCGTTGAGAATGATCGGTGTTGAGCGACCGCCGGTGTCAGATTTCCACAGTACGTTTTTTCCATCTTCAAGAGACCAGTCTTCGACCAAATTCGTCTCGCGCGAAATGCCGTTCTCTTCTGGTCCTCGCCAACTTGCCCAATTCTGAGCGTCAACCGAGCTGGACGATAGGAGGGCCGCGGCCACGGTGGCGGCTGTGAAAAGTAAGAGGTTCAGACGTTTCATGTTTTTTTTCATAGTCATTGTTAAACCGAAGCGTACGTGAAAAGTGTCTTGGCAAGTTACATTGTATCGGATTTTGTTTATGATTGTAGCTGGTTCGAAAAAGGCAATGGTCGTGGGATAGGCATCTTGCCTGCCAATGCGATGAGCAACAAAACGCAGGCTGGAAGCCTATGCCACGACACAGGTTGAAAGCCTATTCCACGTTTTCCTCAACACATGGCTATGAATAATTCTCAGTATCCCTCGACTCGCATGCGGCGCGTTCGGAAATTTGACTTCACTCGCCGTATGGTGGCCGAACATCGTCTGTCGGTGGACGATTTAATTTGGCCGGTCTTTGTCCAAGAAGGTTTCAGAGAGAAAACGCCTATCGCATCCATGCCGGGCCAGTTTCGTTACACGATCGACGAACTAGCAAAAGCCGTTACCGAGGCACGTGAACTGGGAATTCCCGCAGTCGCAATTTTTCCCGAAACTGATCCCACAAAGAAACCAGACGACGCCGCCGAAGCGATCAACGAAGAAAATTTGGTTTGCCGTACGGTGAAGCATCTTAAACAGCACGTCCCAGGCATCGGCATTATCTGCGATGTGGCGCTCGACCCCTATACATCGCACGGGCAAGATGGCTTGGTAGTCGATGGCGACGTGGCCAATGACATTAGTGTTCAGATGCTTTGCCAACAGGCCGTCGTCCAGGCAAAAGCGGGCTGCGACATCATCGCGCCCTCGGACATGATGGATGGCCGCGTGGGTGCAATCCGCGCGGCGCTTGACGATGCTGGTTTCGAGAAGGTTTTGATTATGGCTTATAGCGCTAAGTATGCGTCCGCGTTCTACGGACCGTTTCGTGATGCTATTGGATCTAAAGGCAATCTATCGGAAGCAAATGTAACCGGCGGCGGTAAGAAAACGTATCAGATGAACCCCGCCAATACCGACGAAGCGATGCGCGAAGTGGCCTTGGATATCGCCGAAGGTGCCGATTTCGTCATGGTTAAACCAGGCATGCCCTACTTGGATATTGTGCGTCGAGTGAAAGAGGAATTCTTAGTGCCGACGTTCGCTTATCAAGTCAGTGGCGAATATGCGATGCTGATGGCGGCGGTGGAGCAAAATTGGCTGGACCGAGAAGCGGTGATGATGGAGAGCTTGATGGGGTTCAAACGCGCCGGTGCGGACGGAGTGCTAACGTACTTTGCTGTCGAAGTCGCCAAATTGCTCGCGGGAAATTCCAATCAATGAAACCAATCTCCGTTTTCCCTGCGGTAGTTTTCGCCGCGCTTGTTTGGGCCACAATCTCGTTACCTGTCGTTGCGCTGGGATTTCAGTCAGACGATCTGGCGGCTTCCATGTCGAAGTCGCATGTCGAAGTTCAATTAACTGACGGGAGCGCCGTAAAGGGAGCCGTTTCTGCGATCGACGAAGACGGAATCGAACTTCAGGCGGGCTCGTCGCTGACTTCATTGGCTTTCCAGCAGATCGCCAGTGTCTCATTTGTGCAATCCGGCAGGGTGGTTGAGCTGGAGGCCCGAGCCGGTGCCGCAGCAACGGTGACTTTCGTTGATGGCTCGCAAGCCAACATTGCCGCGCTTCAGGTTGTTGGTGACACCGCGTCAATCCTAACGTTGGGCGAGACAGCAATCGAGGCGAACGTTTCAAATCTTAGGACGATAAATTTCCTGTGTGCCGATGCGACTGAGGTTGAGAAAACACAATGGAACGAGTTGCTCGACCAGCCGTTGCCAGCCTCGGATGCGATTGTTGTCAGCAAGAACGGATCGCTTCAGTTGATAGAAGGCGTCGTTGGTGATATCGGGGACAGCCGTCTTACCTTTTCGATGGAAACACGAACGGCTGAAGTTGCGTTGGAAAAAATCAAGGGCGTTTTGTTCTATCGTGCTCAAAGAGAACTGGCGGATCCTCTTTGTCAGTTGACGTTGATCGACGGTAGTTTAATTGCGGTTCGCAAAATTGAACTTGATGACGGTCGTTTTGACTTCACAACAGTCGACGGGACGCAATTTAGTGCCGCTTCGAACCGAATGCAGCGGCTTGATTTTTCAGCGGGCCGTTTTGTGTATCTCAGTGATCTGATTCCTTCGACCAACACTTGGACGCCGCTGTTGGCCAGTCCAGAGATCGTGGAATCGCTCAAGGCGTTAAGGCTTGCGAAGTTCAATCGGAATTTTCGTGGCCGATCGTTGACGCTCAAATCCATCCCTCAATCAGGGCTGAACTATCTCAGTGAAACGGCGACTTACGACAAAGGCATCGCCATCGCCGGCGGTGGGCGAGTCGTTTTCGCGGTCAACGGTCAGTTCAAACGACTCACGGGTTTAGTTGGATTTGATCCGGCAGCTTACGTCGGAGGTGAAGTGCGTTTTGTCATCAAAACGGACGGGCAGACCGCGATCTCCGAAGTCTTACGTGTCAGTGAAGTGCCGCAACCGATCGCGTTGGATCTGAATATCGAGGAAACAAAACGCGTTTCGATTTCCGTTGAATACTCAGACGGCAAGGTCGCAGGCGATGTTTTACACTTGGTTGATTTCAAGGTATTGCGGTAGTTAGCGTAATTGACACCGCTGGCTCCGCATCGCCGCCGTTGCTCAGCGGTCAAGTTTGTTCAGGAAGAGTGAAATATTCTGAAACTTCTCAGGCGTTGGTCCGGTGGTAGAATTGTATTTGTAGTCGCCTGTTTCATTACGGATGAAGTAACTAAACGAAACGGCGAAATCTTCTTTTGGGTTGGTCCTAGCGTAAGACCTGAAAAAATCATCCGAAGTGTCGTTGTAATACCATTCGCCATCACCCGAGAGCGCGTCGCCGGTGTTGCGAGTCTGATCCCAATTGCTGATTTCACGGAAGTCATTAATGAACGAGTTTTCCGATGGCGTATCCCAATTGTGAGCAAACTCGTGATAGACAACTGAGTCTAAACCTTTGTATTCGTTAGCCGAAAGTAGCTTTTCAGAGATCCCAATTGAGTCGCGCGTTCGAACGTTTACTCCGATGAAGTTTGAGTCACTGCTGTACTTAAACAAAGTGTAAGAATCACCGTTGGCAGCTTTCAGTAGTTTTGAGTTGGAAACTCGCATGTGAAGCGTCTTTAGCGACTTGTCAATTTCCCGCACGTCTTGGTTGGTCCAGGCTCTGCCGTTGTAGCGTGAACTTCCGGTAACCGTTAATTCGTTCGCAATCGGTATCACTGCATCTTCGCGGTTTGGATCCGCAATCGTATCCTTCAATCTTGGTCTCCCCGATCTCCCATCTGCGAAGGGCAATATCCGATCGTCTCCTGTTCCGCCGGTCAAACGATCTCCGCCGCCGACGCCGCCGAACAATCCGTCACGCCCAGGTCCACCGTGCAGTTTGTCTTTTCCACCTTCTCCATATAGCGAATCGTCCCCTGCCTGACCGGCGATAAGATCATTACCGTCACCTCCGCTAATCAGATCGTTGTCTTGGCCGCCGTTGAGCCCATCATCGCCGAGGCCACCAATAAGCCTGTCATTGCCGGATTGGCCCGAGAGAAAGTCATCACCATTGTTGCCTTCGAGGAAGTCATTGCCGGCCCCACCGTAGATCGTGTCGTTGCCATCACCACCGTGAACGGAGTCGTCGCCGCCGGACGACAAAATCATGTCGTCTCCGCTGTTGCCGGCGATTACCTCTGCTTCCTCCCCCCCCCGAATAAAGTCATCTTGTGGCCCACCGGAAAGGGATCCGCCGCCACCGGCGTTGATGATTGTGTCTTTGCCTTGGCCACCTGAAACGTTGTCATAGCCGGCTTGGGAGAGGATGTAGTCGGCACCTGAACCGCCCAGAATTGTGTCATCTTGATCGCCACCGTTGATGACATCGTTCCCCGCGTTGCCGTAAATCGCGTTACTTCCAGATCCACCAATAATTCGATCGTTGCCGTCAGCCCCTGTAATTTTATCTTCCCCGATGCCTCCACTTAGATAGTCGTGGCCAGCACCTCCGTGGATCAGATCGTCTCCGGCCTGTCCAAACAGAAAGTCCCGACCCGATCCTCCGAAAATTTCGTCTTCCCCCAAGCCGCCTCGAACTCTGTCGGTTTTACTGCCCCCAAAAATCTGATCATTGTCGTCGCCACCATGGATGAAGTTTTCGCCTGCATGGCCAAAGATTTTATCTTGTCCGGCACCGCCAAAAGCCCAATCGTCTCCCAAGCCCAGTTGTAGATTGTCGTCGCCCTGATTGCCCTCGAGATAGTCATCGCCCCAACCACCAACAATACGGTCATCCCCATCTTGACCAAAGAGCCTGTCATTACCGCCGCCGCCAAGAATAAAATCGTCACCTAGCCCACCGAAAATAATGTCGGCGCCGCCGCCACCGAAGAACGAATCATTCCCCTCATTGCCGCTGGCCAAACTTTCGATTGACGTTTCATTACGCAGTACATCATCGCCGTCGCCACCGATCAAACGCAGCTTGTTCACCGATTGAATCGGAAAACTATCGGAGAACGTCTGAGAAGGTGTAGTCACCGAAGCCAACAACGTTTGTCCCTTGGTCATGATGAGCAAGGTATCATTTCCTTCGCCGCCGGACAGATAGACCACTCCATCATTGAATGCTAAGCCGGCGAGAAGGTTGCGAGTCTCCAGCGAAAGGTAATTCAGGCAACTGCGTTTTAACGTTTTCTTCATGATTTTGTGGCAAAGAAAGAGAAGAAGGGGTTGCTCAGCAGGTGAGCGATTCAGGCGCGAAATGGTCGGCTCAGATCACCACTTCAAACGCCCGTCTCGCACAGTCTAACGCCATTTTGGTGGCCACAAAAAGAGCAATATTTCAGCGTCCCTAACCCCTTGATGCAACTAGCGTTTACCGCCGCGCCGCAAAACGACTAACGGACCAAGTTGTTTGGCATTGAGAGAAAATGGCGCTGTAGCGCTGTACAACAACCCGCCCAAGATCGCAACGATTCGGCTCCATGCTTTGCCCAACATGTAGGGCCTTTCGATTTGTTTTAATTTTGCTTTTGAATGATTAGCCATTTGGTCGATAGTTCAATGGTATTAACTTTAGGCGATCCAACGGATCGTTTTATCAGCCGCTGAGCGATAGCCTAATGGCACTTACTTTAGCTTGATGCAACGCATCCACCCGTCAGCCGCCAATGAGTTCAATTCTCTTAAGTAAGTTCCGCTGAGCGATAGCCCCCGGTTCTTGGTTGACACTGGTGGACCGGACGCAATCGCGTGGTGGCAGATGTTGTGTAAAGCAAGTGTCATTGGGGAAATCGCCCAAACGGCTCAAAAAAGTTAACAGGCCCTGTGGAAATGGAACAGCTTTTTGAAGCGCAGTTCCGTGCCGGCTTGTGACCGTCGTCTGTTGAACAGCCAGCGAGAATCTCCCCAAAATGCAGGTGCTCTGCCGTATAAAACGCAAATAATGGACGTCATAATCGGAATAATTCGTCGATGTTGGAACCAGAAATAGTGCTTTTATCCAGCTGATGCGTAGAATGCTCGCTTAAGTGATTAGACTAACACGCCGTAATATGAACTACCGTTGTGCCGCCACTATAGCGAACGACGCCCCCTCAAACAAAACTAATCCGCCATGATTCGACCTAACGATTTCAAATTCCGCGATTACGTGGAATCTTTATTCCGCCATAAGAAGAAGATTCTTCTTTATAACTTACTAGTGCTCTTAGCGGTCTCTGCCATCATTATGTTTTGGCCTCGCAAATATCGCTCAGAAGCGAAAATATGGATCAAGATTGGCCGCGAGAACTCTCGGCTGGATCCGACGGCCGCAACAGGCGAAACGATTTCAATTCAAGAAACAGATCGTGAAGACGAGATCAAATCCGTCTTAGACGTCGTAGCAAGCCGAGGTGTTGTCACCAGCGTCGTCGATAGGCTGACTCCCGAAGTCGTCCTTGGCGACGAGCCATTGCCCGGCGAGGAGAAAAAAGAAAGCAATTTTGTAGTCAAATCGCTTAAGAAATCGTTGGGGTCTGTCATTAAACTGGCCAAACAGATCGATCCGATCAGCGAAAAAGAAGAAGCTATTCAGGAAATCATCAAGAACGTTGCGGTAGGCTCCGAACGAAAGTCAAACGTAGTTTCTATTGAGTACGACAGCGATTCGCCAGAACTGGCTCAGGCCATCGTCGATTCGTTGATTCAGCAATACACGCTAAGACACGCTCAGATCTTCGTAACGCAAGGCTCAAAGGAATTTTTCGAAGATCAAAAGGCTTCGCTGAAAGAGGAAGTCGCGGTGAAATCCGAACAGCTCAAACAGTTCAAAGACAAAATGGGACTCGCTTCTATCGGCGGTCATCGTGGAATGCTTGAAGCCCAATTGAGTGTGGCTCAGCAGCAGAAAATGGATACGATCCGAGAACTTGAAGGCGCCAAGGCCCGCATCATTACGATCAGCGACTTGCTGACCAAACAACCCAAGAGCATTCGGGCCGAGGAGAAAAGCGTTCCCAACACCGGTCGTGACTTGGTTCGTGCTCAATTATACGAACTCCAGGTTCAACGCATGGAGTTGGAGGCACGACTGAAAGACCATCCGCGCATCGACGCGATTAAAAAGCAAGAAGCCGAAGCTCGACGCGAGCTGGCCCAACGTGATAACTCCAGCCGGATGGAAGTGACCGAGGCGGTCAGCGAAGTCTATCAGGAATTGCTACTGGATCTCGCAGAGGCAAAAGCTGCCCTGTCGGGATCGGAAGCCGTTCTCGCAGAACTTAACAAACAAGAAACAAAGATCGCGTCTCGTATCACGGAACTCAATTCGGCCGACATCGAAATCGAACAGTTGCAACGCGACCTAAACCTTGCCGTGAACAACTATTCGAAATACTCGGAAAATCTCGAAGACGCTAGGATCAGCGAAGCGCTCGACCAACAAGCGTTCTCCAACATCAGCGTCGCACAGGCGCCAACGTTTGAAGAAAAGCCAATCAGTCCGTCAAAAGGAATCTTGGCATTGCTTGGGTTAGCAGCGATGTTCTTAGGGACGATTGCAATCGCGGTCGGTCTTCAAACGATCGACAATTCGGCGCGTCGAGTCAAACAAGTTTCGGATGCCATCGGAGCACCAGTGTTGGTTTCGATTCCCGACTCACGTCGATTCCGTAGTGTATTAAAATAATCAGCGAACCAAGGAGAAAGCTATGACAGAAAACGAAACTGTCGGCGTAGCCGACCAAGATGGTTCGCAACGTCGAACAAAGACAACGATTCCCAAACGACGCGGCAGCGAGTACATCGACGTGCTGCTGCGGAACCTAGATAAACAGATACTCCAGAATTCTGATTCGGTCGTTATCGGCTTGGCCGCCTGCCAAAACAACCAAGGTCTAACAACGACGGCGATCAATTTTGCGATTCGCAGTGCCGACCATGGCATGGGGCCGGTACTCCTAATTGACGCGAATATCAAAAATGGAAAACTGTCTCGGATATATCGAACCGGGCGCGTGGGATATGGCGACTGTCTTGCCGGCAAAGCCACGCTGAAAGAGACGGTCACACCCACCAAGATTGAATCATTAGATGTTTTGGGGATTGGAGACAAACAAATTGCAGGGCAGATTGTTCCTGACACTTCTTTGGCGAAAGATTTTTTTGAACAAGCACGCGAACAGTATCGTGTCACGATTGTCGATATGCCGGCGTTCAAGACCCCTTCTCCCGCTCACGCTTTAGGGACGTACCTTGATGGTATCGTTGTTGTCACTCGGTCAGGTGTTCAAAATTATCGCCTGGAAGAGTTGCAGGAGAATATCGAAAACGTCAGTGACAACCTTTTAGGTGTGGTGATGACTGGCGGCGAAGGAAGTGTCCTTCCGCGCTGGTTACAACGTTGGTTTGATTAAGTCGTCCACTCCCCCAACCCAATCAATCGTCCACTTTGAACGCTGAACTCAAACAATCCGTGTCTCCCGCACGCAAGTCGCTGACGAAGGTCGTACTTGCCTTGGCTGATCAAGCTTTCGTCAGCCTCAACAGCTTCGTTACGATGGTGGTTGTCGCGAAATTTTGTTCGTCGGGTGATCTTAATGTGTACGTGTTGGCTTGGTCGATCCTTTGCTTTTTTCGCGTCATCCAGGAGCGAATGTTAGCGGCACCCTACGTTGTATTCGCACATCAACCTGATCGCGAGAATTCGGCTTTCCTTGGCAGTAGCCTAATCCAACAAGGTTGGTTTTCACTTGTCAGTAGTGTGGTTTTTATTGCATTAGCGGTTCTGTTCAAGTTCGTCCCTGGCCCAGAAGGTTTGAGCGTTTGCTTCGCTGTGATCGCGGGGGCGTTACCACCGATCTTGATGCGAGATCATTTGCGAGCCGTTAGTTGCACACATTTTCGTTATGACGCCGCGGCGCTTCTAAGCGGCGTTGCTTTGATATTGCAATTCGTGATAATGTACTTTTGTTACCGCTATGCTGCACTGACCGCTTTCGCTGTTTTTGCTGCAATGGGGATTGCCAGCCTATTGCCTGCTTTGGTTTGGTTGTACCTTAAGACTGAACCATTCACGTTCGTGCGGCAACAATTGATGAGCGATTGGCAAGTTTGTTACCGATACTCAAGTTGGTTGGTCGCGGCAAGATTCTTCCCCAGCGTCGTCAATAGTTTGTTGCCTTGGCTGGTGTTGTGGATGATCAGTGAAAATGCATCCGGCATCTGGGGCAGCTGCATGACGCTGGCGAACGTTTCGATGATGTTTGTCATTGGTTGCAACAATCTTTTTCAACCCAAAGCCGTGGTGGCGCTTCAGGCGCAAGGCAAATCCGCTATGCAAAATGTATTGGGATTATCTGCCGTCGTGTTCAGTATTATGTTGACGTCGATCTGTCTGGTCTATTTCTTCGCGGGTGAGCAATTATTGGCGTTGGCATTTAATGAAAAGTTGGCCGGTTATGGAAACGTCGTCACAATACTCAGTGTTCATGTCTTAATTTGCAGTCTTTCGGTCGTCGCCGGCAACGGATTGGCAGCACTCGAAAAGACGCGCGGAATCTTTTTCGGCGAGTTTTTCTGGAGCATCGTTACGCTGATAGCGGCCACGCTGCTGATGCCTGAGTTTGGTTTGACCGGAGCCGCAGTCGCAATTTGCTTAGGCTCTTTAGCGGCCACGTTAATCGAAGGTGGCTGGCTGATTTATTGGCTGAAATCAGAATCATTTGTAGTTCGGGAGGGCATTGCATGAGTGCTTACGATACCGCCGAACATATTGAAGAATCAGACGACAGCGACCTTTTTCTGGACGACGTCGCCTATCAAGATACGCCCACGCTGACGCCTGTAACGTTGATGCTTTTCGTACTGATGATTGGAGCCGCCTTTTTCCTGGTCGACCATAGCTTGGGCGCCAGCACGTACTTCCGTAAAGTTCATGCTTTGGAAACAGAGGCCAACCGAACGGCCGACCGAATCGAAGCGGTCAATCTCGTCACAACACCGATGCGTCTGCTGTTGGGTGGGCTGGGAGTTTGGTGTCTTTTCAATGCCCCTAAAAATAATTTAAGATGGGGGGGGATGATTCTGTTCTCTTTTGTGCTCTACATGACCTTTCTGGCGAGCAGTCTTACTTGGTCAATCAATCCGCGCGTTACCATCCAAAAGTTTATTGTGCTTTGCATGATGACGATTGCCGCGTTCGGCCTCGCGCGGCGACTGTCTCTGCAAGATCTGGCTAAAGTGTTTTCGATAGTTTGTCTTTTCTATCTTTTGGGTGGGTTATTGGTTGAAATTCTCTTAGGTAACTTTAGACCACATCGGGCCGACTATCGATTCGTAGGGACTGCACACCCGAACTCGTTGGCAGCCTATGGAACCGTGTGCTGCTTGGCAGCGCCGGTGTTCACCAAACGCGGGTCATCGCTCAGCTATCTTACGATCGCGATGGTCGTCATAGGAATCATGGTGTTACTGGCGACTAAGTCACGGACCACTTTGGCCGGCCTGATTTTCGCGGTGCTTGCGACACGTTTCATCACGTTTAAACCCAACAACCGAATCTTCGGCGTGTCGGTCATGTTGCTGATGTTCGTTGGGGTCGGCATGTTCCTGTCGGTCGCACGCAACAGCACATTGAATTCGATGGGGGGCGCGATGGCGATGGGACGGACCGAAGATGTCGGGTCTTTAACGGGCCGGCTACCGCTATGGGAAGAACTGATGGTCTCGATCGAGAAAAGACCCATCGTCGGGCACGGCTATCTTGCGTATTGGGAAAAAGACCGGATCGAGCATCTCAAGGACCTTTTAGGCTGGGAGATTCCTCACGGTCACAACATGTACTTAGATCTTCTACTTGACGGTGGAGTCGTTGGGCTGAGTCTGTTTATGTTTTACCTATTGGTGTCACTTTCAGTTTCATTCCGACGCTATTTGAAGCATCGCGATATCGGTGTTGCGTTCGTGTTTGGAATGTTACTGTTCGCGCTGGTTCATGGAACGGGCGAATCTCTGTTCAAGCTACCCACGTTTTTGCTGTTCATTATCGTCACATCAACATTGAGGCTGGGCGCGTTACCGCGCGGGCCGATCAGAGAATTGGAAACGGAGACGCCGTTGGATCACGACCTGAACACAGCAGCAAGCGACTCCGGCGTAAATCCGTAGGTCGATTGCTCTTGTTTGAACAAGGTTCTCGATCCGCATCCGTAAGCAAAACCGTTCAACCGAGCCGCTGCGGTAGAATCGACGAAATCATTGAAGTCGGGATAGTACGCCTTGAACTGCTTTAAGACCGAATCGTGTCGTTGAAGAACGTATTTCTGGTGATAGTCTTCGGCATTGAAGAACGTCTCCAACGGCAGAATCTCTGTCGTGAGATCGCGCTCATATTTCTTTTTAAGTGGTTCAACCGATTGGTTGATCGCCGTCAACTGTTGATCGTCAGCGAACCAAATTGCAGATTTGTATTGGCTGCTGCGTGCCGCACCAATCGGATTGTGCGACGTCCAGATTAGATCCAAGATGGCCGCAAAATCAATCTCCTCCGGCGCAAAATCAATCTGAATCGCTTCGGTATGATTGCCCAGACTGTGATAAGTCGGGTTCATTTTCTTTCCGCCGGTGTAACCAACGCGCGTTCGATAAACTCCTTTGATGACCCCAAACTGGGCGTCGGGTCCCCAGAATCAGCCCAATGCAAACGTCGCCGTTTGCAGGTTCTCGGGAATCGCCCTATCAATCGGTGGAATCGCTGCCATCTCAGCCGTTTGTTTGTTCGTCATAGGTTTGTTTCGACTTTCGTTCTAAACATTCATTTAATATTCATCTACTACAATACCGCAATTATGACGGTTGTTAAACGAGCAACAGCTTACTCAATCGAGCAAGCTGATCTTCGGACGATCAATGGGGCTTTAATCTGCGGGATGATGAGCTCTATTCTATGGGTTGTTTCATGTGGCAAAGTGGCGCAGAACTTGCACCAAGATACTAAAAATTCGATCGGTCTTTTAGCCAAAGAGTTAAAGAGCCGCAGGCTCATTCATTATTTTCAGGCAACATTAATTCATGACATTCTGTGTAGGTATTCAAGTAAAAGAAGGTATCGTGGCGCTCGCCGATACTCGGATCGTACGCGGCAGCGAGCAGCTCAATAAAAACAAGTTGGCTCCACTAGATCATTCTAACGACGCCCTGTTTACGATGACCAGCGGCCTGCGTTCAGTACGCGATAAGACGCTGACCTACCTCAACGAGGAATTAGAGCAAAAGACCGAACCGTATGATCGCTTGTATAAGTTAGTCAATGAGTTTTCGGCACAGTTACGCCGTGTGAAACAGGAGGATGAACCTTCGCTGACGGCCAGCAATTACCGATTCAATATGAACGCGGTGATCTGTGGCTGCATGTCGGGTGATCATTATCCCAAAATGTACTACGTTTATCCGGAAGGAAACTGGATTGAATCCTCAACCGATTCGCCATACTTTATGCTCGGCCGAACTACTTACGGCAAACCCATTCTTGATCGGTTGCTAAAATTTGAAACTCCTTTGAAGGTAGCCGTCGGATTGGCGTTGCTGGCATTTGACGCAACCAGCACCAGCGTTACCGATGTCGATTGCCCAATCGACATCGCGGTCATTCCATGGTCAACTCGCAAAATGACGATTCGCAGATTTACGCGGCAGGACGTCACACCCGCCACGGCTTGGTGGAGTGAAACGCTTTCAATGTCGCTTAATTCGATGCCTTTGGATTGGAGCAACGATCTTTTTGAAAACGAAGCCGATCAAAGCCAATTTAATAATTAAGAGTTAATGAAAGAACAAATGACACAAATAGAAGTCGGTTGCAATCTCTCTTATGAAGTCCGTAAAGAAACGCTATTGCAGTTGCAGATCGCGGTCGCTCAAAACAATTTTCAACGCACGATAAACGAATCTTTGTTGATTAATCCCAACGTAAGTTTTACCGCCGCCTCGGTCGGCCCAGAGAACGTACGTTTGAATCAAGTTTCTTTGCCACCGGGCGTGTATGGCATCCAATACAGGGCGAGTGTTGAGTTAACTCCCGATGTTGATCGGCCGACGGACGTGAGAGAAACTTCGATTGCTCAACTACCACCGGATACATTGACTTACCTCAACCCAAGCCGGTACTGTGAAAGCGACATTCTCTGCCGGTTTGCCTATGAGGAGTTCGGGAATTGGCAACCCGGTTTTACCAAAGTCCAGGGCATCTGCGATTGGGTTAATAACCATTTGGATTACGAACCCGGTAGCACTAACGGTACTACGACGGCAACCCAAGTGCTGCTGCAGCGCAACGGCGTCTGCCGAGACTACGCGCACCTGATGATTACGCTGTGTCGCTGCATCGGCGTGCCGGCCCGTTATGTTTCTGGTTACGCGGTCAATTTGCAACCTCCAGATTTTCATGGTTTCGTCGAGGCTTTTCTAGATGGACAGTGGTACTTGTTCGACCCGACGAAGCTCGCACCGGTCAATGGTTTAGTGAGGATCGGTTGCGGTCGCGACGCTGCGGATGTGGCGTTTGGAACCATCTACGGAGACGTTCGGTTGACCAATAAAGAAGTTTGGGCCAATCCGGTTAACGGCAACGACAATTTTCACGATGACGGAACTAATGCTGTATCGACGGCTCAATGACCGATACTAAAAGTCTGCCCCATCTAAGTTTTCGAGTAGCCGGATTCGCCAGAATTCGGTCCTGTCAACAAAGCCTGAACTCTGTCGAGTCCAGCTACAGTCTTCTGCCCGAAAATTGAACTGCGTTAGAATACTAGTTCTCATCTCCAGCGAGATTCGCTCTTCAATTCTTTATTGGCCGACAGCTGCCATTTTTAGATCTGCAATCAATTCGGCCATTTTCTTCTCTCGACTCTTTACGTTTTCGGTCCGAAGAATCGCCGACGGATGCCATGTTGGGATGGTACGTGTGCAGTAGTCAGACTCAAATGAACTGCCCCGTTGTTTTGAGACTTTGACTCCCGGCCCGATGATCGCCGTCGCAGCGGTCGCGCCCAGACAGATCAAAACTTCCGCCTCGGTCAAAAGGCTCCATTCGGCGTCAAACCAAGGCCTGCAACAGCGGACTTCACGAGCGCCCGGTTTCTTATGCAAACGATGTTTGCCGCCACCGGTCGAATGCGTCATCGTGTGTTTGAAATGCTTTACGATGTTTGTCAAATAAACCGATTGTCGATCTATCCCCGCAACGGCCAGCGCCTCATTCAGAAGCTGTCCCGCAGGACCAACGAAGGGTTGCCCAGAAAGATCTTCGCGGTCTCCCGGTTGTTCACCCAGAATTACAATTTTGGCATCGACGGGCCCGACACCCACCACCGTTTGCGTCGCTTCTTTGTACAGATCACAGGCTTGGCAACTTGCCGCTCTTTGGTTCAACGTTTCCATCGTGAAGTTTCCAACGTCAGTGACGGTAAAAAAGTCCGCCGCCGTTTTCTCGAATCCTTCGTGCTGAACGATCATCTTTTCGACACGCTGCGGCGCTTCGTGCAGGAGATCCGCGATAATTTCAGCTTCGGGCATGGTATCCCAGTATCGCACTGGCATCTCCGACTTCATCATTTTAACTTTGACTCGGGCTGGATTGAAAATCGAACGATAGTACGTCTTCCACAGGTCTTCCAGTTCGTCAAATTGCGGCGTATTATCGCGCGGCACCCCTTCGCCGTATACCAACTCCTGTTGATCCCAGACGGCAGATTCATGCGGCGTAAAAATGGTCCAGTTCATACCATTGAAGCGACGCGCGAAGAATGGCGCGACCTTGCGTACAATGCGATGGTCAGGACGATGCCAAGCGATGAAGTGTTCGACGCCGTCGGATTCGACGCGGCGAAATCGAACGAACGCTTTCATCTTATGAGCATCGCGACGGACCTGCTTCTCCATTTTTTTCAATTGGTACACATCATCATCGGTGGTGATATCCAGCAACCGAGGCTGGTCATGGGTTATCCTCCAAAGCGTCCGGTACAGCAGATCCCAACGTTTTTCGCTGCGATGATAACCTACCGTTTCCGCCAGCGTCATGAAGGCTTTAGAAACGGTGAAAGGTACTCGTCCGCCATCCTTTTCGCTGGGTAAGCCACTGTCTTCCTCTTCGTCGTCACCGAAGAGCGATCGTTGGCCGTCGTGCTCGGTCAACTGAATGCTCTCGGGTCGAACGTTCGTTGAGATCAGCCGCCGAGCTTCGGCTCGCCAGTGTTCGAAATGTTTAATGCTTCGTGAACGCATAAAGTTTTACAATTCGCCCGTTAACGCCGCGTCGAACGTGTCGAACATCGTCAACTGTTTCTCCGGGGGACGGATGATGTTGCGGAGATCGCTTCGGTCAAGGTTTCCCAACGCCGGATTGTGGTCATCGGTAATTACAAATGACTTCGTGCGTTTCCACGCCACCCGCAATTTCCTTAAATCGTCTGTGCGCAATCGTTTATGGCGGCGGATGGAAATGATACGAGCCACATTTCGGGCACCGATTCCAGGAACACGCAGCAACTGCTCACGCGACGCCGAATTCACATCCACGGGGAAATAGTCACGTTGCTGAAGCGCCCACGCTAATTTGGGATCTATCTCCAGGTCCAAGTTTCGATCGTCACGAACAACAATTTCGTCTACATCGAAACCATAAAAACGCAACAGCCAATCGGCTTGATACAGTCGGTGTTCCCGAACCAACGGTGGGCTTTTCCCCGGCAGCAGCGAATCCGCATGCGGGATTGGACTGTAAGCGGAATAGTAAACCCGCCGAAGTCGTTGGCCGGTGTACAGAGCGCTGGCCGTTTTTAGAATTTCGTTGTCTGGAGTCGCCGTGGCCCCGACGATCATTTGAGTGCTTTGTCCCGCGGGCGCGAACTTGGGCGGACGCATGCCTGCCTTGCGATCGGTCTTCGTTTCGTCGATCTTGTCCTTGATGCCCGACATTGCACTGACGATCTGACGTTTCTTTTTTTCGGGGGCCAGCTGTTTGAGATCGTCTTCGGTCGGAAGTTCGATGTTGACGCTCAATCGATCCGCCCACAGTCCGGCCTCTTCGATCAGTTCCTCGGCCGCGCCGGGAATGGTCTTTAAATGGATGTATCCGCCAAAATGTTGCTCTTTTCTCAGCTTCTTCGCAACCAGCGTCAACTGCTGCATTGTGTAGTCACTGTTTTGGATGATACCGCTGCTGAGGAACAAGCCTTCCACATAATTCCTTTTATAGAAATTCATTGTCAGGTCAACGACCTCGTCGACCGAAAATCGAGCGCGGGGCGTGTCACTGGTGATACGATTGACGCAGTATTGGCAATCGTAGATACAATAATTGGTCAGAAGGATTTTCAGCAAAGATACGCAGCGTCCGTCCGGCGTGTAGCTGTGACAGATGCCCATGCCTTCGGTGCTACCGATCTTGCTTCCCTTGCGAGTCGATTTGGAACCGCTGCTGGCGCACGAGGCATCGTACTTCGCGGCATCAGCGAGGATCGTGAGTTTTTGTTGAACCGTTTTCTTTTTTTCGGATGTCATCCTGCAACCAGCGTTTAATAATCTTCCTAATCGGCGTGAACGTTTGTACATTATGACAGATTTTAACTAATCAGTCACTGTGACAATACGTCCATCACGTTCGTATAAAATAGCGTCGCCGTTATCTGGATTTTGCAATTGGTCCATTCCCCCAAACGCTTGACGAGTCGGTTTTAATTTGGCATTGATTACATTTATTCTCTAAACTTTAGGACATCAAAGATGCGCTTTGTAAATCCAATTACTCGCTCCTTGTTTTTTTCATCGTAGCCACACTCCTTGTTGTTGTGAGCCAGCACTACGACAGACCTGCTCCGTTTGCGAAAAATTTGAAACTTGCACGTTTCAAGTGGAATCGTCTATACGCGATGCCCTTTTTACGCGACTTTCACAATCAGACTTCAAGCTCTTCATGAAGGACGATCACGACACCACGCGCGATGACGCTTGGCCGGGTCAAGGGTTTGCCTCGTTGACATGGGACCAAGGGTTGGCGACATTTCGCGAGCAAGTTCCCAAGGGAGAGAAGACTTATTGTAAAGTGCGTTGGGGCAAGGACCTTCAAATATGGATGGTGGAAGGACGCGATTTCCGCAGCCCCAACACGATGCCCGACGGTCCCGAAAAAAGCATCTGGGGCAAAACTCAGAAGCAATCGTTCTTTGACACGGTCAACGCCTCGGACGCGACCTTTCGTGTGTTGATTGGCCCAATGCCGATGGTGGGCCCAGATAAAGATCGGAAAAATGACAACCACGCCAACGCCGGTTTTACATTCGAAGGTGACCAACTGCGATCGTTCATCGCAAAGTGATCCAATATGTATGTCGTCTGCGTAGATCGCCATTGGCAATACGTATCAGTCGATCCCAAGACGGGACTGCGTGAATTTTCCTGTGGACCGGCGTCCGACAATCACGCCGATGGATACAGTGAGAAGAAACATAACGACATGCACCGCTTTTTGAGAGTCAAAGGAGGGTTCCTAGGCGTCCAAGTCGACGGCAAGTCAAAGTAAACCAGTTTTCGTCACCACCGCGTCGACGGTACGATTCGAAACGAGGAATCGTTTGACGCAGTTACAAGGTAGCGCTGCGATTAAAACGGTCGCTCTATATGCCACTACTAATCTGCGTGCCACTTTCCTCAAATCAAGTTATAATTCCGACAGCGGAGAACTCCCCGTTCAGTCGTCATGGTCGCGATTGCCAGACGAAAAGTGTCGCCAGTTAAACTTGGCGTTTGTCATTTGATATTTTTGGTTGAAAAAATCCGGGGAGTATCAGTAAGGCGAAGTACAGAGCAAGCACAAAATACTTTTCCCAATGTATAGTCTCGACACCATTGCCCATTTCGTAAAAGTTCAAGATGCCTCCATTGTTACACACGCATAGACTTCTCACGGTTTCAGGTGTGATCGTCGCACCAATGGAGTGTGTGGAACCATCCATCAAGCAAATGGAGGCACCAGTGTAAAATGTCTTAAAGGTATTGCTGTGCGAATGCGGGACGTTTTCAGGGTTTTTGGGCGCGAGGGCCTCAACCGCTTCTTCCAGCGTCAGACCCTCCGGCTTTGTCCAGGGGACAGGATTTTGAGGGTCTTCCACGATGCAAATGGTATTGGAGGACCCATCTAAAATATCTCCGTAGTCCATCGTACGCCCCAATTCAAACGGAGTCCCTTCGTCAACGACCAATTTGTAATGCGTATGATCAGAGATATCTCGGTGAAAAGGGCACTTGAATTCGTTAGGCATTTGATTCAACAGTTTTGAATTGTTTGGACCGTCCCAAGCCTCGCCAAAATCGTATTGAGCATATAGTTTTTGGTAACCCAACTGGGGTAGTATGAGGACGCGCCAACTATGCATCGGATTTCCTTTCGCGTCTAACCTATAAGCCGGTGGAAATCCCTTGCCTGTTGCTTCGAAATTTATGATGGCCAAAGCCAAGATTCTGTTGTTATTGAGGCATTGGGTTCGCCTTGCAGCATGACGCACTTGGGAAAGACTTGGCAGCAACAAAGCCAGTAAAGCAAAAACAACGGCCAGAAATAAAAGGCCACTGGCACACCCGCTGGCTCGTCTTCTGAGGCTCCAAAAAAGAAGCAAAACGGTCGTGATAGGGAGCGTCCACGTTCCCAATACAAGCCCGACTGTGTACACAGACATCACGTAGAACAGCGTGACTAAGTCGAACTGTGATGCCGCAGACGGTCGCGCAGCCGTTTCGTTTATTGATTCTGATTGGTTCATGAAATTGTGGCAGGAAGGCCCCGCTACGATATGTTTCTCAAAGCGCCTTGAACGCTGCCAAGGCCCGCTCGCGACTGGCCTTATAGTCAACGATGTAGGCGGGATAGTTGGCTTCTGTTTCCTGCAAAGCCTTTTCCAGTTTCTTCAAATCGTGGATCGCTTTGCTTGGAACTTCCTCCAACTCAGGGCACATCTGTTTGATGAATAGTGCTTCGGGATCAAATCGCTTGCTTTGGCTGAAGGGACTGAAGATCCGGAAGTAGGGAACCGAATCGGTGCCGGTCGATGCGGACCATTGCCAGCCGCCGTTGTTGGCGGCCAAGTCTCCGTCGATCAGTTTCTCCATGAAGTATTTCTCGCCCTCACGCCAATCGATCAACAGATTCTTCGTCAGGAACATCGC
>ENA-ORXT01001333-ORXT01001333.1-marine-metagenome-genome-assembly--contig:-NODE-1333-length-33647-cov-9.785165_pt1 | contig 33647 bp, 30 predicted proteins | sample MGYA00237868_ERZ511482 | MGnify/ENA metagenome assembly ERZ511482 | reverse complement strand
CCACTGTTTGCAAGCTGACCGATACCACTTTTTTCTAACAGAGCACGAGGCACTTTTGCGATAGCCTGGTATGTCATATCCTGAGTAAATGAGTGAGAGCCACCTAGTGTAAATTCTATTTCCTTATAATTATACTTTTGTGGTTTTATCTCCATCTTCCCATCCTTAATTTCAAAACTATAAAGTACAGAAGTATCAACCGGATTGCCATTAATGCTTCCCGGAGTCCATTGTTTTAATGTAGAGAAGACTGCAACTATTTGTTCGTCTAATTCATTGCTTTTTGTTTTATTATCTATTTGACATCTCACAAGTTCTCCATTACAATTAATAATTAAATTCACCTTGCCTTCATCATCGTAGTCAGGTTTGTCTTTTAGAAATGCTAGCTCTACATTAAGTTGGGCTGTGAGTTGTTCTTTTGTTTTGGATGGTATTGCTTTATTTTGCCCATTGCCAGGAAAAGGTAAAATTGCAATTACGTTTGCCTTATCGCAAATCCCTTCTATGGGCTCCGTAACTTCCATTCTAGCCACCATATTATTCATTGAATTATTCTTGGTGGTTTTGCAGGAGCTTGATATAGCAAGAATGATTAAGGCGAGATAGATGAATGATGGGAAGTTTGGTTTCATTTTTAAGATCTTTTTAATGGTTTTACTTATTCTTCAATAACAAGAAAATCGTCTATGACCTTCAAATCATTTTCCCATTCGACTGCCATCCAACCAATATCGCCAATTTCGTCATGAAGTAATCTAGCTTTGGCTAAAATTGAACCTTCAACTCGATTTTCCATATTAAGGTAATATATAATTTCTCTATTTTCAGTTCTTAGATTTTCTTGTTGAGTATTAGCAGGTAAATCACTAATTAGCTCTATGTAAACGTTCGAATTTTGAAAAATATGATTTAAATTTTCATTAATTTGGGCTTCAAGTTTGTCAAAAAGAAATTGATTTGGGTATCGTTTAAATCCGAAATCTGATAATTCGTTTTTTAGCTTAGTTTTGTGTGGCCAATCTATTTCATCTTCGTTTATGAATCTAGGACTCCATTGAATTTCAGAAAGTTCACCATTATCAAACCACAAATTGAAGTAATCATCATCAAATTCGAAAAGCTTGTGATCTGGACTTTCTAAATTAGACCAGTCTTCGCATATGTAATTATCTTTCTTAAGTCCTTTTAATATCTCTTCTACTTGAGACATTGTTTGACCAATTTCTATTGAACCCCAAAGTGAATAATATTTTGAGTTAATTGAAATGGTATCCATTCTCCAATCATCGTCACTTGAGAAACTAATTGACAATTCTAAATCTTTAAAATGCCAATTTTCTGAAATTTCATTTTCTTTTGAGTTGGGTAAGTGTTGATATATCTCAATTTCATTAGGCAATCCAATGATATCTTTTACCTCATCTTGAGCCATTCCAAATTTGAGTTTTCCAAGACCTATTCCAGGTTTAATGTTTTTTATTTCTTTTTTCATTCTTTTGCTGACAAATAATTATTAGCGTTAGACTTTTCCCCTTGTTCCGAATGAATGAATTAACTTGATGTCTTTTACTTCTGCAAGACCAGCAGAGGGTATTCTGAAAAGTGTGTCAAATTATAAAATTTTATAAATTTGATATTATGACAAAGAAAAAAGAAGAAGCCTTTGATTACGCAAGCTTTGAACAAGAAGCGATCAAGAAATTAAGATCTGGCAAAGGTTTTACAGGAGAAGGAGGAGCTCTTACAGGCTTAATTGGTAGAATATTGCAAGCGGCCTATGATCAAGAGATGGAAGCTCATCTAGCAGAGACGAAAGAAAAGAAGAATCGCCGAAATGGGACAACAAAAAAGACACTAAAGACTGGAGCTGGAGAACTTACTGTAACCCCCCCAAGAGATAGAGATGGTAGTTTTGAGCCAGAGATTGTTAAGAAATGGGAACGCCACATTGCCCCTGATCTTGAACAGCAAATGATGTCACTATATGCAATAGGAACAAGCTACTCAGACATCAGCGAACATTTTAAAAAGATGTATGGAGTAAAGTATAGCCCATCATTTATAACGGGCGTTACAAATCGAGTAATAGATGAAATAGAAGCATGGAAGTCAAGACCACTTGAAGATATTTATGCAATAGTATATTTAGATGCCATTCATTTTAAAGTTCGAGAAAATCGGAAAGTAGAATCAAAAGCAGTTTATACCGTTTTCGGAGTTGACTTAGAAGGAAATCGAGACGTATTAGGCCTATATATTGGAGCATCAGAAGGTGCTAAGCATTGGGGAAGGATATTAGAAAACATCAAAGAACGAGGAGTTCAAGATGTAATATTCTTTTGTGTTGATGGGCTAAAAGGCTTTAGTAAAGTAATCGAAGAAATATATCCAAGGTCAATAGTCCAAAGATGTATAGTCCATATGGTTCGAACAAGTGTAAAGCATGTCAGTTGGAATGACTTAAGAGAAGTATGTAAAGATTTGAAAAAGATGTACAATAAAGATAGCTCGAAAGCAGCATTATCGGAGCTTGGCAGATTTGATGAAAAATGGGGACACAAATATCCAGAGATTGCAAAAAAGTGGGAAAAGGATTGGGATGAATTAAGTGTTAGTTTTGATTATCCAAAAGAGCTAAGACGTGCAACATATACAACCAACTCTGTCGAAGCTTTACATCGGGTATTAAGAAAGGCGACAAAAACAAAAGGTGCTTTTGTCAATGAACAGGCCCTAGAAAAACAATTATATCTTACTTTGCAATACAACAAGAAAAGTTGGCAACGCAAAACAAGAGGATGGCCAGCTATGATCCGTGTTCTCAAACGTGAGTTCTCGGATAGGATACCAGACTAAGGGGAATATTTGTTTAGCAAAAAACCTCCTTCTTTTGAAGGCTTTTTGCTAAACAAATATTATTGAAAAATGAAATGACACACTTTTTAGAACACTCCCTAATTATTTCTCAAAACTTTTCCCCAATCTTGACCAACCCATTCCCCAAAATACAATCCACATACGCCAACCTAAGCACCTCTACAATCGCCTCCTGGGAATCCAACAGCAAAATCATTGCCTACAAAAAAGGAGATCAAATAGTTGGCCTTGGTCAAGAAAGGCACAAACTATTTTATATAGTTGAGGGCTCCTTGAAAGCTTACTACATGAATGCCGACAAGAAAATTATTGATTGGTTTTCTTTTGAAAATGAATTTATAACTTCTAGCACAAGTTATTTTACGGATGAACCTAGTCTGCATTACATTGAAGCAATAGAAGATTGTATCATTCTAGAAACTGAAAAAAGTAAGGTCGAATTTCTTTGCAAAAGCCATCATGATTTTGAACATTTATTTAGAATAGTCTTATCAAAAGTCATTGTTCAATTTAGGCATAGGATTGTTTCTCTACAATTTAAAACTGTTAAACAACGGTATCTAAGTTTGATAAAACAATATCCGCAGATTGAATTGACTGCTCCGCTAGGGGATATAGCTTCATTTTTAGGTATTACACAAGAAACATTGAGTAGGATAAGAGCTTCCAAAAAATAATTTGATCTAAATCAAAAATTCATGTTTTTGAATGGATTAATTTTGTCTTCATAGTCATGAACTTATGAAAACAAGAAACGGAATAATATTGATTTGTACAGGAGTCGCCCACTTTTTACTTGGTGTATCGCCATTTGCTTTTGGTGCCCAATTTTCAGAATTTTCTAAAAAATACTTTTTTAAAATTAGCGAAGGACTTTCAGAGTTTCCATTATTAAATGGCGAAATGAACTATGAGAATTTTGCTTCTTTTTGGTTTGTGTATTTTGGCTTGCTATTAATCCCTCTAGGAATTTTGGTGAACTATATTGAAAATAACAACTTCGAATTGCCGAAGAGTTTTGTAATTTCTTATTTGATTGTTGTTTTGATAGGAGCCTTTATGATTCCTTTTTCAGGTATGACCTTTTTGATGCTACCGCATGCACTTTTTATGCTGATTCAGAAAAATGGGGATAGGGAGAGACTTACCGCCAAACCCTAACATAATTAACCTTCTTCTTGCATTGCTAGTTCTTCTGTTAATTAATTAGCTATTATTATTATTATTATTATTATTATTATTATTATAAATATGGTTTATTCCAGTAAATGTCTGGAATAAACCATATTTATAATAATCTTACTTATATTTGTTAGTAATATTATTTAATAATCCAGAATAAGTCTGGAATAATGAATGTAATAAATAACAAAAATATATTCCTGCAATACCTGAACGATCAGGAGTTGGAGGTATTCGCCTTAAATCAATTAGACAATTATTTTGATGGTCTTAGTAAGGCGGACTATGAGTTTATTGAAAATTTGGCCAGGACAGGGATTTTGACTCGACTTATGAGAGGGCTTTATGCAGTTAATCCAAGAATAGATCGTGGTCTAAAATTTATGCCTAATTGGCATAAGGTGGCTGCGGCTATGGCTTATCCTCGTGACTACTATATTGGATACTATAGTGCCTTGCAGATCCATGAGTTAATTACTCAGCCGGCAGTAAGAGAGTATCTTATAATGACAGAACAGGTAAGTCCAAAAGTTAGAAATATATTGGATGTATCCTTTGAGATGGTTTGTCTGAAAGAAGACCGATTTTTTGGCTACAAAAAAACCTGGATAAATAATCATGAAAAAGTATATTGTAGCGATCTGGAAAAAACCATCATAGATTGTTTATCAAAGCCAAAACATGCTGGAGGGTTAGAAGGCATTGTGAAAGCTATAGAAAAAGCGCGAAATAAAATAAAAGCTAATGTTCTAATAGAGTATGCTATAAAATTCAATTCCCAGTCTGTTATGAAACGATTAGGGTATGTGTTGGATGAGCTAGAGCTGTTCCCAATAGAACAAAACATCTTACAGGAATTAATCAGTGAGTCTTATACAAAGCTCGATCCTTCCATTAAGATAAAGGGCCGATTTTATCGTAAATGGCGGATAGAAGATAACGTAGATATCAAAGAACTCCTTCAGACTACGAATACATGATTACGAAAGGAGAAATACAAAAGATTGCTCATGAGCAGGGTGTCAGAGATACGCAGATCGAAAAAGACTATGTGATCGGTTGGATGCTGAAAGGCATTAGTGAAAGCCACTATTTGAAAGAACATCTCATTTTCAAAGGTGGTACCGTTCTTAAGAAAATCTGGTTTGCCGAATATCGATTTTCAGAGGATATGGATTTTACCTTTGATGGAGAAGGATGGGGTAAGGAAAAAATTGAGTTGGAGTTCGAATCTGTTTGTCATTGGATTTATGAAGAGAGTCGCATCAAGGTAAGTTTAAAACCAGAAGAAGGTTCTGCAGAACAGTATAGAGCTTATCTTAGTTACCAAGGCCCACTTGGTGGGGATAAGGATATCAAGTTAGATATCTCCAAAAATGAATTGATCTATTATGCGATTCAAGAAAGAAAAGTATTAGATGCCTATTCCGACAGTGCCAAAGACTATATAATAAAGGTGTACAGTCTTAAAGAGTCTTTAGCAGAAAAACTTCGCTGTGTGATACAACGAACTATTTCTAGAGACATTTACGACCTTTGGTATCTAACAGAAGAGGCCGGATTAGATATAGAAGATGTAGCTTTTGGCTTTTCTGATAAATCTAAGTATAAAGACAAGGATCCATTATCATTAATTGAAACATTAGAAAAGAAAAAGACAAAATACAAGTCAAATTGGGAAATCAGTTTAAATCATCAAATAAAAGATCTACCAGAATTTGATGGTATTTATAGGGTTCTTTTGGCGGAAGCCAAAAAATTAATAGCCTTGCTTAAATCATGATTTATTGGATTTAAAAAACTTGTTAGCATTTTATCCACTCCCTTTTAATAAAGTGCTAACAGTCGATGTACTTAATCTCCTTGGCTCCAATCACTGCCAAACCCTAACATAATCCACCTCCATCTCACTCTCCACAAACTCAGGATCTATCTCAAACCATGATCCACCCATCGCTATATTCAATAAGATAAATTGATCGCGGATGAATGGCCAATTGTCCTCTGTTTGAAATACGGGCTTGTAGGTGTATTGCAGTACATCATCGACATAGAAATCAATTTTATCCTCAGTCCAATCCGCAGAGTAAACATGAAATTCTGTATGGTAATCATCGACTACCGTTTCTCCTAACTTAACGTCTGGGCATCCGTTTACCCCAGAACAAGCTACTGTATGTATTGCACTAGAAACCTTTGTTGCATCATGGCCCCAATGTTCCATAATATCGATTTCGCCACAAGAAGGCCAGCCAACAATTGGGAAATTTGCTCCTAAGGTCCAGATTGCTGGCCAAGTGCCTTCGCCGGTTGGCAACTTTGCTCGAACGTCAATTCTTCCGTAAGTGAAAGTGAATTTTGAATTCAATCGGGCAGAAGTGTATTGTTTGTCTGAGCCTTGGAACGTATAATCTTCTCTTTTGGCAACAATTTTTAAAGTGCCATCAGAGATATAAGCATTGTCTATTCTGTCTGTATAATGTTGTGATTCACCATTATGCCAACTACCATTATTAGGAGGAACAGTCTCTGCTAGCCATTTTTCTGAATCGATAGCACCATCAACATCAAATTCATCTGCGAAAATCAAAGTTCTGACAATTTCATCAGATTTCAAAACACGAATATTTTGTGTTGTGCTAATCGATTGTCCTGTGCCCGAATAAGCAAAAACAGTTACAGCGTATTCTTGGCTACCTTCTGTTGTAAAAGTATGAATCTTAGTACCGTTTGCACTTTCTATTAATTCACCGCCATCAAAACTGTAGGCATATCGTGAGGCATCCATTGCAGAGGAGTTGCAAATGATTTTTCCAGAACCATCTCCTTCAGGATTATCTTCATCTGCACCTTGGATGCTTATAGATAAATTTAAGTCGCTTGGCGTAACTTCATTTTCTACACAAGCATTGGGTAGGGTGCAGAAGAATATTAAGCCAAATATTCCTATGCTGTAAGAAATGAATTTCTGAACTGAAAATTGTGATTTGAAAGCCATAGTAAAAATTCTAAATTATAATTTCTATCAAGTTACTAAATTTTTACCAAAAAAAATCCCCTTTCATATTTCTAAGAAAGGGGATTTTAATATGTAAACATTGTTTACTAAGGTAAAATTTTCCGAGCTTTTAGTTTACAATCAACTTTTCAACTGATACTTGATTTCCAACTTTAGATTCTAACAAATAGAATCCTGCAGAAAATCCTGAAATATTAATTGTTTCACTGTATGATAAATTTTGTCTTACTTCCAATATCTTACCGGTGATATCTCTAATTGTCAATTGATCAATCTCTTCTTCTGAATTGATTGTAATTTCTGAAGTTGCAGGATTAGGGTAAACACTAAATTGGTTTTTAACCACTTCTCCAACATTAGCGCCAATTGCTCTCTCCATATTATAACGCCACCATCCTGCTCCAAAATTTATGTCGACAGTCATGTTGTTTCCATCAACCGCTACGTCATAAACTATTTCATCAGCTGCATTTGCTGGATTGTCAATTTCTGCGCCATTTAAAACTTTAGGTAAGCCTAAATATGCACCAAGACCAGTTAGTGTCAGAGTACCTGCATTTTCATCATATGCCCAAGTTGCATCCGCTGATCCATCATGGGGAGCTACTGGAGCACCACATTCATCTGCAGCTACTCCTTGCCATGCTTCCAACCAAGTTTCTCCTTGCATAACATTTTGGAATGTACCGTCTGCATTAAAAACATATTGGTCATCAAAGTAGCATGCTCTTGTGTCAACATCGCCAGCAGCACTTGACCACCATTCGGTACTCCCAATTTCAGGACCAACAGCTAGTGAAGCTTCTATAGGAGCCATTCTCCATGTTCCTTCAATTTGAGCAAATATATAGCTACAAGACACTGACATAAGAACTAATAAAGTGTAAATTTTTTTCATAGTAAAGTGTTTTATAAATTAATTAAATTTGGTATGATGCTTCCGCATCACTTTTGTTTTTAAAGTTAAGGATTTATTGTTCCCAATAAATATTGTCAATAATTATATCGAAGGCTGTAAATGCACCGCTCGCATCCATCGGATTCCAAAATGCAAAAGGTATTCGAATCTCTGTGAAATCCAAATCAGTAAAATCAGCTAATGGAATCCTATATTCTACAAAACCGTTGTCAACTTCTGTTGCAGAATAATTTGTTAGGAATACAGCAGCACTATTTGATACCGCTTCTAGCTTTATTTCAGTATCATTTAAATTGTCAGGCTTGAGCAATGAAAAGACCAAATGTCCAGAAGCATAATCACTGAGATTTACTGCATCCTCCATTTCAAACCATCCGCCTCCCCAGTTACCTCCTGGATAACTAAAGAGCAAGGAACTATCACCTTCAATACTAATGCCCGATGCAGAAATTGCAGGTTCTCCACCAGCTCCAAATGTGATTAATTCTACTTCTGGAAACTGTGCCTCAGTGGAATTAAAAGCATACTGTGCAATGCTTGGTGGCACAAATGATCCCACTGTTTCTTCTTCTACATCTAGTAGCGGTGGGGCAGTTGCAGTAAAATCATCTTTGCTGTAGTATCGAATATAGTCGACATACATGTTTTGCGGAAAGACAGTTGTGTCATCTGGTTCACCAGCCCATGCACCACCAACTGCTACATTCAGAATCAAATAAAATGAACGTTGAAATTCTTTCATGTCATCAGTCAGTGTCGTGGTTTTGTAAGCAATACCATCTAGACTAAAAGTAATCTCGTCTGGCGTCCAATCGATTTCAAAATTATGGTAATTAAGATCAAAAGTTTCATTCAGGACTTTCGGCGAGCCTTCGTCGTTATTGTATTCATTGTCACCATTGGTAAAATGTACATTGGCGTGAGCTACATTCGGTTGCCTTCCCACCAGTTCTACAATATCAATTTCACCACAACCGGGCCAGTCAATTTCAGGTCTGTTTTCTCCAAGCATCCAGAAAGCAGGCCACATGCCTTGTCCAGTAGGTAGTTTTATTCGTGCATCTATTTTTCCATATCTAAAGCTTTGCAATCCTTCTGTTGTAAGTTTTGCCGATAGATAATTTCCTGGGCTGTCTTCAGTAACTGCAATCACCAAAGCAGACACATCATCACTATCTTTTTCAATAAAGGAATTTGCGGAAGCGTCGGTATATAATTGTATCTCATTGTTTCCCCAACCTGCAGGAAGTCCATAGTCAGTACCATCTCCTAATTCATACACCCAGTTCAGTGTATTTATTTGACTTTCGTCAAATTCGTCACTCCATTCCAAGGTATAACCTTCAAAACCATGAGTTTCAGTTAATGGACTTGTAGCATCAACCGGATCAGTATCGCAACTGATGATGGTCAATAATAGAAGGACGCAAATGCTAAGATATTTCATGTCTAATGTGTGTTATTCAGGTAAAATCCATGACTTAGTGTTCAAAATACAATAATATTTTGGAAAATATGATAGACTTTAGTTGTTGTTTTTAAAGAATAACATCTTTGTTGGCTTTTGGGGATTGAGCTGATTAAATTGATTTTGGGATTGTTTGAATGATGCTAATTTTTGAATTGCGGTCCTGCTCGCCGAATTTAGGCTTTCCTAAGGTAGGAGAGTTAAGCTCCAGCACTACGTAATAAATCGCTTCTGCAGGTAGAAATTTTTAATGGATCAAAAGGATTTGTGACGCGGATCTATGGATAGGCTTGATAGTTTGGATTTTGAATTAAATATGTAGTTGGGAAAGGCAGCAGACAAGTTTACCTTTTGTCTTTAAAACTCACCATTGGGTGTGAGCTTGCATTGCTTTAAGTAATTAAGCGTTGTAAATCGACGCTATAATACGTATATTAGTTATACAAACATATACGTATGACAACAAAATTAACCTTATCAATTGACAAACAAGTTATCGAGGAAGCCAAAAAATATGCAAATAAGGAAGGTAGGAGTCTGTCTAATATTGTAGAAGAATATTTGAAGTCAATCTCTACTAAAAAGATGCTAAAGCAAAAAGATAGATCAGAACTAGATGCACTAATAAATGAGCTGTGTGAATCTGTAAAGTTACCTAAAGGAAAATCGCACAAAGAATTAATCAGAGAAGCACGAATTGAAAAACATTTAAATAGATGAAAGTCTTCTTAGATTCAGATGTACTTTTAGATTTTCTTTCAGCTAGGAATTTTGATTTAGCAGAGATTAAAGTGATCTTAGATATGGGGGTTAAGAATAAGCTGAAGCTCTATACTTCGCCTCTTGTCATTGCAAATATCTATTACCTTCTTTCTAAGTTTGAAACCCCTAAAAAGGCAATCTCTAAAATAAAAAAGCTCCTAGTCTTTATCAAGATATTAAGCATAGGTGAAAAAGAAGTATTAGAGGGAGTAAATTCAAAGTTTAAAGATTTCGAAGATTCAATGCAGTACTATGCTGCCGTCAATTCAAAACTTGATATAATCGTAACACGAAATATCAAAGATTTTAAATTGAGTCAACTGCCAGTTATGACACCATAAGAATTTTAGGCAAAGGTGAGCATGTATGTAATGAATCTTAAATTTTGTACAGTACTTGGAATTCCAATATTTCACAGATGCTTAATTTTGAAATTTAGCCATTATTAAAGTAACTTAGAATATATGAAAAACAAAAATCTACTAGTTCAATGGGCTTTTGGCTTTTTTATAATGATGGGCATATACGCTTTTATCAAGTTGACCAACCCACATGAGGAGTTCAATATTTTATATTCATCCTTGATGTTTCTCGTTATTTCCTTTGTTATTACCTTGCTTGTACGAAGATTAAATGCGAGGACCTGATATAAATCAGCTCCATTATAAAAAATTTCTAATGCAAGATCATGTAGCCTCTTAAAGGCTTTAGGATTTAGCTTTGCTCTAGCTTGTGTTACTTAACTAAACGACATAGGTCTCCCAAACTCTTGGCTACAGGAAACCCCCCCTTGGCCCACCACAATCCAATCACCACCCCAACAAAAACCCAAACACCAACGGAGCAACTATCGTTGCATCTGACTCAATCACAAATTTCGGTGTATCTACATTCAATTTTCCCCATGTAATTTTTTCATTTGGAACAGCTCCAGAATAAGATCCATAACTCGTTGTGGAGTCACTGATCTGGCAAAAATACGACCACATCGGTACTTCCTCCAATTCTAAATCTTGGTGTAACATAGGGACTACACAGATAGGGAAGTCTCCAGCAATGCCACCACCAATCTGAAAGAATCCAACTCCTTTTGATGCAGCATTGTCTTGATACCATTGAGACAACATCATCATATATTCAATGCCAGATTTCATCGTGCTAGACTTCATGTCTTTGGTGATACAATAAGATGCAAAGAAGTTTCCGCAAGTAGAATCCTCCCAACCCGGAACCACAATAGGAATGTTTTTCTCTGCAGCTGCCAATAACCAGGAATCTGCAGGGTCGATTTGATACTTTTCTCTTAGCTCACCGCTCAAAAGAATCTTAAAAAAATACTCATGAGGCAAGTAACTTTCATTTTTAGTATCTGCATCTTTCCAAATCTTATATAAATGTTCTTCAATTGCCCTCATGGCTTCTGCCTCTGGGATGCAAGTATCAGTAACCCTGTTGAAGTGCTGGTCTAGTAAGTCCTGTTCGTCTTGTAGGGAAAGATCTCGATAGTTTGGTATTCTTTTATAATGATTATGTGCAACAAGGTTGAAAACATCTTCTTCTAAGTTGGCTCCAGTACATGTAATGATATGAACTTTATCTTGACGAATCATTTCTGCCAATGATTTCCCTAATTCTGCAGTGCTCATTGCACCGGCTAAAGTGATCATCATTTTATGACCATTTGCAAGCTGATCTTCATAAGCCATGGCGGCATCAACAAGTGTTGCAGCATTAAAATGTTTGTAATGCTTTAGCATGAATTCTGAGATAGGTCCTCTGCTCATAACTTAGAAAATTTATAGGATAACATTTTGTAATATAATTTTGCTGCTAAAAATTGTGGAGCTTTAAATCCTTCAATTGGTGCAAGTTCTACAATGTCAAAACCAACTACATTTTTATTTTTGAATACTTTACGTAAATATTGAATGGTTTCATTCCAATAAAGTCCTCCGGGTTCTGGAGTGCCAGTTGCCGGCATGATGGATGGATCAAATGCATCCAAATCAAAAGTGATGTAAACATCATCAGTCATCAAAGCGATGGATTCCTCCTGCCATGATTTCCCATTTCTAATATCCTCTCCCCAAAAAACTTTCGATTCGTCCATATGTTCTTTTTCACTTGAGTCCATACTTCTGATTCCTACTTGAACAAGATTGCAGTTTTTACTTGCATCATATACTGCGCAAGCATGATTGTAAGCGGTTCCTGAATACTCTGGTCTTAAGTCGGCGTGCGCATCAATTTGTAAAACCGTCAGGCCTTTATATTTTTCATAAAAGGCTTTGATGATCCCTATACTTATGGAGTGTTCTCCTCCGAAAAAGGTCATGAATTTATCTGATTCTAAGTTCTTTTTGGTCCGAGCATATACTTTTTTAAACATAGCCTCAGCTGTTGCAAAATTCATTTGTTGTGGCAAGGTGTGGATACCTTGTAGGTAAACTTCGCTATCTGTTTCTATATCGTACAGTTCCATATTTGCGGCAGCATCCCAAAAGGCATCAAAACCTAGGTCTGCTCCTTTTCCCCAAGTGCTAGTACCGTCGTAGGGTATGGACTGCAAGAAAATTTTAGCTTTCTCAAAAGACGCTAACTCATCGGGGATGCAGGCAAAATTTTTATTATTCATAATAAATTACTCTTTGTTGTATCCTAGGATATCTAACATTTCATCTACGGTTTGTTCGTTGCGATAGACCGTGTCAATAAAATTACCATCCTGGTCTTTGTCTATAAAAATCATCTTTGGTGATGGGATGAGACAGTGTTTGATCCCACCATAACCACTGATTGAATCTTGATAGGCCCCGGTGTGGAAAAATCCCAAATACAGTGGTTCCGAATCATCGTAAGAAGGTAAAAATAATTTTTGATTGATGTCTTCAGAATTATAAAAGTCCGAATGATCACAGCTGAGTCCTCCAATTGAAACTCTTCTATATGGCTGATTCCATTTGTTGATTGGTAGGAGTATAAATTTTTTGAAAATTGACCAGGCATCGGGAAGTGTATTTATAATGCTATTGTCAACCATGTACCAAGTCTCAGATTCGTTCTGTTGTTTTTGTTCTAAAACGGAAAAGATAATTGCACCACTTTCGCCAACAGTATATTTGCCAAACTCAGTAAATATATCTGGTTCATCTATATTGGCCTCCTTGCATGTTGACTTGATGGTACTTACTATTTCGTTTGCAATATGTCCGTAGTCATAGGTAGACCGAAGGTTGTTTCTAATAGGAAAACCTCCACCTAGATTAAGCGCTCTAAGGTCAGGTGATTCATTTTTAAGCTCAACATAGAGGTTCATTGCTTTTTGGAATTCACCCCAATAATACATATTGTCTTTAATTCCAGAATCGATAAAGAAATGCAACATCTTTAAACTTAACTGATCATCATCTTTTATTTCTGAAGAATAAAAATCCATAATTTCGGAAGGTCTAATGCCGAGTCTGGATGTGTAGTAAGCAGATTGTGGCTCTTCATCGATGGCCATTCTAATACCAACTTTTATTTTCCCATTAAAATTTTTGAAATGAGCTTTTATTCTTGAAGCCTCTTTAGTAGAGTCCATTATTGTAATAGAATTTTCAAATCCTTCTCGATGAAGTAAAAGGATTTTCTGTAGGTACTCTTCTGTTTTATATCCATTATGGATGATGATGGTCTTCTTACTAAGCTCACCTTCCTTATGTAATCTAAAAATTAAATCAATATCAAAAGAGGAAGAAGTTTCTATGTGAACATCTTCTCTAAGTGCGGCTTTGATCACATGAGAAAAGTGGCAGCACTTTGTACAATAGCAATAATGGTAATTGCCTTTGTAGTCATTCTTTTTTATAGCCTCACCAAAAAGTTTTCTTGCTTTATTTATTTGTTCGCCAATACGTGGTAGGAATAAAAGCTTAAATGGGGTTCCGTATTTTTCAATGAGATATTTGATCGGAATTCCTTGAAAGCTTAAATATCCATCTTTTAGATCGAAGCCCTCCTGCGGGAAGTCATAACTCTGTTCAATCAGATCTTTGTAGGTGTTTTTCATTCAGGATACCGAAGTCTAAATTAGTTAATCTATAATTTAATACCGGGTTGAATTTAGCTCTAAATATCTTAATAGACTAGCATTTTCATAAGAGTAGAAAAAATAAAAGTAAAAAAAATAGACGTCCAGGTAGGTCTTTCAGTTTGTGTATTGTTTTAATAATGTACGCACACTTTCCAAAAAAGATAAATAGTTGAATATGAGTTCATTATACTTCATGGACTAAATACCTGATATACTCAACGGCCGTGAGTTTGTGGTATTGGTCAATGTACAAGACAGGAATATTTATTCCAATTAAAAACATTAAAAATCAGACACATGAAATCAGGAATATTAAAAATAGTTTTTGTCCTCTGCGGAAAGCGAATTGGTCGTGAATTAATATAAGAATCAATAGATAGGACTTTTGGATTAGGACATGGTTGCTGTGGATTTGCAATCATGTTCTTTTTTTTGCACTCAAGGTAAATGTGGGGCGGTGATTTAATAACACTTATAGTAGACTCACACAAGTCCACAACATAAAAATATCAAAAATGGGTTCTTGTTTAAATATGTAGAATTTATTGCCAAATAGATTAATTGGTGCTCCAAGACTGTTTAAAAAACTCCATGTTGTTCTAGCGACTATTGGATTTGATTTGGCTGAATTTTTTATATTTACAATGGTAGCGACACTTCCGTAATCCCAAATAATAGGGCCAGAATCAATATCGGCTTCTCGGCCGTCCTCCTCATATTCCTTCACAAATTGAATTCCAAGAAATTGATCCACCAAGCGTACATTAAATTCATTTTTCATTTTGTTGGTCAAAATAGAATCAACGCCATACAAGAAATGTAACATCAATGCCTGCGAGCTTCCTCTCAATTCGTCAGGAAGGGGATTGTAATGGTGAATCAGATTTCCCTCAATCGAAGATGTCTCAATTAATAAGTTTGTCCAGTCTTGCTTTAACTCTTTGTTTGTATCACCAAGACTTGCAATGCAAACAATATTGTCAGCAGGCCAACTTGCACCTGTGTAAGATTCCAAAACTCTAATACTGTCTTTTTGAGCCATCAATAGAACCTGATTTATTGAGTCGTGACATGCTGAAAAGTAATCTTGGTAACTTGAGTATTCAAAGGCAGAACTATTGATATATTTTAGTAGGCAATAGTTGCTCCATCCGTTATAGAAAGCTCCATAGTTTGGACTCAAGTTTTCGTGAAAATGACTCTTAGTTGATGCACTTAGCAGATTAATGATGCACCTATCGATTGTACTTGAGTAAATTTTCTTGTTGAGCTCTATTTTGTTTGAGTACTCAATCAAGGCTAGTGCAAATATGGCATTGCTAAAAGTTTGCCCTTCTGGATATTGAGTTTGTAGAATAGAATCCTGCCCGCTTTGAAGAGTATTTGTCAAGTAATTTATTTGATTTTGGATACTTCTTTTGCGGAGAAATGGAATATGGCCAACAAGTAGACTTGTAGTAATATAAAGGAGAAAAAATAAGCATATATATTTTAAAATCCGTTTCATCAATGATTATAGCCTAAGTTTTTTGTTGCTCAAAAAGAAACGTAGGCTTTATCTTATTATTTTCTGATACTATGTGGCATACCTTAGTCTTCCCATTATTTATGTGAATTTTTAAGCTTTCTATCAAATAAAAGTCAACTTTGGTAGGATAATGTGTGAGTTCTAAGATTAATTTTGGAAATTAATAATAGCAATAAGAATTTTATACCTCATTGACATTTGCCGAAAGGCTAATAAGTAAGAGAATAAATCGAATATGGATTACAAACCTAAACACAAATTTAAACTAGACTTAAGTGAAGTTGATGAAACTTCAAATGAAAGTTTTGTGCATATAGATTGTCCTTCATGTGGCACCCAAGTTGGTTCTGATGGTTTGGAGCTTAGTAGTAAAGTTGCAAAATGTTCTTCTTGTAACGCAGTATTTCCTTTTGAAAAAGAACTTAGTAGATTGAAATCAAAAATAGAAAAGGCTGCTGTGTATAAGCAGCCAAATGGAGTCGAAAAGTTCTATTTTGGCGACGAGCTAGATATATCTATTCAGCAAATTGGTACAGGTATTGAAATGATGATTGTTATGTTGCTTCCGTTAACTTCGCTTATCGGATTTGCAGGAGTGGCCAAGGGGAAGTTTGGTATTTTTATTCCAGCAGTATTACTTTTAATATCTGCAGTTGTAATTATAAGTTTGTTGAATATCAAAAAGCACAGAACTCACGTGAGAGTTGGCTCTGATCTAATTTCAGTAGAGCATAGACCAAAAAAAGGTAGAAGAGATAAGATTTATAAATCTAGGGATGTAGATCAACTTTATGTTACTAAATATCCTAATCCTTGGACTGGAGCTCAGATTTATGGTGTGCAGATGGTTGTCAATAGTGGCCAAGGACAAAAGCACATACGCCTAGTGGGTGGTATGAAGACAATGAGGGAAGCAAAATTTGTAGAACAAGAAATTGAGAATCACTTAAATATTTCAAACCAAGTAATGATAGAGGAAGTTGGAAATGCCTAAATTTTGAAAGAACAACGATCAACTTATAATCTCCTTTTATTTCAAAATTGATATTTGAATTATATATGTTTCTTTCAAGTGAGTGTCAATTTAGATAAAAGAATCACCATCTGCTGCAAGGCTTGCAACTAAGAGAATAGATCAAATATGGATTATAAACCAAAGCATAAATTCAAATTGGACTTAAGTGAAGTGGAAGACGCTTCCATTGAAAGTTTTGTCCGTATAGAATGCCCTTCATGTGGTTGCTTGGTCAATTCTGATGGATTGGAGCTTACCAAAGTCATTGCAAAATGTTCTTCTTGTCATGCCGTATTTCCATTTGATAAGGAACTAGGCAAACTAAAATCAAAAATAGACAAGGCTACCATTTTTCAACAGCCAAGTGACGTTGAAAAATTCTATTTTGGAGATGAGCTAGATTTGTCTGTCCTACAGACAGCAACATTTCTTGAAGGCATGGCAGCAATATTTGGCCCTATTTTCGGGCTAATAACTTTTATGGCATATTACAAGGGCAAGATGTCGTTTATCATACCAGCAATTATTCTTTTGATTACCGCTTATTTCATTATTAACTTGTTTAATCTTAAAAGACATAAGACACATGTTCGGGTAGGTTCTAGTGAAATTTATGTTGAACATCGACCAAAAAAAGGTAGAAAGGATGTGTCTTTTTATTCAAGAGATGTTGACCAATTATATGTATATAAATATACTAATATGAATGGGGCTCAAGTCTACGGGGTCAAGATAGTTGTAAATGATGGTAGTGGTCAAAAACATGAAAAGTTGCTCGGTAATTTGAAGACCATTAGAGAGGCAAAATTCATTGAGCAAGAAATCGAAGCCTATTTGAAAATTAAGGATGAGCCAATGATAGAGGAGGCGACAAGTGTTTAGTTGTTAGTGAATATAAAATTGAAGACCTTTGATAAAAATATCAAGTACCTCATCTTCATTTTTTGCATCTACCGTATATTCTATTTCGCCTCTATCTCTAGATAGGAATTCAAAAGATGAGCCTTTTCTTGTAAGCCAGAATCCATCTTGCGTCTTCGAAAAATCGTCAAGCTTTTGTTTGATATAATTTATTTCAATTAGATAAGCCTTCAATTCCTCCTTTGTGATATTCAAATACTTTTGCAAAACGATAGTAGGCATGGTAGTCGTATCAAGATCCGGAACCAAATTAAATATGATTGAGTAATCTGAATCAACGATTACCTTGAGTTGTTGTTCCTTGGATAATTCTGGAAATCCAATCTTCTCATGAGCACTGTAGATTTCAGAATAATTCATAATGTGTTTTACAGTTTGTGATTAACATTTGCGGAAGCGAAAATCTAAATATGACCACCTATATATTTCTTGAAGAATGCTGCTGCGTTGTTTATCTCTAACAACTGAAAATTGCTTTTAAAATCAGAATGTATATTTAATCTTCTAAGAAACTGTAGTAAATGCTTTCAAATATAGCAACGATGTTGAAAGTAACATAATGCTTGCACTTGATTCCAAATCTTCGGTACTAGTTGTAGCCGATAGTAGGCATATGGCGTCAGACTCCATCAAAAAATATGGTTCCGGTATTGGTCATATTAAACCAATGTAATATCATTGATGTTATATTGTCAATAGTCTTATCTTGCCATTAGAATGAAGACACTTCTACAATTAGTTTTTTGGTTGAAAATATCAAGGCCAGGTCTATGGTTTGCAACGGTTTGGTTGTATCTATTGCCTACCAGTCAAATGGATGTATTTGAATCCCCTCAATTTTGGTTTGGCTTATTGTATGTTACATTTCCACTTAATTTTCTTGTGTACGGATGGAATGATATAGTCGATCAGGAAACGGACGCTGTAAATCCGCGAAAGAATACCTTTTGGTTTGGAGCCAGAGGAACCGAGGCGCAATTAGCATCATTGCCAAAGGTGATCGTGTTTGTCCAATTAATATTTATGATTCCCTTTGTTTATTTAGAGGGAATTCCGATGTTGATTTTATTTGCTGGCTTGGTGCTTATCAATTGGTTGTATAATCTTAAAAAAAATGGACTGCGATCCAGACCGCCTTTAGAATTATTATGTCAGATTGGTTATTTATTAGTAGCTCCATTTAGCATTTTGGTAAATGACACCGCAAATTTACCATGGTTGACTTTTGGATACTTGTTTCTATTTGCTATGCAATCGCATCTGATTGGTGAGGTTATGGATATTGAGCCAGACCGTAAATCTGGAAGAAGAACCACGGCTACAATAATAGGAATGAAGAATACCAAGCTGTTGATCATTTCAATCGTAGCCCTAGAGGTCTTCATCTTATTTTACTTTTACAAAGAATTTATTTTTGGTGGCATATTAGCTCTCGGACTGATTTGGTTGTTGATTGATTTGTTTATAATCTATAAGACTAAGACCTATTCGCTTCCGCAAATGAAACTCTTTGGATTGATGTCTAACGTGGTTGCTGTTTTTAGTATGGGGTATGTCTGGTATACTGGGTGTTTGTTACAGCTCGGATAATTGCGTTTATCTCTTCATTCCGACAAACAAATCTTCTTCAACCATAGGTTGATTAAATTCAGTTTTAATAGTGGCCTTGATGCCTAGCTTGTCAGTTTTGGAAATTTCAAGGATTCCATAATTGGGAACGAAAATCAAATCTGAACCCGGAACTCTATATCGATTTTCTTCTGCTCTCTTTTTGGTTCCACTATTGAGACTACTTGAGGTTATATCATAAAACATATAGCCTTTATATTTTTGCATAGATATTTCAGCAGTATGTCTATCTCCGCTTAATATGATAGGGTAGTTGATATTGTGAGAAGCAACAAGGTCCAAGAACTTTTTCTTTTCTGCAGGAAAGTTACCCCATTTTTCAAAACCATGATCTTCTGCAATCAATTGTATGCTGCTGAGGAATATATGAATGTCGGCAGTAGATTTACCAAGCTCTTGATCAAGCCATTTCCATTGCTCCTTTCCAAGAATGGTACCAGTAGACTCCCCTTTAAATTTACCTTTTATGCCTACTATCGGGTCTCTAAAATATCTAGTATCTAGAATGAAGATATCAATATTTACGCCTTTCTTATTTAATGAGATTTTATCGTACACACCCTCCCTAGATCTTCTTGGATGTTCTTTCGGGATCTCAAGAAAGTCTAACATAAGTTGTTGGCTCATCGCTTTTGCTGGATACTCTTTTCCTCCATCGTTTACACCATAATCATGATCATCCCAGGTGCCATTTATAATTGGAACAGACTTTTTAAATTGACTATATCCTGGGTTGGCATTTAATTGGCGGTATTTTCTCTGCATAACTTTTCGATCGTCTGAGTCACCATATATATTATCACCCAACCATAGGAACATATCTCCACTCTCATTTTGAAGGTCATCCCACAGTGCTTGTTTCTTGCCTTGTTTGTTGCAGGAACCAAAAAGAATTTTTACCGTCTTGTTCTGTTGCTCAGGTTCTTGAGCATTAGTCACATTTTGACTTGTTATGTCTCCCGAATGTTTTTTAGAATTATTGCAAGCTCCAGCAAACAGAATAATTGTAAAGCCAAGAATTAAAAAATTATTTTTCATTAGGGCGATTAAAGTTGTTTGTAATAGTTTTTGATTGATCTATAGATATCTTTCTTTTGTCTTTTTTCAGTAATGTCCATAGACTCGATTTCATCTAGAAGTTCGACAAGGATTTCTTTCCCTTTTTCTTTCTTCTTTATTTCATTTAGGAATTTGGCGTACTCAACTCTATGCAGGTAATTTGAAAATCTTACATCCATTTCCTGAAAGGTTCTATCTGCTAGTTCTTTTTCTCCTTTATAATGATATGCCCAGGCTAGAGCAATTTTCTCCTCACTATTTTGGAATTCTTTTAATTTATTAATCTTGTCAGCCTGCTCGATTACAGTTTGATAATCTTTTAGAAGATAGCTCGTTTTCATGACCTTTAAGACCAGTTCAGTATCGTTTTTATGAATTTCACTTTTAAGACAAGATCTATATAATTCCGAAGCTCGTTCAATATTGTTGGAAGCCAGATGCTCATCCGCTAAAATAATTTTGTTGTATACAGTATCGGAGTATTTTAGTTCTTTCTCTAGTTTGTCAATTTTGTAGTTGGAGATAATATTAGTTTTGATCCCTTCAGAAACTATATCAATGTTTTTTCGACTGTAGAATTGCTTATACAGGTAGAATAGACTTCCAAACAATGGAAGGAACATGATAAGGAAGACCCAAGCCCAATTTCTAGAGTTATTGTATACGTGATAAAAACAGAAAATCTGAAGTATAAGTATAGGTGAGTAAAAACGAAGCATAATTGATTATGTATTGAAGAGTCAAGTTATGATTCTTTGAGTTAAATATTAACTGAAACTGTGATAATAATATGCTAAATGAACGAATAAGCTAGTTATTGGATAAAAGGAAGTCTAGTATATGCCTATTGTTTGTTTGCTTCGTTCTATTGAAAAATAAGAAGCAACGCCTAGGAAATAAAGACTTAGTAATTGTAAAGTCTTCAGGAATTGTACCCATAGAAGATGATTTTCCAATGGGTACCACATGATAAGCTAAGAAGAATGACAACTTCATCGGTTTAGATGATTATTGATTAACAGGCAATGCTTCAAAAGCTGCTTTCTTTTCAGCAAACCATTTCTCCATAGCGCCTGGATCTTTCATCAATTCCATCATTTCGTTCATCGCCTTTAAGTGGGGTCCGTCACTTTTTTGAAACATTTCAGTTCCATGCTTTTTACTTTGTTCAGCCATATCTTCAAATGTTGCTGCATGGAATTCTAAATCGCAAGCACCACCCAATTGTTTGCATGTCATTGTCTTCATAATATGAGATTTTTCATAAAGATAAGATTATGAATGTAACTTCATCGTGGTTTTATAGACTGGTCTTAAGCCTTTTTAAACCAAAGAATAATAAAATTGCAATAGGTGAAAATAAAATATACTGCGGCGCATGTTTTTGAAGATAGAACGATGCTGCTATGAAAGAAATAGAAAACAAGATACATAAGTAATAAATGAATTCTAAAGCTGCAATCTGACTTTGGCGTATTTTAATTCCATTTCTTACCATTATTAAAGCCATCCCAAAAATCAAAATAGTAATCATATGCCATGCGCCCAACCACTCAACTTTCTCCTGAGCTTGTAGGCTTGAATCTAGAAGTGGGTTGACTAATGTTATTTGCCCTCCTATAGTGTGTAGCACTCCTATTAGTAGCATGATGATTCCAGCAGCGAAAATTAATTTACTTTCCATTGATTAGATGATTTTGTTAAAGAAACGTTTGATTTCAATTTCAAAATTAAATCATCGGCATGAAGAATCTTTTGACCTAGGTCAAATAGTAGAGGCTTTAGATCTTAGTCTACTTAAGGTTTCTTGAGTTATTCCAAGATAGGAAGCAATATCTCCTAGAGGCAGTAATTGATAGATATTCGGATATTGCTGAAGCAGGTTGTGGAGTTTCTGACTTGCGGTTTCAAATTGAAGTGAAACAATTCGCTGTTGCAACCTAAGCATGGTTTCAGTGGTGCTCAGTCTTCCTAGTCTTTCAAAGTCATGAAATTGGTCACATAATTCGGCAATAGTTTCTCTAGATGTTTCTAAAAGTACTGCATCAGAAATGATATCTATTTGATGCAGGCTAGGAGTGTCAGAATAGAAGCTTGTGATTGCACTTATGAATTCATTTTCAAAGGCAAACCAATCACATATTCGCTTGCCGTCTTTCAGATAGTATGCTCGAACAATACCTTTGCCAATGAACCAAATCTTATCTGACCTTTTGCCTTGTTCCACCAGAACCTCTGATTTTTTTAGTTTTATTATTATGCTTTTCTCATTCCATGCTGCCTTACTCTCTGCGCTTAACTTGCAAAACTTTGATTCTATTTGGCTTACAATTTCTTCTTTGTTCATTTCTACTTGTGTAACTTAAAGATAACATTAATTGCACATGTCAAAGGCATATTAATATTCACAATATCAAAGCCTTTAGGTGCGTTAATTTTTCATGAGACTGATTATTATATTACTATTCCCATTTTCTCTTGCAGCTCAGGGCGTAGTTGATAGCTTAGTAGTCAAGCATGAAGGATTCATTTATTTTGATAGCAATAGTTATGATTTAGGATCGGAGGAGGTAAAATTAGTTAACAGTCTTATCGAGAAAACAGAAAGTGTCAAATCTTATAGATTTTTCGTAGATGCACACACGGATGATGTTGGGTCCGACGAGTATAATCTTACACTCTCAGATAAAAGGAAGCAATCTGTTCTCAATGTTCTCAAAGCTAATAACATTCCTGATTCATTGATCATCGCTAATTTTCACGGTGAAAGTGATCCTTTGCAAAGCAATACAGATGATTCCTCAAGACAACAAAATAGGAGAGTCCTCATTCAGCTTTTGGCAAGCATCCCTTTCATTGAAATATATGGTGTCATCCAAGATGAAGAAACAGGGGAGGGGATATTTACGGAAGTGCTAATAAGCTCTAAGGAATTTGTAACAAAAGCTCAGACCAATCAAGAAGGATATTTTTCTGCTATGGCTCCACTTGGAACAAATATTCTTATCGAAGCTACGGCCAAGGATTATTTTATATCGTCAAAAGTGATAAAAACAAGTAGGGCTTTGATAGATAAGGTAATTCAGTTACCCTTGCCTAAAGCAAGCCTTGGAAAATCATTTGAATTTAAGGATATGCTTTTTGTAGGAAATAGTCCTAAGTTGCTACCAAAATCGATGCCCTCCTTAAAACAACTCCAGAGATTTATGTTTGTAAACACCGATGCTTGCATTGAGATCGCAGGTCATGTAAATCAGCCAGGCTTGCCACCAGTGAGTCTTGGTAGCTTTGAATCAAAACTATCAATCGCTAGAGCAAATACAATTCAAGACTCATTGGTTGCTAAAGGCACTAATCCTGATAGGTTGTTATCGAGAGGATATGGAAATTGGGAGATGATATATCCAAAGGCAAAGAATGAAAAAGAATATGAAAGAAACCGGCGAGTTGAAATCATTATAAGTTCCTGCGATAGCACCACCTTAATTCAAGACGACACCTTTGAAGGTAGCCTAAGTAGAGATGGCTCTGTAAGTCAAGACAATACACTAAGGGCGCTTGAAAATTTCTACAATCCTCAGACAATAGCTACTGATTTAGAGAAAATGAATGATAAAATTAAAAGAGATATTTCGTTGCAATTAAAGCAAATGGCAAAAGGTAGAATGGATGCAACGCTTTATACTTACAAGGAATTACTGATGGCTTACCCCGATCTTCCTTCAAGAGAGTAATGTGTGTATAAAATCTGTAAATTTTTGGTGCCCTCTTTCGACTTTTAAATCCTTCAGCGGATAAATCTGTTGTCTTAAAGTATGCTGTTTGTATTAGGAGACCAAAGCTATCTTAAAACTTGTATAAATCCACTCAGCAAACTACGCTGCTCAAAACTGTCATCTGGATTTCTATCCAATAAAGCACAAGTGTAATAGTAGACGCCATCCTCAACAACATTCCCCTTTAGGTCTGTGCCATCCCAATTTATTTCAGGATCAGTTGTCTCAAATATTTTTACTCCCCACTCATTAAATAATTCAAACCTAATTTCATCAATGAATTTATTCTTTCGAGGAAAGAAACTGTCATTTGATCCATCATCGTTTGGCGTAAAAGTATTTGGAAGTTCGTACTGCGGACAATTATCAATGCAAAGTGTGTCAGAGCTCGCTGACTCATTTCCATTAATATCATAGGCGGTGATGAAATAACATGAAGTACTACCGTCTGATGGTATGTGATCATAACTTATTTCATTTATATTATCAGTACTAAGTATAAGTTCAAAGTCACCTTCTAGAAATTGATCGTAGAATAAATTGTATCCTGCAACATCATCTGAATCTTCACAAACAAATGAAGGATTGTTCCAACTGAGATAGTTGATAAGGTTCCATTCTGTTGGTAAGATTGCATTCTCCTCGCAGTCATTACTTAGTGCTAAAGTAGGTGCGCAGGGCCCCACAGTATCAAGAGGTGTGCCGCATAGTTCTTGAGAAAAATTATAGATCACTTCAGGCGTCATCTCCAATCCATAGGTTCCCAAAGATCTAATCTTGTAGCAGTACTCCTGCTCATTCTCCAAGCCCTCATCCAAGTATTCCATCCGATCCGTTGTCCCGATAAGTTCAAAGTCACCAAGGATATCGTTGAAGCGGTAAACCTCAAAGCTATAATTCTGCCAAGCGGTTTCTGCTTGCCATCTCAGATTATTTCTTTTGTCTTCACTTATGATGGAGAGATATACTGACTCGGAATAAGGTGATGCACCTATTTCGTTGACGTCCGAAAAGAATAGAACTTGATAGTAATAAGATCGGTCTACTGTATTTAGCCCGGTATCCAAGTATGAGGTGTCTATCGCTTCCGCAAATGTTGCTGAGTTGAAAGTAGCACCAGCTACATCAGAAAAACCAATATTGTCTGTACTTCTTTGTAGTTGATATGTGTATGGTCCCGGGTTTTCTAATGTGTCTAAATCTTCAGCTACGGGTTTTAACCATGAGACAAAAATTTCGCCATTATTATTTGAGGTTTGCCTCACATCCACAGCGGTGAGTAGTGGTACTTTTCTATTTGCGGTAACGCATATTTCCTCTGAAGCTATACTTCTAGAAAAGTTATAAAACTGTGGGGTATTTGAGTTTGTGACCAAACTAAAGTTTGCAACTATTCTATAGCAATATACTTTCCCTGCTTCAAATTCTGTATCCTGATAAATAAACCTTCCGTTTAATTCATCTTGAACCAAATAGGCAATTTGTGTGTATCCTTTTCCATCCAATCCAGCAACACAAGTGTCCATTGGAAATGGATTTGACCCTTCTCTTTTCCAAACAGAAAATCCTCTAAAATAGTTATCGGCAGGGATGTCGCATACATACGGTGATTCCCAAGTGACATCAATCGTATTAGTCGTTGCTTCGGCTTGTACGTCAAGTGGTGGTGGTCCCATTACATACACCAAAACAGTTTTTAAATCAGTAAGTCCTTGTACCGAACTAATGCCATTATCTTGGGCTCTGAAAACTACTTGATACGGTTCTTCTCTTATGTCCAGACATTCAGTTTGCCACCTTAAGGTTTCATTTATAATGGGCGGTTTGAATACTGCAGAATTATCCCATTCAATATTGTTTTGGCTGGATAGGAACATACCTCCGGTAGCAGTTAGTTGGACAAATTGCCCATCGTCTGGGTCGGTGACAGTGACTGGTATGACTAATTCCTCACCTGCGATAACACAATATTCTTCTAAGGTTTCAATTTTAGGAGGTTGATTGTCACAGGCTCTCACCAATATTTGCATGTCTCTGATGATGCTATTGATCAAGACTCCTTGTCTATATTCTTTTATTAAAATGGCAATGTTGTATTCCCCAGCTAATTGTGGAGAGTCCCACACAAAATCACCTGTGCGTTCATTAAGGCTAATTACATTATTTGGTCCCGGGATGATTAAACTTGGGAGTTGATAATTAGGTACAATGGTATCCATACCTTGTAGTGGAGTAACCAATTCGTAGGCAAGACTATCTCCATCCGGATCATAAGCGTTCGGATTATGAATAAATCGACTATTGGTGCAGGCAAAATCTATCGGAGGTTGTAATAAAATCGCACTACTATTCAAACCATTAAATTGATCATCGAATATGGTAAAGGTCGTTTGAATATAAAATTTGATATCAACTGAATTGGGAAAATTCAGATTTTGAATTTGGTTTACTCTATTAGGATCTAGAAAATACATAGTGTAGGTAGCTCTTCCTGGATAGGTGTGGGTACCAATGTAATAGTTTACTTTTACATCTAGACCTGGGATGATTTCACCATCGCCATTTGATCTTCCGATTTTTGTACTTGTGCCATCACCCCAGAAAAGTTCTAAGGTATCTCTGTCTGCACCCGTGCTACTTGCCTTGGTGTAAGTTGTAATGGTTGCTTCTATTGTAAGTGGGCCAGTTTGAGAATAAGTAATTTCTCCTGAACGATTATGCGTTGCACTAGCAGATGCAATAAATAACAACAAGAATAAAATTGATAAAATCCACCTCATATCTTCACTAAAATAACGGATTAGTTTGATTTATAATTTTTGCGAGTTGTTAATTTTTGTGCTTGTCTCAGTAATGACTACAATTTAAGCCCAATTTTCGAGAAATGTCTTATTTATCGAAGACTACTGTAGCCTTGTTTGATTATTTTCTCTGCTGGTTTTGATTGTGGATTAAAGTCTGTGCTATTTTCATTAGCCTCTGGTCTATGGTCTCCTCGCATCTGCCATATATGTAATCCAGCCATCCATTCTTCTGGCCATACGGTATTGAAAAAAGCACGATAACAATTTGCTTGAGTGACATGACAAAGATTATTATTGCTTTGATTAGAATAATCTATCCATGTCCAAGGCTCAGTAGCAGAGTCAATTGTGCTTTTATAGCCCATTTCGGTAAAGAGAATTTTTTTCTTGTATTTTTTTGCAAGCGATTTTATCTGGGGAGTATACTTATTCCAACCAGCGGATATTTCATCAACAGTAGGAGAGTCATTTTTTGTAAGCGGGAAATATGCTTGTATTCCAATGTAATCTAAATCATCCCAAAAAGTAATATTCTCATATTCTTTATACCAGTTTGCTGCATAAGTAATTTCTCCAGAATAAATACTTCTAACTTCTTTTATAATTGACCTCCAATACTCAGGATAATTTATTGTCAATTCTGTGAATTCTACACCTACACAAAATTGCTCCACCTGTGTACTCTCTGCTATCTTGGCATAGTGTAGAATGAATTCTTTATAACTATTTTTCCATAATTCCCAATTTTCTTCATTGGTGGGAAAAATATCCGATCTCCATTTACCGGACGCATCTTCTCCCATCCAGACATGTGGTTTTAAGAATATTTTATAACCCGCTTCATGGGCAGCTTCAATTTGTCTGACCCACCTTAGATCTCTTTTTTTCATTTCGAGACTATCGCCTCTTTGATAACGAACTTCTGCTGTTTGGTAATGTTCCTGATAACCATAGGGTACAAGTGCAAGCCATTCAATATTATTTTCTTTGAATCCTTCCACATTTACAGAATCAATCCGCCCAAAAACATGTGCGCCTTTTTGCTTGGAGCTATCATCTAGCGAAGCTTGAGGTGTGCTGCTTGCAGGATTTTTTTCAAGCATGTTGGAGCATGAACTTATAGAGAAGCAGAGAAAAATAATCAAGGCCAAATTCACCATTTGGATTTGTCTGATTTGTATTAATTTTTTTGATAGTATATACATCATACAGAAGGTGAGTTAATCTTCTTTTCTATAAACCAAAATACCTTCAGTTGGATCATATAGCTTTAAAGTATTCTCTTCAATTGAGAATAAGTAGAGGCTGTACAATTCGTAATACTTTTTGTCATCTACTTTAAAATATCCACTTTCAATGATTGTCTTTCCTTTCTTAGATCTTTTGTTGAAAACGGATTCGAAATCTATTGTTTCATTGCTAATATCAACGGTCCAAAAACCATCTTCAAATTCCTCGCCTTTTAGTTGGCTAGAGAAATCACCATTAGCTTGGAATGAATAGCTTGGTCTCACTTTGCCATAACCCTCTTCCCAAAATTCTGTTGTTTCCATTTTGCTACCATCCAGCATTTCCATGCTATCAAACTTCCAAGTTCCTTGAACAATCCCCATGAGTGAATCTTTTTTCACGGTATAAACTTTGTTGTTCTTAGCATACCATTCTTTATATAAATCAGTAGCGACTATAGCTGGGTACTCGGTTTCTAGCATGTTTGACATAACAGGTAGGTCGACATACAGATATTTTGCCATGGTGTCGATGGTATTCAGGAATTTTACCTTCTCATCTTCGGCTTCATATAGAGCAAGAAGATAGTCATACGGATTTGTCATGGAAGGGTAGTATTCATTGGCAATTAAAAAGCTTTTTTCAGCTTCCTCAATTTTGTCCATCTCCCAATAGGCTGTTCCTTTATAAATTTCTAAAAACTCATCACCGGTATATTCATAAAGGCTATCAACGGCTTCTATGACCTTATCGTAATCTTTATTTAGATAGTGGTAGTCTATGGTTGACAAATAGAAAGAGGGATTGCCTGCTTCTGCTTTTGCAATCATTCTATCCATCAAATCTCGATAAGCTTTTTCATCATTTGTGTCTATAAGTTCTAGTTCTATATAGATAAAATCATCAGAACTGCGCTGTTCTTCTGGGATAGAAAAGAATAGGGACCTTGCTTCATCTATTTTACCTTCTTTCCTTAGCTGGTTAACTTTTCCAAGCTTGATAAAAAGATCAACGTGGGGAGAATCTTTATCAGCTTTTCCATCTTCCTTAATGGCGTCACCGAGCATTCCATAAAGAATGCGTTGCAAGGTTTTACTATTATATTCCCCACTCAAATAAATAAAGACATCCGTTAATGAATATTCAGCGATGCCACTAGGTTCAAAAAGATATTGGTGATAATTGACACCGCCATCGTCAAAGAACAATCTAAAAATAATATAGATGTTTTTAAGCTCGTCTATGTAATAATTTACAAAGTTGTAGTGCGAGTCTTCATTAATATATGACTGAATTTGATCGAAAAGTAAACTGCCATAATTTTGTTTGAGAATCTCATCTGCAAATTCTTTTATGACTTGATTGTCACTTTCTCCATCTTCATCTAAAACATAACTTAAGAATACTTCATTATTAAATTTTTTGCTAAACAAATCCTTTTCATTGTAGGTGTAATGCTCTTCAAGTTCGTAACCGATAGTAAGAGCGATTGAGTCATAATCAAACTGAGCATTAACATTTGCCGAAAGGCATAAAGTGAAAAGTAGTATAAGGAATGTTCTAAGTCTAGTCATAAATAAATATAACAAAGTAATGGGCTTAAATACTCAATCGTGCTTTCAATAAATAATAATCTTAGAATTTAGACTAGGTCTTTCTTTTCTTTTTTTGCGCTGCAGGGAAGAGTACATTGTTTAAAATCAATCTGTAGCCAGGAGAATTTGGATGCAAATTTAAATCAGTTTCAGGGTCACCAACAAAGTGTTTGTAATCTTCAGGATCATGACCTCCATAAAAAGTCCAAGTTCCAAAACCGTAGGTGCCGTGGATATAGCGCGCCTCATCGATTGATTCATTTTGTCCAAGTATCAATACATCAGATTTTACGAGTTCTTTGCCATAGGCTGTTGTTTGACCCATAAATCCTTTGACTGTTCGAGTGTGATTTTGCGTAAGCATAGTTGGGATAGGATCCCATTTTGCAGAGAAATCAAACAAGGTAAAATAATCAGTTTCAGGAGTCAATTGTCTTTTCTTATGGTCAATGGTGGAAAATTCGTATTCCAACGGATTTTTTGTCAGATCAAAATCTTTGAATGCAAAGGTAGCATCGTAATTTAATTTTGAATTGGCATCTTGTTCAGCTCCATCACCATCGTACATTTCTGCACAAATATCATGACCTTCAGCTGCAAGACAAATATCATAGGTATCGGTCGCAGAACACATCGCAAACATAAAGCCACCACCTGAAACATATTCTTTAATTCTTTTTGCAACAGCCAACTTAAGCATGGAAACTTTCTTGAAGCCTAGCTCTGTTGCTAAATTCTCCATGTTTTTTTGATTCTCCTTGTACCATGGTTGAGAACCTTGGGAATAATAAAATCGACCGTACTGTCCAGTAAAATCTTCGTGGTGCAAGTGCAGCCAATCATACTCTGCAAGCTTGTCTTCGAGCACTTCTCGATCATAAATTACATCATATGGAATCTCAGCATAGGTGAGCACCAAGGTAACGGCGTCATCCCAGGGCTGTATTTTTTCACCTTTTGCATTAAAATTAGGGGTGTATACAGCTATTTTAGGGGCTTTTTCCAGTTTCATGACCTCTTGATTGAGCTCGGGATTTGCAATTTGAGTTCTCATTTGGGCAAATTGACCATCAGGAATCACTTTATAGCTAACATCTCTCGTTTTCAATTCTTTTTCAAAACTTGGCAAATTGGTAAATGCAAAACTTCCTCCTTCATGATTTAGGAGCCAATAGACCTCCAGACCTTGATCGAGGACCCAATATGCAATTCCATATGCTTTGAGGTGATTTCTCTGATTATCGTGGTTCATAGGGACCAAAATGTAAGAAGCCTGCAAATTGAGGCTAAAAAAGAAGCAACTTAGTATGACGATGATGCGTTTCATGAAGACAATGACTTTATTTGTGACTATTTAAACGATTATGGTTCAAATTTAATACCTCAGTAGAGTCTTATTAAATTATTTTTAATATTTGCGACAGCTAATTGCTAAGAATACGTGTTTAAGAACATTCAACTATCATATCCTGCTTATTTTTTGATCTTCTGTGTCATAGCAGCTTTGCTATATGCGGTAAGCCTTTATTGGAAATCTAGCCATTTTAAGGATTCAAAAGCCCGATTACCCTTTGGTTTGGGAATATTAAGGTTCCTATCAGTTGGATTAATAGCTTTTTTGCTATTAATGCCATATCTGAAGAATCTTATTGAATCTCAGCAAGAACCAATCATACTAATAGCAGAAGACCGCTCCCAATCCATAACAGCAACCATGGATGAAAGTTCCCTAGATGATTATAAAAGCGACATGGATGCCTTGACTCAAGCACTTTCAGACAAATATGAGGTTAGGCGGTTTAATTTTGGGCAAGAAGTGAGGCCTGGAGTGATGGATAGCTTCAATGATCAGTCAACAAACATTTCAGCCCAAATTGAATATTTCGAAAATCAATTTGCTGATCAGAATATTGGGGCAATAATTTTGGCCACGGATGGAATTTTTAATGAAGGAAGCAGTCCAGCCTATGTCACTTCCAAATTTAAGTCACCAATCCACACGGTTGCATTGGGTGACACAACCATCAAACGAGATTTACTCATTAAGAATATCCTCAATAATCGGGTAGCATATTTTGGAGATGTGTTTAGCATGCAGGTTGATGTGCAAGCATTTAATGCAGCTGGGTCTGGGTCGAAACTTACGGTGAGTAAGATTGCAGGTGGTCAAGAGTCACAATTAAAATCTGAAAGTTTCAACATAGGATCAAATAATTTTTTCAAAACTTTTGAATTTAAACTTGATGCCTCCGATGTTGGAAATGTGAAGTATAGAATAAGGCTTGCAGGAATTTCTGACGAACTTTCTAGGTCAAATAATGTGAGAGACACCTACGTGGAAATATTGGATGCAAGACAAAAGATTTTAATCCTTGCAAATGCACCACACCCAGATCTTGCCACTTTAAAAAAGACAATTGAGCGTAATAAAAATTACGAGGTAGAAATACAAATGGCATCTAAGCCTACGCCAAATTTGGTACAGTACGATATAGTGATGCTCCACAATCTTCCGAGCAAAACTAATAATATTGACCCAATTGTATCGACGCTAAAGTCCAAAAGGATTTCTACAATATTCATTGTGGGTAATCAGGTTGATTTAGGGGCGTTTAATGGTGATCAAGAAGCCTTAAAAATTGCGGGAAAGGTTTCTAGTATGAATCAAGTCCAAGCCATATGGAAATCAGGTTTTAATGGATACAAAATAGATGAACAACTAAAGTCAGGTTTGGTCAAGTTCCCTCCTCTTGATGCACCTTTCGGTGAATATACCCCTGGTGCAAAAACAGAAGTTTTGTTGAATCAGAAAATAGGGAAAGTAGAAACAAACTATCCTCTACTGTGCTATTCTGAATCAAATAACTGGAAGACGACAGTTTTTGCTGCAGAAGGAATTTGGAAATGGCGATTGTATGAATATCAACAATTTCAAAACGACGATAAGTTATTTGAATTGGTTAATAAAATGATTCAATATTCATCGAAAAAAGATGATAAGCGAAAGTTTAGATCATTTGTGAGTAAGAATGTTTTCAAAGAAAATGAGGATGTACTTTTTGATGCACAATTATACAATGCTAATTACGAATTGGATAATAGTGCAGATGTCTTTTTGACTTTAAGAGACAACCAAGGTAATAGCTATGATTACAATTTTTCAAAAACAAACAATTACTATTCACTGAATGCGGGTGTACTATCAGAGGGCACTTATAATTATACTGCCAAAACAAACTACAATGGAGTAGAATTGAAGTCAGCAGGAAGCTTTGCAGTGCAATCAATTCAAAAAGAACAATACGACCTTACAGCCAGACACAGTATGCTTAATTCCTTAAGTGAGAAATTTGGCGGTAAGCTCTATTATCCAAATCAAATCAATACACTTTCTTCAGATATCCTTGGTGCTGAATCCATTAAGCCAGTTATCTACCAACGAAGCAAAACTGAATCTCTATTAAACAACAAGTGGTTGTTTGCATTGGCTGGATTAGGTTTATTGCTAGAGTGGTTTTTGAGAAGGTTTTTTGGGTCTTATTAGGGGAGACGCCAGACCGCTTTGCTGTCAGAGCGCTTCGCTTTCAGAGCGCTTCGCTTTCAGAGCGCTTCGCTGTCAGAGCGCTTCGCTTTCAGAGCGCTTTGCTTTCAGACCGCTTTGCTGTCAGAGCGCTTTGCTTTCAGAGCGCTTTGCTTTCAGAGCGCTTTGCTTTCAGAGCGCTTCGCTTTCAGAGCGCTTCGCTTTCAGAGCGCTTCGCTTTCAGAGCGCTTCGCTTTCAGAGCGC
>ENA-ORXT01001332-ORXT01001332.1-marine-metagenome-genome-assembly--contig:-NODE-1332-length-33660-cov-4.934252_pt1 | contig 33660 bp, 33 predicted proteins | sample MGYA00237868_ERZ511482 | MGnify/ENA metagenome assembly ERZ511482 | reverse complement strand
CGTTCGGTGGTGTCGTTGACGACTGAGACTGTGCACCCGGTCTCGGTGGGAGCAACTGCGACCAGGCGGGGGTCCAGGGCGTCACGGGTGGCATACCACGAGGGTTTCCGGCGGCCACCGGAGTCGAGCACAGACCACGTGATTCCAGGCCAACAGTCGTTCAGCTGCCACCAGATGACGCCAGAGCATCGCTCGTGCTGCGAGCGAAATCGAGTGAGACCCACGGTCGCTGCGCGGGCCTGGATGATCTGGGTCGAGTAGAGCCAATCGTCGAAGTCGTGCGGCGGTTCGAACGACTCGGTCAACCATCTGTCGAGCTTGGCGTGCCCGTCGAGGGCACGTTGGCGGTGCCGCAGCTCCGGACCCCCGACCTCGGGGGTCTCCGTGCCCATACCTTCGATCATCGTGCGCCATGTCGCCGGCGCCTGGAATCCGAACTCCGAAGCGAAGCGCGGGTCGTGATCGCGGTAGTGCGGGTAGTTCAGATCGTTCCAGACATCCCAGATGTGCATCAGACCGTGATCCGGATCGTTCGGGTGGATCTGCTGGTCGAGCGACGTCGGGCTGCCATCGAGATAGATGCGATGCGGGTCGAGAGCTGCGACGACCTCGGGCAGTACACGATGGTAGAAGCCGTCGCCCCACGTCCGCTCGCCGACCGAGTCCTTCCAATCCCAGTCGGCCCATCCCCACAGGTTCTCGTTGTTCGCGTTCCACACGAGCAGACTCGGATGCGACATCAGCCGTTCGACGTTGTCTGCTGCTTCTGCTCGGACTTCTGCTTCGAGAAGTTCTTCTGGGTAGGCCGCACAGGAGAACAAGAAGTCCTGCCAGACGAGAATGCCGCGCTCGTCGCACAGTTCGTAGAACGCATCGTCTTCGTAGATGCCGCCGCCCCAGACCCGCACGAGGTTGGCGTTGAGCGCAACTGCTTCGTCGAGAGCGAATGCAAGGCGCTCCGCCGTGACATTCGAAGCGAAGCAGTCGTCCGTGATCCAGTTGAATCCTCGAATCCAGACCCGTTCACCGTTCACGACGAACGCAAAGGTGGAACCCGTGGCACCCTCGCCGGCTGAGTCGGGCGAGTCGGGTGTCGTGTCGAGCTCGACGTGACGAAACCCGACACGGCGGGCGGCGCGGTCGACGATTCCGCTGCCGTCCGAAATCTCGATGACGACGGTGTAGAGCGGCTGCGGACCCCGGCCGATCGGACACCAACGCTGAACGCGCGGCACGTCGATCGATGCTCGAAAGTCGGATTGGCGGGACTCGGTTGTGTGAGACGCAACCAGCGTGCCGTCATCGGCTTCGACGCGCACCGCGACGGTGCACGTCGGGTCGGCGGTTCCCCTGATTCCGCAGAGCCCGAGGACGACCTCGAGCCGACCCGACTCGCCAGGAACAGGTTTCGGTGCGGCCAGGAGTGGGTCGAGCCGCAGCGATTCCACTCGGGCCGTGCTCCAGCGTTCGAGCCGAACCGGCCGCCAGATTCCCGAGGTCGTCAGCTGCGGGCCCCAGTCCCAACCGAAGTTGGACGCCATCTTCCGCACGAAGTTGTAGGGGGTGCCGTACGGGTTCGGTAGGTCGCCGTGCGTGCGGCGACGATCCAGCGCAACCGCCACCGGCGATGCGAAGGTGACGACGAGCGAGTTCACGCCGTCGACGATCGCGTCGCCGACGTCGAAGCGATATCGGCGGTGCTGGTTCGCTGTCCTGCCGATCTCGACGCCGTTGAGCACGACTGTCGCGAACGTGTCGAGGCCGTCGAACACCAGATCCAACTGCTCCTCCGCCGCAGGGCGGACGGCGTCGAAGGCGAGCCGATAGGTCCAGTCGGACTCGCCGATCCAGTGCTGGTCGACCTCGTTCAGCCCGAGCGTCGGATCGGCAATCAAGCCGGCCGCCATCAGATCGGTGTGCACACATCCCGGCACGACGGCATGCACCGAGCCGGCTGCTGCTCCGAGCCGTTCGGCGACCCCAGCGTCGAGTTCGAGCTCCCAGTGATCGTGAAGCAAAACGGTGCTGATCACGATACGGAATCCGGCCTCTGCGCAAGCAGGCCGGCACCCACGAGACTGGCGTCTGGGCCCAGGGCAGCGAGCACCACTCGGGGTTCACGGAGGAAGATCAGGTGCCTGTTGCGAGCCAGCGCCGCCTCGATCGCAGGGATCAGGAGGTCAGATGCACCAGACACGCCGCCTCCGATGATCACGCGGTCATGTTCGAGCATCGCAGCCTCGTTGAGAATCGCCAGAGCGATGACGTCCGCTGCATCACTGATGCATCGTCGAGCCGTCGGATCGCCGGCTCGAGCCGATGCGAACAGCGAGACGGCTTGCACTGATCCGGTCTCGACTCCCGCTTCTGGCTCGGGCAGCCAGCCGCGTTCCATTGCGATTCTGACCATCGACGGGCCGCTCGCATACGCCTCCACGCAGCCGCGCTGGCCGCAGGGACATCGTCGGCCGTTCCGTTCGATCACGACGTGGCCGATGTGGCCGGCATTTCCTGACGGTCCGACTTGCACCCTGCCACCAAAGAACCGTGCACCGCCGATCCCTGTGGACACCACGATGAGCAGACCGTTGCACGCCCCGGCAGCAGCGCCGATCGCGACTTCGGCCACCGCGGCGCACTGGCCGTCGCCGGCGAGCGAGACCGGCCGTTTGGTGGTCGCCTGCACGCGGTCTCGGATCGGGAAGTCTCGCCACGCCGTGATGTTGATCGGGCTCACGGTGCCTGCGACCAGATCGATCGGGCCCGCCGAACCGACACCGACCGCCGCCACGTCGGCGTCCAGCAGCGATTCGATCATCTGCTCGACCGGCGCCCAGACATCATCGGGCCCACCGTCACCGGTCGGAACGACATCGCGCCGAAGAATCTGTCCGTCGCTGTCGATCACCGCTCCGGCGATCTTCGTGCCACCGACATCGATGGCGAGCGCGTTACTTGACTGCACCTGCGGTCATTCCGTTGTAGAAGAAGCGCTGCAGGAACAGGAACAGCAGCAGTGTCGGCAGGATCGTGATCAGGACACCTGCAGAGATGATCTCCCACTGGGTTCCGAACGGACCTTTGAACCTGAACAGTGCAGTGGACACGACTCCGAGGTCGCGACCAGGCATGTACAGGAACGGGATGTAGAAGTCGTTGTAGATCTGCACGCCCTTGATGATCGTGACGGTGGCGATCGCAGGACGAAGCAACGGGAAGATGATCTTGCGGTAGATCGTCATGTGTGAAGCGCCGTCGATGAAGGCCGCCTCGTCGAGCGACTTCGGAATCGCCCGGACGAACTGCAAGAAGATGTAGATCGACACGATGTCGGTGCCGGTGTACAACGCAATCGACGACCACCTGGAATTGAACAGCCCGAGTGCGTTCACGACCTGGAACGTCGCGACCTGTGTCGTGACGCCCGGAACGAGCGTTGCCAGCAGGAACAGCGCCAGGACGATGCGGCGACCCCGGAACTTGAACCGGTCGATTGCGTATGCCGCCATCGACCCGATCACGATCGTGCCGATCAGTGAGACGATCAGAATCAGGGTGGTGTTGACGAAGGCGGTCGCCATGCGGCCGTCGTTGAATGCCGTTTGGAAGTTCGAGACACGCACCTGGTTGGGGAGGTCGAATGGACCGTCGGATTGGAACTCGGGCGCCGATTTCAGGGACGCCGCAACGATCACCAGAAGAGGCAACACGGAGATCGCTGTGATCAAGGCGAGCGAACCGTACTTGCCCATCGTGGCCGCTCGTGAGATGAGGTCGAACCGTTGCCTGACGGACTCGTGGACCGGGTCGACAGTCGATGCTGCCACGGTCATACCAGCTCACCACCTTCGTCAGGGATCAAGACTCGTTGGACCGCAGTGACGATGAGAATCAACACCAACAGCACAACAGCCATCGCCGAGGCGAGCCCCACCTTGTTGAACTTGAACGCCGTGTCGACCGTTTTGATCACGAACGTCGCCGAGCCGTTTGCTCCGCCCAACATGATGTAGGGGATCTCGAACACGCTCATCGCGCCAGCGATCGCGAGGATGAAGCTGAGGCTCACGACCGGCTTGATGCCTGGAGCAATGATGTATCGGAACTGATTCCATCGGTTCGCACCATCGATCGAGGCCGCCTCGTAGAGATGTTCTGGAATGGACTGGATCGCGCCCAGGAAGAGCACGAAGTTCAACCCCAGGTATCTCCAGACCGACACCGACGCCAACGAGTAGTTGACCGTGCTCCGATCACCGAGCCACGGCCGCTGGAGCCCTTCGGCCCCGAACGCCGCCAACACGGAGTCGAGGACGCCACCGGGTCGGAAGAAGTAGAGGAAGACGAAGGCAACAGCGACCCCGTTGATGAGATAGGGGAAGAAGATGACTCCCTTGAAGAACGTCTTGAACCGGGTGTTGAAACTCAAGATCGTGGCGAAGTACATCGCGACGGCGAGTTGCACGAAGGCCCCGACGAAGTAGTAGAGGCTGACCCAGAACACGCCGTACAGCTCGGGCCTCGTGAGCACGTCTTCGTAGTTGTCGAGACCGACGAACTCCTTGGTCTTGTCGAGCCCGTCCCAGTCGGTGAGGCTGTACCAGAACATGTTCCCGACAGGGATGTATGTGAAGGTGACGAGCAGGATCAGCGGCACTGCCAAGAAGATGTACGGAATGGCGGCGCGGCGAAACCTGCGTGCTCGCCGACGGCGTGGCGGCGCCGCCACACCGACACCGTCGACTGCGATGGCCTGCATCTCGAACTCAGTTCACGCCGAGCTCGGCGCGAGCGGCCGCCCACCGGCTGTTCAGGTCGGCGAAGATGTCTTCCTTCGACTCGTCGAGCTGACCTCGTGCGGCGTCGACGATGCGCTGTCGGTAGATCGCATCGAACGCACCGATCTCGGCCTCGGCGTCGATCTCGCCAGTGAGCCCCTCTTCGCCGGCTGGCGGCGGAGCGAGCTCCACGAACTCGACACCGAGTTCGGTGAAGCCGGACAGCTGCGGAGCGTTCTCTCCGTCGAGACGAGGTGAGATGCCACCCTGGTCGAAAGCGAAGCCGGAGTCGTCGATGAAGAAGTCGAGCCACGCCCGAGCCGCTTCCTTGTTGCCGGAGTTCTTGTTGATCGCGACCTTGTAGTCCCCGTTGGCTGTCGAGTAGTAGGTGCCGTCGACCTGGCTCGGGAACGGCATGTAGCCGATATCGTCCGGGTTCGCCGCTGCTTCTTCCATCTGGACAATCGCCCATGATCCGAGCGGCATCGTGGCAATGGCGCCTGTACCGAGGTCGACCTTCGATGTCTCCCAGTCGGTGGTCGTCGGGTCACCTTCGACCAGCCCGGCGGCGACGACGTCGTACAGCAGGCTGTCGATGACGAAGTGGTCGGATCCCTCGGTCCACGGTGCATCGGTCTTCGCCATGTTCGTGAGGTAGTCCGGGTCGTTCGAGATGGAGCCTCGGTTGCTCTCCCACTGTGTCAGTGGCCAGCCGGCGGCATAGTTGGTGTACAGCGGGGTGGCCTCGGTGTTGTCCTTGATCAGCTGCAGGTCAGCCAAGAACTCCTCGGGCGAAGTCGGTAGCTCGTCGATCCCCGCTTCGGCCCAGACGGCCTTGTTGTAGACGAAGCCGTTTGCGTTGCCGGTCTGGGCAATGCCGTAGACGTCGCCGCCGACAGACTGCTCGGTGACGAAGCGGTACGTTTCGCCCAGCTCATCGACCGTGCCGAGCGGCTCGAAGAAATCGGGCAACTGGTCAGCAGACACGCTGTTCGGGATGAGCAGGACGTCGCCGTAGTCCTCGGTGTTCATCCGGATTCGGACCTCGCCCTCGTAGTCGGTCACGGCTTCGAATGACACGTCGACATCGGGGTAGGACTCGTTGAACTCGGTCACATAGTCCTTGAAGACCGTGTCGACGAGGTCGGTGCGATTGGTCAGGACGGTGATGTCGCCCGAGACGGTCGCTTCGGATTCGTTGTCCGGCGTCGCGTCGTCGCTGTCCGATTCCGAGACGGCTGCGCCGCCCTCGTCGGAACTCGAGCTGCCGCAAGCAGATGCGCCGAGCGCAAGGATGAATAGAGCGGCCGATACCCGGCCTGGTCGGATTCTCATCATTTCCCCTTTGTGAGATTCGTTCCGGCGCCCCAGCACCGGGTGGTGTGGCATCTGCCACTCCGTTTTATTACTATAAGCATTAGTAAACCTATTATCAAGACCCAGATCGAGGAGATTCATGGCGCACTACGGGTTCAACTTCCAATGGCTGTTCGACGATGCTCTTGCACCGGAGCCCGCAGATCAGCGGGCTCTCGACTTCCTGGTCACACACGGGTTCGACTTCGTCCGCGTCGCCACCAACTACATGATGTGGACCGATGGCGTCGACTACCTCAATCCCAAGGACGACGTGATCAATCTCGTCGACGACTACGTCGAGCAGTGTTCCCGACGCGACCTGCACCTGTCACTCAACCTGCATCGCGCCCCCGGGTACTGCATCACCGGCGCAGACCGCGAGCAGCACGACCTGTGGACCGACGTGGTCGCCCAAGACGCTTTCGTCTTCCTCTGGGAACGGTGGGCTGACCGCTACGCACACGTGAGTCCCGACCTGTTGAGCTTCGATCTCCTGAACGAACCACCAGCGCTCGACCTGGGTGGCTTCTCACGCGACGTCCACGAACAGTTGATGCGTCGAACCATCGACGCGATCCACGCGATCGACCCGGAACGTCCAATCGTCCTGGACGGTCTGGACGGCGGCAACCTGGCAATGCCCGAGCTCGCTGACGTCGGCGCCACTCACAGCACGCGCGGCTATCAGCCCTACCCCGTGTCGCACTGGGGTGCTGAGTGGTGGGACGGATGGAAAGCCGGTGACGCACCGAAGTACCCAGGCGTCGAGTTCGAAGGTCGTACGTGGCGCCGCCAAGACATCGTCGACGTGTACGAACCGTGGCGCGCCGTCGAAGGCTCCGGCACCGCAATCCACGTCGGCGAGTTCGGGTGCTACGAACAGACGCCCAACGATGATGCGATTCGATGGCTCACAGACCTGATCGGCATCTTTCACGAGTTCGGCTGGGGCTACGCGCTCTGGAACTTCGACGGCCCCTTCGGCATCATGGGCCACAACCGACCCGGTGCGACCTTCGTCGAACTGGACGGCTACCCGGCCGTCGACATCGAAGTTCTCGACCTGCTCAAGTCGCGTCCCGATGCCGCCGTCGTCCGCGAATGACAACCGCCGAATCGATGTCGGCGACCCCAGCCGTTTCAGACCTGCTCGCCGACACGCCCGTCATCGCAGTGGTGGACATCGTCGACGTCAGCGTTGCGACGGAACTCGCGATCGTTCTTGCCGATGCGGGCATCACGGTCCTCGAAGTGACGTTGCGATCGCCCGTCGCGATGGCAGCGCTCGGACTCGCAGCGGAGAGCGGCGCGCTCTGCGTCGGCGCCGGGACTGTCATCAGCACCGAGCAGGCGCGCGCCGTCGTCGAACGGGGCGCGCAATTCCTGGTGTCGCCTGGACTGAGTCACGACGTGCAGAACGAGGCCACGGAACTCGGGGTGCCGTACCTGCCGGGCGTCCTGACGCCGACAGAGATGCAAGGGGCCTTGGACATGAACATCACCGAGGTCAAGCTGTTTCCGGTTCAGCACTTCGGCGGGCTCGATCTCGTGAACACCTGTGCCGCCGTTTTCGGCGGGCTGACCTTCATCCCGAGTGGAGGAATGACGCACGATCGAGCAGCGGGTTATCTGAGCCATCCGCAAGTCGCTGCGGTCGGCGGCAGCTGGATCGCCCCACCCTCTGATCTGCAGCATCGGAACTGGGCCGCGATCGCTCGCCGTGCTGAGGCCGTTGTGGCACTCAGTGCCGACCTCCGCAGCCTGACCCCGTGAGGAGGCCACGAGTCCTCGTCATCGGTGAGGCAATGATCGAGCTCCGATCCCGCACCACACCGAGTTCAGGCGCCCGACCTGGAGTCGAGTGGACCTTCGCCGGCGACACACTCAACAGCGCTGCGGCGATTGCCGCTGCGGCGCCGGCTGCACGCGTGCAGTTTCTGACCGGCATCGGAACTGATCCACGATCCGAGGAGCTCGTCGAGTTCTGCGAACGCCTGAACGTCGACGCGAGCGGGTCCACCGTCGTGCCCGATCGCCACCTGGGTCTCTACTGGATCGAAACAGACGGCCAAGATCGCAGATTTCAGTATTGGCGCGATCAGTCCGCAGCACGAACAGCGCTCCGTTCGGGCATCCAGCTTCCTCGGCTCGAACAGGACGACACCATCGTCTTTTCGGGGATCACCCTCGCCGTTGCCGGACCCGCAGCGCCTGCGTTGCTCAATCAGATCCGACGGGCCCGTCAAGCCGGCGCACACGTCGCATTCGACACGAACTATCGGCAAGCGCTCTGGTCCGACATCGGCTCGGCTCGCCACATGTTCGAGGCGGCCTTCGAGCTCTCCGACGTCATCGTCGCGTCACGCGAAGACATCCAGTGGGCCTGGTCCCTCGAGCCCGACGCCTTCTGCCGGCAGTTCGCAACCAACACCGATACTGAGCGGCAGGTACTGGTGACCGACGGCGCCAACGGCGCAACGACCACCATCGACGGCGAACTCCATCAGCAGCGGCCCCCACCGGTCGCCGCGCCGGTCGACCCGACCGGCGCTGGCGACGCCTTCTTCGGATGTTTCGTCGGCCACCGTCTCGCGCATGCGTCCGTCGAGGACGCGCTGCAGCACGCGTTGGCGTATGCCGCCAGCACGGTCGAGCACCACGGCGGGCTGGGGCACCGGTTCTGACTCACCATCGAGGACTCGGGGCGGCGAGCATCGTCGACGCCGAGTCCTTCGAGCAGGTGCAAGATGGCCGCACCACTGGCATAGAACCGACCGAAACCGAACTCGTCCTTGACCTTCTCATCACCGAAGTCGATGATCAGGTCACGTCCGAAGTTGTTTGAGTTGTCGGTGTAGTCGTCGCTCTGGCCGGCCATTTCCGCCTCGACGGACGGAGCCGCTTGCGACGGAGTCGGTGGGAGTCGATCAGCCGGAGGGTGGGGGCACGCGACGTGCCATACTTTGGCAGAGCTCACCTGAGCGAGGAGCATTGCTGAAGATGGACACCATGTCGGTGCGCAGATTCTCAACAGACGACGTCGGCACCGTTGATGCGTTCGCCTATTGGCGCGAAGTGATCTGTGCTGTGTACGTCCAACTCCGCGCAGAGCCCAGGAGTTCAGAACCGTTCGCAGGCTCGGTGTCCGCACGACAGTGGAGTGAAGTCACGATTTCCCGTGTCGATGCAGGTGCTCAGACAGTTTTCCATCCGGAGTCCGACCAGACCGACGCCTGTTTGGTGAGTGTGCAGATCGCAGGGACGGGAATCGTCTCTCAAGCTGGACGAGACGCAGTACTCAGCCCGGGTGATTTCAGCTTGTACGACGCGTCTCGGCCCTACCAGTTGTCGTTCGATGACTCGTTCTCCCAAATCGTCGTACAGTTTCCCAGGGGCTTGCTGATCGATCGCGGCGTCGACCTCGAACGAGCGGTGGCGCAACGGTCGATCGCAGGCATGGGCCTCACCAACGTGGCGACCAGCCTGGTGGCATCGCTCGACACGCAGAACACCAGCCTTCCAGCGGAAGTGCAGTCACGCCTTGGGCAACAGGTCGTCGATCTCTTCGCTGGGGCGATGACCGTGCAAGGACTCGGTCGAACGTCAACCGATGCTGCGGGCCCGGCGCGCCGGTCATTGGTCAGCCAGCACGTTCTGGAGAATCTCAGTGATCCCGACCTGACAGTCGCGTCCGTCGCAGCTGCGCTGGGCTTCGGGACCAGAACCCTGCAACTCGTGTTCGCTCCCGGTCCGAGTCTTCGTTCCGAAATCCGTCGCCTCCGCCTCGAGCGCGCATCTGACGCTCTGGCGAACCCGCTGTTGGCGCATCAATCGATCTCTCGCATCGGTGCCGATCATGGTTTCGGTGACCCATCTGCGTTCGCCCGAGCGTTCAAGCGTCACTTCGGCGCCAGCCCTTCGCAGCATCGGGCACGAACGTCGCCGGTCGGTCATCAGGTGGACGCGTCGAAATCGGTCTGATTTCGCATTCAGCACAATCGCAGCCGGCAACGGCCTAGACCGATTCCCCAACAGCTGCTCTGCTGGTCCTTCATTGCCCAATCGAAGGAGAACGCACCATGTTGAATCGAAGTGTCAAGGTCGCAGCCGTTCAAGCCGAACCCGTGTGGGGCGACTTAGATCGTGGCATCGACAAATGTGTGTCCCTGATTGCGGAGGCCGCCTCCAACGGCGCCGAGATCGTCGGCTTTCCCGAGACGTTCGTGCCCGGCTACCCCTGGCAGATCTGGCTCGACAGCCCCGCTGCCAACATGGGATACGTTCCCGGGTACCTCGCGAACTCCCCGACGGTTGACGGGCCGCAACTCCAGCGGATTGCGGACGCAGCAAGCACGAGTGAGGTCACGGTGATGCTCGGCTACTCACAACGTCGCGGCGGAAGTCTCTACATGAGCCAGGCGACGTTCTCCCCTGATGGCGCTCTTCTGCAGAACCGCAACAAGCTGAAGCCGACCCACGTGGAACGCACCGTCTTCGGCGAAGGCGACGGCTCCGACCTCGCGGTGGTCGAGATGCCATACGGCAACATCGGATCCCTGTGTTGCTGGGAGCACCTCCAACCATTGTCGAAGTACGCGATGTACAGCATGGATGAAGACATCCACTGCGCCGCCTGGCCGTCGTTCTCGCTCTACAAGGGGGCGGCCAACGCACTGGGCGCTGAGGTGAACAACGCAGCGAGCTTGATGTACGCCGTCGAGGGCTCGAACTTCGTGATCGCACCGTGCGCTGTGACGGGTCAGGCCGCCCACGACTTCTTCTGCGACACGGACGGCAAGAAGCAGATGCTGCAGATCGGTGGAGGTTTCGCAAAGATCTACGGCCCGGATGGTACGTCACTTGCCGAACCCATCCCGGAAGACGAAGAGGGCATCCTGTACGCGGTCTGCGAGCCAGCGCTGCAGGCCATCTCCAAGTCGGTGGCCGACCCCGTGGGTCACTACAGCCGTCCCGACGTGACCAGCCTGCTCTTCAATCGTTCCCCTCAACCGGCCGTCACTGATCGGCGACCGCCTGCGCCACCCGAGGCGGTCGAGCCTGCCATCAACGAGTCGGAAGAGGTCTGAGCACATGGCCGACAACGGGTTCTACACCGAGACACAACGTTCGATGCAGGCACGCTTCGAAAGCGAGCAACTTGCTGATCGACTCGCCGAGACCATCATGGTCGATGAGATCGACATGGAGATGCATGCGCCCTTCATCGCCAGCCGCGACTTCTTCTTCCTGTCCACTGTGAACGAGCGCGGCGAACCGACCGTTTCGTACAAGGGTGGGCCAGTCGGAGTCGTGTCGATCATCGATCCGTCGACAATCATCTTTCCGAACTACGACGGCAACGGCATGTTCTTGTCGATGGGCAACATCGATGACACCGCGAAGATCGGCATGCTGTTCATCGACTTCGAGACCCCTAATCGAATCCGAATCCAGGCCACTGCGTCAGTCTCCAGTGACGACCCCGAGCTAGCCCGATATCCGGGCGCCACGATGATCGTCCGAGCCAAGGTCGACAAGGTCTATCTCAACTGCGCACGCCTCATCCATAAGCACACTCGTGTCGAATCGTCGCCGTACGTTCCAGATGCCGACGGGAACACGCCGTACCCGGATTGGAAACGAATCGATTTCGTCCAGGATGCTCTGCGTCCAGACGATCAGGGTCGTGCCACCGACGAGGGCGGAGTGATCACCATCCAGGACTACGGAGCCGCTCTCCACGAGGGCCGGTCCTGATGCCGTCGCCAGCCCGGTGATGGTCGGGTGAGTCCGAGCGGGAACCCGCTCACGTAGCCTTGCACCATGATCGACATGTTGAACGTGCTGGCCCCAGCCGAAGGCGGTGGATCGGGATCACTCACGCTGCTGATCGTCTACGTCTCGTTGGCAATCGGTGTGTCATTCCTCTGCTCGATCATGGAAGCAGTCCTGCTCAGCGTGACTCCGGCGTACATCGGTGCGCTTGGCGAGGACAAACCCTCCGTTGCAGCACGCCTGCGTGAACTGAAAGACGACGTCGATCGACCGCTTGCGGCGATCCTGACGTTGAACACTGTCGCCCACACGATCGGAGCCGCGGGCGCCGGCGCCGAAGCTGCGTCGTACTTCGGGAACTCGGCGATCGGGGTGTTCTCGGCGGTCCTCACACTCGGGATTCTCGTGTTGAGCGAGATCATTCCGAAGACTCTCGGTGCGGTCTACTGGCGTGGGCTCGCTCCGCTCGTGAGCCGCCTGCTCAAGCCTCTCATCTTCGGTCTCTACCCCCTCGTCCTCATGTCACAGTGGTTCGCAAAGCTGCTGACTCGCGGCGAGAAGAAGGGCGATGTGAGCCGTGAGGAGCTCGCAGCCCTCGCCGACATCGGCGCAAGAGAGGGCGTCTTCAATCAGCGCGAAACGGAGCTGTTCAAGAGCCTGCTGCGGTTCGAAAGCCTGCGTGCTTCGGACGTCATGACACCGCGCACCGTTGTCGTGGCCTTCGCAGAAATCGTCTCGGCTCAGAAATTGATGGAGGCCAAGCAGCCGTTCTCTCGTTACCCGGTCTTCTCCAACGACCAAGATGACATCACGGGGTACGTCCTGTTGAGCGATGCCCTGACAAAGGTGGCTGGCGGCGCCCCCGAAACGCCGCTGGCTGCGCTGCGTCGGGACATGGCCGTCGTGAACACGAACCAGTCGCTGCTGGAGATCTTCGAACTCTTCGTCGACGATGGCGAGCAGATCGCGCGCGTGATCGACGAGTACGGAGGAACCGCCGGCGTAGTCACCATGGAGGACGTCATCGAGACGCTCCTCGGGCTCGAGATCACCGACGAGAACGACACGACCGAAGACATGCAGGCTCTCGCACGAGAGCAGTGGCGAGCTCGGGCGTCTGAGCTCGGAATAGTCGACGGAGGCGAACGCGACTCCGCCATCCGATTCGGCCTGACCGGCAACAGGCCGGCGCCCAAAGGGCCGTAGGACGTCGCCGGAGCCCGCCGTTCCCGAACCGGTTCAGACCTCCAGGGTTTTCGGGTAGTACGTGCCGGGCTCGACGTTGCCCCTGTCGGTACCGAAGTCCCCGTCGAACGGCCACGAGTCGTCGCTGGGCGCCTGCATGAACCGGCCGAAGGCCCCGCCGCCCGCGGCCTCGTTGCCGACCAGCGACCAGGCCTGACGCTTGTAGGTCCAGTTGTTCGGATCGAGCCGGTGCGTCTCGCGCCAGTGCGCGAACGCCCCGTCGCGGTCGCCGGCGCGCCAAGACCGCTGACCCAGTTCGAAACGAGCGGCGGCCTCGGACTGGTCGAGCGACCTGGGCTGCGAGGAGGCGACCGCCTCGTCTGGTGACATCGCAAATCGAGAGTCGGCGCCGTTGGCCGCCCAATCCCGTACGGCATCGGCGTAGCTGTCGCGGTCCTGGCTGCCGACCGCCGCTGCCGCCGGATCCTTGCCCTCGGCTCTGGCTCGCTTCTCGCCATCCTCGATGGCCTTGACGAGCCAATCCGGGTAGTCGACCGGAGCGCCCCAACCGGGCTCGGCAGGCCGGACGATCGTGCCGGACTCGTCGATCCAGATCACGTTCGGGATGTTGACCACACCGAAGGCGCGCTCCATCACATGATCGTCGTCGACCAGCGATGGATGCTCCGGCGATGCTGCCTCGATGAACTCACGCAGCGCTTCTGCACCGTCGGTCTCGATGCCGACGGTGACGATCTCGATGGTGTCGCCGTGCTCGGCAACCAATTCAGCACGCAGTGCCTGCCACCCGGGCAGGTCGAAGCGACAGCCTCAATACGGACTCCACGCAGCCAGGATCACCTTGCGTCCCCGCAGGCTGGACAGTCGCACGTCGTTGCCGTCGAGATCGCGCAGCGTCACGTCCGGTGCCTCGGCGGTGACCAGCGCTGTCCCGCTGAACGACTCGGGCCCCACGGCGTACACGCCAGCCGCCTCGTCAGACACGACCGCCATGCCGAGCCGGTCGGCGGTTGCGGCCAGGTCGAAGCCACCTGCGGTCTGGGTGGCACCGAGCGGCACGCACACTTCCCCTTTGCACGCGCCTTGGGGTTTGATGTCCCAGCCCGTTCCCGCTCGGAAGGTGTCGGCGTCGATGTCCAGCGATTCGATGATCATGCTCCGATCGTCTCACGTCGGCGCCACGCGGGACGACTTCGAATGAGTTGTCGGCCTCGACACGACCAGCGGCCACCGTGCCAAGTCGTCCGGTGAGCACCGAGTCCAGGTTCACCGTTACGCCACCGAACTGAATTCCCGCATGCGGTCAAATCGGTGGCGGGCTCGGTGACATGGGGCGCAGCGCGGTTCGAGTTCGTGGGTGACGGTGCGACGGGTGAACTCGAAGGCCGGGTTGTGGTCGAGTTCGAGCAAGTCGGTGCTCTGACAATCGACGCACTCGTGACCATGGGCTTCCATCACGACGCGCTTCTGTCGCGTCGTCGCGATCCGTTGCCGGCCCGACGCATTGATCGGCCGACGGTCGGCGTCGTGGAGCAGCAGGCGAATGAACGCCTGGTCGAGTTGCCGGAGCACTGCATGGTCGGTCGTGGGCGCGCCGTCGTCGAAGGTGATGCCATCGCCGCGAACATGGACGACCACCTCGGTGGTCAACTCGACATCGCAGCCGAGGAACAGCGCTACGAAGGCATCGGCTCGTTGCTGGCCCGAGCTGGGAAACACCCAGTCGTCGCCGACGTCCGGCTGCCAGCGATTGCGCAGATCGCACAGCGTCGCTGGCAACGAATCAGCCGCGCCGTCGGCCACGCAGACGGCGTTCGGTGCAGACTCCGTCACGCTCGGTCGACCAAGCGCGTCCGCGGACAGGGTTGGTTCGTGATCGCCAACCTCCTCGGCCGCGATCGAGGTGAACTTGGCCATCGAAGCCGCATCCGGTGAGGACTCCGTCACGCTCAGTTCATCAAGCGCGTCCGCGGACAGGGTCGGCTCTTTCACGACACTCACCGGTGTCTGCGCGATGCGACGGACGAATTCGTCGACTGCGGCGACGACGGGCTTGGCCACCGACGGCGCCAACACGATGCGCACCACGGTCATACCGTCGCCGTCGGTCCACGTCGTGAGCGAACGAGACTCGTGCAGACGAAGATCGCGCTCGGCGTCGGTCTCGCCGCCGTCGGCCAGCACCCGCGCGATGGCGACGGTGAGCCGGCTGGCGTTGCGCTCACGGGCCAGGCCGAGCAGCTGTGGTTCGTTGTCGTCGTCGGCCCACCGGGTCAGGATCCGAACCTTCGCATACGAGATTTCATGCGCTGCGAACGCCGCGTCGATCAACGGCAGATAGCGGAGCGCGTGCCCCACACGGATCCACTCACGCGCCGTCGATGTCTCCAACTGCAGCTGCGAGGCGATCCAACTCGATGCACTGCGGTGGCCGAGGCGCAACCATTCGAGCTCTTCGTCGAACCGGGCGGCGAGGTGCACGACCCGATGCTGATGGGCGTTGATCTCCCAGCCCAGGCCGGCCAGTTCCTCCCCCGCCGACACACGGCGTGTTGCTGGTGCTGTTGGTGCTGGTGTTGGCGGTGTGCAGGTCGCAACTGACGACATGGCGGTTCCTCCGGTGAACATGCGCATCGGCGCACGAAACTTTCCCCTGCGATGAGGGATCTGAATATGGGAGGACCGCCGAGAAGGGTGTGGCAATCGAACACCGCTGATGAGAACACCAGTTCGATCAGGATACCACAATGGTCACACCTCGACGATGGTCACATGGCCACCGTCACGCTGGTGGACGGATCGTCGGTCACAGCGACCGACCACCACGAGTTCTGGGTGGACAGCGACGGAAGATGGGTCGAACTCGAAGACATCCAACCCGGCGACCACCTCCTGACGCCCGACGGCATCACCAGCGTTGCCACGGTTGACATCAGCGAACGTCACAGCACGCTCGTCTGGGAACTCGATACCGCCATCGACGACACCTTCACCGTCCACACCGGCACCCACGACCTCCTCGTCCACAACCAAGCGGAAGGTTGTCTGCCATTCACCGACGAAGGCGTCGGGCTGAACATGACTCGGACGACCCGAGTCGACGGAGTAGAGATCAAGGTCAAGAGCGGGCACGGATACAGGCCAGACCACGGGTCACAGGACATCACGAGCGTCCTCGATCGGGATGCCGTGGATTCGTCGATCGCGAACGACCTGGCGGATCGTGTGAACGGTGGAGCTTCGATCGAAGTCGCACGGCCAGGAGGAAACTTCTCGACCTTCAGAACGGAAATCGATGGGATCACAGTCGAGTATCGGGTCGTTCACGTTGACCGCGCCAGCCCGATTAGGTACGAGGTCTCCACGTACTACATTCCGTGATGCGGACCTCCTCCGAGCGTTGCATCGCCTCTTCGATCGGACGGCTCGCGGCGTGGCATCATGCGGACGCCCGCGATCGCCCCAGTGGAACCGAGACATCATGAACGAACTCCTGAATCTTGCCGAAGAGTTGCTCGTGGCGAGCCGGACACCGACGTCGCACATCGTGCTCGAAGAGTCGGAGCGTCAGGTAGCGCGCGCGATCGAACTCGTTGCTCGCGAAAACTCGTTCAGGATTCTCGGTGAGGTGCTCCAGTTCGACGAGACACTCGAGTTGCCGGTGGATCTGGTCATCGCCGTCTATCGACGGATCCTCGAACTCGGTGGGAACGATGCGCTCACCAAACTCTGTTTCGCCGGATATCTCCTGCTTCACGGTCCTCAGTGGGATGACGAGGCAATTGCGATGAAGACCGACGTCGAAGACGTCGCACGCGCGGCGGGACTTCTCGACGCTCCACACCTCGGCCACCATCCAGTCTTCTTTCGCGGGGAACGACAGCCGACCTGAAAGTACGACTCCGTTCCTCGACCGACCCGGACGGCACCGTGGGCACACTCTCGACACGCAGGAGATGAGTCCGAGAGGTCAGCCGAGCTGGGATCTTCATCGCTCAATTCGACGGCCCGTCGACACACGGGTGCGTCGTGCCGGTTTTCGAGGATGGGCGACCGTCGGCGGTGGGGAGTCCTACCCGTTGAGTCGCTCGAGCGTCCTCTCTACAGTCGTTCGTGAGTCGGCAACAGTCGCTCGAAGTCGGGGGGTGAACCGGCTCGTGCCTCCCGGTGTCGTCTCGAACCTTCAGCTCGACGACCCCTCGGAGCCACTCCATGTTCGACATCTCCGGAACCACACCATCGAGTCGCAGCGCGAGGCAGCGCGGCGTTCCACACGCCGTGAGCGACCGATCGCCGGCCGAGACGGTCGACGTGTGCCCGGTCGGGAGCGAGTCATGAGTTCGCTGATGAAGCGCTGTGTGCGTTTCGTGTTGACCGCTGCGTTGGCGGTGGCAGGTGTGCTGGTGTTGCCAGACGTGGCTCAGGCCTTGCCGCTGCATGGCCACTTCGCGTGGCAGACGAAGAACACGAACGCAAGCGACAACATCGATGACTTCAACGAAAGAATCCAAGGATTCTGAGACAATTGGGACGTGCCGGTCGATGTCAGGCCGACCACCTTCCCGTCGGGCGGGACGTGAGCGCTGTGTGTGGAGGTGAACGTCGCGTCAGCCGACGCCGCTCGACCAGGATCCGTGCTGCGAGAATGTTCCGATGGCGCTTCCTGACATCCACGTGTGGCTGGGAAGGTTCGACTCGTCGGACCGGTTCAACGAGTACCTCGAAGAGCACTCATACGAGGACGATCGAGGCGATCGACCGCTCAGCCAGTTCGCTGCCGGCCAGGGTGAGACGTGGTACGACCACGACGGGATCGAAAGCAACTTCTCGGATGACCCACGCCGCGATTCGGTCAGTTCTCGGGGGGTTGGCTTTTACAGCACATTCTCGTACACACGGAGCTACCTCGACGCCGTCATCGTCGACGCAGCTCGAACCCCACTTCCCGATGCGAATGCGGTGATCGGAATTGACGCATCCGAGGTCGCGTCCCCCCGTTCGGTCACCGACGACGGCGTCGAGTTGGTCTTTCTGGGGACCTACCACCGCCTGCCTCCCGCGCCCACGTTCGATCGGGCCTCGACGAAGCTGAGCCTCACGGACCAGCAGCTCACCGAAGTCCCGCCCGAGGTCTTCGAGCTCGTCGACCTGGTCGAGCTGTCGTTGGCGGACAACTCGCTGATCTCGATTCCCGACGAGATCGAGGGGCTCGGCGACCTCGAAGAGATCTACCTGTACAAGAACCAGCTGACCGATCTACCCGATGCACTGTTCAGGCTCCCGAGACTGCGAAAGATCATGGCGCAGGAGAACGCGTTGCGATCGTTACCCGAGGCGATCAGCGACGCAACCAACCTGACGAGCCTGACCGTGTCCCGGAACAGGATCACCCGGCTACCAGAGGAGATCGGCGAACTCAGTCAGCTCGAACTGCTCGACGTCGCTGGCAACGAACTCACCGAACTACCTTCGACGATCGGTCGGCTCGGCAATCTCACGACGCTCCGGCTGAATGGCAACCCGATGGTCCGCTTGCCCGACGAGATCACCGCACTCTCGATCTCTGGCCAATTGTCACTCCCACGAGGTCTTGATCGAGAAGCCCAATCACCAACTGTTCGAGAGTGGCTGGTCGAGCGAGGACGGTGACGTGCGACTCCGGGGGCTGCTCCCCATGGCAGAAGTTCGACCAAGTACCTACCGTCGTCTCCATTGCCGGGGCCCCGACGGAAATTACGTCGACATCCGAACTCCCGAACAGCTCCGGATTCGTGGTCAGGAGATCGTCGGTGACGCCGGCGAACGAACCGTCGCGCTCGGTCGACAAGACGGCACAGATTTCGCTCCGGACCAACGCGACTTCCATCTTGCGGAAGGAGACTGGTCACAGGAGCTGAACGATGCGTTCATGGATGAGATCATCGGCAACGGCACACCCGTCCGAGTGGTTTCTGACCAACCGATCCCGCCAACCTGTTTGGAGCGAACGGAGAGCCCACGGTGTTCAGCATCGAACTCCAGCAGCTTCGAGATGCCGGCATCGAGATCGTCTACGATCCCTACTCGTGAGCGGTGCGAACGACTCCCGACGTCTGTTCGTACCTTCTCCGGAACAAAAGGAGGATCGGAGCCATTGGGCGAACCTGTCCTATGCGTTCACCGACGAGACGATGGCTCATGCGTCGGCGTGGTGCGAGCAGACACCGATTACGAGCAGAAACGATTCCACTGGCTCCATCGAGAACCTGATCCACCGGTTCGGTGAGCGCACGGTTGCTCGTGCGCTCGCCGGGGGCAATCCTGAGCTTCTGGTCGTCGCTGCGCGGGCAGGGCTGTTACTCGCCCACGTCGTGGGCGACCATCCCCGGGCCCAGTTGGAGGGGCCGAACGATCAGCTGCTTGCGTTGGTGATGGAAGCGGCACCGTTGCTGGGAACCAGTTTCGACGCCGTCGCACCTTTCGAGCCGCCATCTGTTGTTGCGCAGTTCGTCGCACAGAGCTGGCCGTCGCAGAAGCTGAACAACAGCGTGGTGCTCGTCGAGCGGTGGGGTGTGCCGATGCTCGCTCAGATCTGGGACGACGCCTGGGCGGCGAAACGGCCAAAACCGTTCACGGCGACCTTCGACTGGTTGGTGAGCAGATTTCCGTGGGAGCAGATCGGACCGGTTACGCTCGAAGAACCTGGCGTTGATGATCTCGCCGGTGGTGCCCGGGCGCGTCGTCTCGCCACCGAGTTCGCTCGCACGGGCCAGATCGAGCTCGGTGTCGATTCGGTCCGAGTGGCGGTCCAGAGCGACGTTCGAGATCCCGCGTGGATGGCGCTGTGGGTTGCCCATCGCCATGCTGGCGCGCAGGGCGTCGCCACGCTGAACACCGCAATTGCGTCGGCGGGCCTCCCGGCGGAACCAGATTGGATCCCACCCGTGAACTCCCGGGTCGGTGAGATCGCCGTGACCGATCCGTGGGCTGGGCCGTTCTTCGATCGGCTGCTCACGACCTCTCCCGCAGCCGATTCGACCAGCACGTAGCGCTGGCCATGGTGGAGCGATCGGCGTCACGCATGAGGCGAGCCGAGCCGGGGAGTGTTCCCCGTGGCAGAAGTTCGACCAAGTACCTACCGTCGTCTCCATGAACGAGTGCCAGCCGACACAACTCAGCGGCCGATCGGCCATTCCGCGCCGTGCGACCGTCGCCGTCGCTGTCATGTTGGCCCTCGCAGCATGCGGAGGAGATGGCGGCGACGCTACGACAGCGCCAGTCGTCGACGGAGGCGACGCTCCGTCGGAACCTGCTGTGGAAGGGGCCGACGTCTCGACGGAGCCCACCGTGGACGGTGGTGACGCATCGCCGGAACCGACCACTGGCGGAGACGACACCTCGCCGGAGCCGACGAACGACGGGGGCGACGCTGTGCCAGATGCAACTGTCAATGATGATGATGATGGTGGTGGTAGTGCTTCGACGGCCTCCCCCGTCTACTGCGACATCGTGCTGAGCATCGCAGCAGTCGATTTCACCGAGCCGTTGGCCATCATCGAAGCGACCGTCCTGAACGCCCAATACATCGTCGCACTCGTCGAGGAGGGGCCCGATCAGGCCGATGAACTCTTCGGCGACATGGTCGAGCTCGCTGAGCGCGTCGGCGACATCGACCCAGCCACGATGGAACCGGTGTTGAAACTGTTTCCGTTCGACGATCCGGATGACCCTGAACTCGACGACCTCGATCCCGCGATTCGCCAACACGCCGACGACTTGATCGCATTCCAATCCATGTTGAGCGCCGCTGATCCCGAGATCGGAGAGGAGCTGGAAGCGATCCTCGAGATGGAATGCGCGGACGTGCTCGCAGAGATCGAACTCCGCACCACCACTGCCGGAGAATGATCGTGCCCGAGTCGACGAACGAGCCAACATCGGGCGCTCACCGCGTTCACTGGAACGTCGATCCCGGAAGAAACGGTGTCGAACGCAACCGGGGTCGTCTCGTCGGCGGAAATCGACGGAACTCGTCGACACGTAGTGGGTTCGCTGCTGCTGGCCTGCTGGTCGTGGTCGCGACCGCTTGCGGACCGGACCCTCAGAAGGTCGAGATCGGCGACGATCCGAACTCCGCCACCACGGTCGCTCAACCCGACGGCACCGGCACCGCAACCGACCAGCCCGCCGACACCTCGACTCCGCAGCCAACGGATGCTGCGGCCGACGCAGCGAACGTCGCCCGCCCGCTCGTCCCTCGGGTTCCGACGGTGCGTGCGCCGGATGTCTCGTCGCTCACGCAGGCCCGCGACCGCGTGGCCGAGAGCCTCGGCGAGTGACCACCCTGCTCACCGTCGACGCTCGAGGCGATGGCTCAGGCGAGTACTACAGAGAGCGACCTGGAGAGGTGACCACGATCGTCGCCGACGCCGACGGTGGTTGGAAGTACACATTCTCCACCTCTTCGAGCCTCATCACCCTCGAAGTCGAAGCGGACGGAACAGGCGCCTACGACGAGGCTGGCCTCGACTCGATCGAGTTCGAGTTCGAGTTCGGCCACGGACCCGACGGCGAGACGATCGTCCTGCCGGACGCCCCCGAGTTCACCGTCGCCTCCGAACTCCCGGCGCTCGGCACCCTCGGATCACTCGCTCCACCGTGCGCAACCGTGATCCGCCTCGACTCAAGCGTGCTCTTCGACTTCGGCGAAGCAGAGTTGCGACCCGCGGCGACTCCGGCTTGGACGAAGTCGTGGACGTGCTCACCGAATCCGACAAGCCCCGAATCCGACTGAGTCTTGTTACTGACGCCGAACGGTGGATCGGTACAACGCCGGCCATTCTGTCGTCGACGGCTCGGTCGTCAGCCGGCCCCGAGATGCTCGGTGAGGAAGTCGCCGATCACACCGATCGCCTCACGCATGTGGGCGTGGCCGTCAGGGCCCGTGTAGTAGTGCGTTGCACCCTGCACCTCGTGCATCTGTTTTCGATCGTGCGGGACCGCGTCGAACAGGCGCTGGGTATGACTCGGCGTGCATGCGTCGTCAGCGGTGTTGCCGACCACGAGCAAGGGGACGCTGACACCCGGACCTGACGCAACGGCATCGCAGCGCGCATCGTCGAAACTCCACTGGCTGAGCCAACTGCGCAACGTACAGAATCGGGCCAAGCCGACCGGGCCGTCGTTCACGATCTCGGGATCACCGAGGTAGCAGGTGCCGGGGACGCGGTCGCTGGGCTCGACGGCAGGGTCGAGCCAACGAGGGTCGGCCATCGTGGCGTGCACCGTGAACGCGAACTCCCCATTCGGCTTGTCGGACGCCCGGATCTCAGCCAGCTTGTCCTTCACCCATGCGGTGATTCGCCGATTGCGAGCGATTTGGGCAGCGCTGAACGTGGCGAGGAATTCAGGTGAGTAGGGCGGCTGATTCGGGTTGGCCGGATCGTAGAGATTGAGTTCATGGTCGCGAATCTGGGGTTGGGACTCGTCGAGAATCGACGGGTCGATCCACTCGGTGAAGATCTGATGGCGACTGACGTGGGCGGCCAGCATCATCACCGCGTCGGCGGCCGGCATGCGCGACGCGTCCACCTCGTACGGGTCGCCAGCGGCTGTGTCGGAGATGCCTTCCCCGGCCTCGGCGAGCGCCTGGTACCACATCGACAACGAGCCGCCGCCTGACCATCCGGCCAACACGATCCGCGTGTAGCCGAGCCGGTTTTTCGCGTCGTAGATCGCTTCGCCGAGATCACACGCGACCTTCTCCATCGTGAGCGCATAATCGGCGCCGCGGTACCGGGAGTTGGCCCACAGCACGTGGTGACCCGCCGCCGCCAGGCCGCGCACCATCGGCAGATACATGCCGCCCCCGACCGGATGCATGAACACGATCAGCACGTCCGACGGCGCGTCGACGGGGCGAATCAGGTGGCAATCGAGCCCGACGATTGCTCCACCGCCGCCGTACACGTCGCTGTACGTCGCGTTTTCCGTGAACCCGACCGCGTAGGCAATCCGTTCGCATCCCGCTGGGGTGCCTGGCTGCGGTGGCGCCTGGCTGACTGGCTGATCTGACACGGGCGCTCCCATCGTGAAGTACGTCGAATTGTACGCATCTCGACGCTCCGCACAGCGAGTCGCCAGTGCAGCTGAGCGGATCAGCGGGCCTTGAAGTCCGGGGTCCGTCGTTCGATCATGGCCGTGGTGCCCTCAGCGAAATCGGCGGTTGCTTGCAGGCGCGCCTGCTCGACTGCCTCGTGGGCTGTGGCCGCTCGAACCTGCACTGCGAGGTCGCCCCGCAGAGTCTGACGGATCGACTGCACGGCGAGTGGCGCTGACGTAGCGATCTCGATGGCAAACGCATGCGATCGGGAACGCAGTTCAGCGAGTGGGACCAGCCGGTCGGCGAGCCCCAGGTGAGCTGCCTCGTCACCCTTGACCCGGCGGCCGGTGAAGAGCAGTTCGGCGGCAGCTTGTGGGCCCACGAGGCGTGGCAACGTGACGCTGAGGCCGAAGCCCTGATGAAATCCGAGGCGGGCGAAGTTCGCACTGAATCGAGCCTCCGGCGCAGCGAAGCGAAAATCAGCGGAGAGGGCGAGTCCGAGCCCGCCTCCGATCGCAGCGCCTTGGATCGCGGCCACAATCGGCTTGGCGTTGTCGAAGATGCGCGCCGCTGCCCCATACAACTCCTCGGTGGTGTAACGCTCGCCGCCGCCGGAGAAATCAGCACCAGCGCAGAAGTGCTTCCCGTCGGCACACAGGAGAATCGCGCGGCACCGATCATCGTGGTCCAGCGCTTCGAGCGAATCAGCCACCCCACCGATCTGAGCCAGGGAGAAGAAGTTGTTCGGCCCGTTGCAGAGTTCGATCAGCGCAACGAAGTCGTCGTGGACCGTGGCCCGCACGGATGTGTTTTCGAAGACGACGTCGTTCACGTTGCACTTCCTCTCGTTGTCGATCGGATCGCCACGACGATCATGTCGCGCCCTGACCGACTTCTCGGAAGGGCAACTTCCTGTCCGGCGTCGGTTCCTTGGGTAACCCGAGAACGCTCTCGCCCAGAATGTTGTGTTGAATCTCGTCGGTGCCCCCGGCAATCGACTGTGCCGGCGTCGAGATCAGTACCTCCGCGACCACCGCATCGATCGGATCGTCACTCTCCTTGAGCATCCCGCTCGCGCCAGCGATGTCGGAGTGCACCTGGTTGCACATGCGCGACACCTCCGACAGCGCGAGCTTGCCGATCGAGCCCTCCGAACCTGGCGGGCGGCCGAGTGCACGGGCTGCCTTGGCTCGACCTGCAGTCCACTCCGAGGCCCGGAGAAAGCTGGTCAGCTTCGCGATCTGGTCGCGGACTGATGGGTTGTCCAGCACTCCCATGGTCCGTGCCCGCTCGACAACCAGATCGGCGCGGCCCATGCGCTGGGGATACCACTCGTAGGTGTTGGCGTGCTCTGCCGCTTCGACCTCTGCTTCGTCGATGCACCGACCCGTCACCGCTGGATCGAAGCGAGCCTTGCTCTGACCCGCGAAGGCTCGCTCGTGAGCCAGGGTTCCGCGTGCGACGTTCCAGCCTCCTCCGATTGCGCCGACGACGTTCTCCTGCGGGATCCGAGCGTCGCTCAGGAATACCTCATTGAACGACTGGTAGTAGTTCATCTGGACGATTGGCCGCGCCTCGACGCCGGGTTGGTGCATGTCGAGGAGGAAGTAGGTGATGCCAGCGTGCTTGGCAACACCCCAATCGGTACGTGCGACGAGGATGGCCATGTCTGCGTGATCGGCTGAGGTGTTCCACACCTTCTGGCCGTTCACGATCCACTCGTCACCGTCGCGAGTGGCGGTCGCTTGGAGACCAGCGAGGTCGGAGCCGGCACCCGGCTCGCTGAAGAGCTGACACCAGGTCAACTCACCGGTGAGTGTCTTGCGCAGATACTTGGTTTTCAGTTCGTCCGAAGCGTGGTCGTACATCGTCGGCGCAGCGAGCCCGAAGCCGCCTCCGGCCGGGACTGCCACACCACCCGCCGAGCGGATGGCCGAGTGGGCGACGCGGTCACTCCACGCAGGCAGGTCACGTCCGAACCAGTCCGAGCTCCACGACGGCACGGCCCAACCCGACCCGACGAGAGCGTCACGCCACTCCAGCAGCGACACGTCGGGGTCCCAGGCCGAGCGAAACCAGTCGAGGACGTCGCGGCGAACGTCGTCCCCGGTGACCCTCACGCTCGTGCTGTTGTCGCTCATGACCTCAACGCCTTCTCTGTTCCCGGAGATTCACCATACGCACGCACGGCTGTGGCGCTCGCACGCTGCGCAGCGAGGGCGCGTCTCTGCAGGGCGTGTCTCTTCAGGGCATGTCTCCCCCCGAGGGTTGACGAGCCGTCCGACATCGTGTTGACGCGCCTCGCCGCCAATCACCCGCCCGGTGCCCCCCGTGGAGCCTGCGGGGCGATGCGTCCGCCAGCGAAGACGACGACCGTGGGACTGATGTTCACCACGACTGCTCACGACTCCGGACCCGACCGCCGAACTGCTGTTGCCACCGCCGGGCTGCAACCAGACCCGACCCGACGTACGTCGCTTGTCGCCGCCAGCGTGCTGATCACGCTGAGCGCTGCAGCGTGCGGATCAGTCGCGCTCGATGTCGACGTCGATGACACGGCTCCCACCGCAACGGAGGCGCCGAGCACCGAGCGGGCTGTACCGAACAACGCTTCACCCGACTCCACCCTTCAACAGCGCGTCCAGACCGCGCTCGATCGGAGCGCCGCGCTCATCCCGTCGTCAGCGAGCCAGTCGCTCACGATCCTCACTGGCGATGCCGCGATCAACGTGGCCACCGGCGATGCCGAACCCGATTCGACATTCCGGATCGCAAGTGTCACGAAGACCTACACAGCGGCGGCAGTGATGCGCCTCGTCGAACTCCTCGAGATCGACCTCGACGACTCACTGGTCGAAGCCGGCGCGGACCCGGACTTGACCGACATCCTTCGCCGAGATGACTACGCCGTCGAAGAGATCACCGTCGCACAACTCCTCAACCACACATCTGGGCTCGCCGACTACGCCGACAACGCAGCCGATGCAGCTGACGGTCCGTTCAAGGACGCGGTGATCGCCGACCCCCTCCGCGCATGGACGCCGAGTGATCAGATCGAGTTCGCCGTCGACCACCACGATCCAGTCGGCGCAGCAGGTGAGCAGTACTTCTACAGCGACACCGGCTACGTGCTTCTCGGGACCATCGTCGAGGAACACACCGGCCTCGACTACGCAGGCGGGATGCGCCACCTCCTGCGCTTCGACGACCTCGGGCTCGAAAACACCTACGTCGAGAAGCTCGAAGATCCGCGCGACGGGCCGGCGGGACGTATCAGTCAGTACCTCGGGCCCATCCTCATGGATGACTTCGACCCATCATTCGATCTGTTCGGGGGCGGCGGGATCGTGGCAAACACCGACGACATCGCGGGTTTCTACCGTGCACTCGGTCGCGGAGAGGTCTTCGATGACGGCTCGACGTTCGATGTCATGACCTCGCTGCAGGCCCCGGCGCCCGCGCCCGACGCACGCGGGGGCGTCGTCGCAGGCAAGATCGATGGCGTCGACTGCTGGTATCACACAGGATTCTGGGGCGTCTTGGCCTTGACCTGTCCCGACGTCGACCTGACGATCGCGCACACGATCAACCAGGCAGACCCCGGCGATCAGTGGGACGTCGAGCTGCTGATGTCCGAGATCATCGAGGCGACAGGCGCAATTCCCGGCAGCTGAACGCAACGCACGATCCGGCGCCACTCGATGGGCACTCCGGCGTGTGCTTCACGAGGCCGATGCTCTGGTCGATGCGGCTGGCTTCGGTTCTCGCGGCAAGCCGAGGAGACGCTCGCCGATGATGTTGCGCTGCACCTCACTCGTGCCGCCACCGATCGTGAGGGCCCGGCTGAACAGGTAACCCCAGTGCCACACGTCGTCGTGTTCCGACTCGAGGTCCTGCGTCCCGAGCATCCCTGCTGCGCCACGCCGATCCTTCACCAGCGACAGCACGTCCTGGCCGAACACGTCAGCGAGGCACTTGCGAATCGACGCGAACGACGACGGGTCAGCGCCAGCGACTGCCGACGACAACATCCGCAAGCTCAGCAGCCGGATGATCTCACCATCCATCCAGATCGATGCAAGCCGCTGTCGTTCGATCGGATCGTCCCACGTGCCCGTGCCGCGCAGGTGCTCGAAGCACTCCTCGGCGGTCGGGCCCATCCCCCACAGCACGCCACCTTCTGACAGCGAGAGCCGCTCGGCGCCGAGCGTCACCTTGGCCAGTCGCCAACCGTCGCCCTCGTCACCGATGAGGCAGTCGACCGGGATGCGGACCTCGTCGAACCATGTTTCGTTGAAGTGGTTGCCGCCGGTCATCTCGATGATCGGCCGGACCTCGATCCCCGGCAGGGACATGTCGACGCAGAAGTAGGAGATCCCGCGCTGCTTCTCAGAGATGTCTCCCGTCCGCGCCAGCAGAATGCCCCAGTCGCATGTGTTCGCCCAAGTCGACCAGACCTTCTGCCCGGTGACCACGTACGCATCACCGTCGAGGCGAGCGTTGATCCGCAGCGATGCGAGATCAGAGCCCGACTCGGGTTCGCTGAACAACTGCGACCAGGTTTCGCTGCCGTCGAGGATGCCCGGCAGCCAGCGTTCCTGCTGCTCGGGAGTTCCGCCGGCCAGAATCGTCGGACCGGCCCATCCGAGCGCGATCATCGACTGCTCGAAGTAGGTGCTGACCGGCGCTCCCGAGGCGTTGCTGAACTCATCGTCGATGATCAGTTGATGTACTGCATCGGCATCGAGCCCCCACGGTGCTGGCCAGTGCGGTGTGAGGTAACCGCTCCGGCCGAGTTGCGCCTGGGTCGGTGCTGGGTGTTCCTCCAGCCAGGAGCGGACGGCCTGCCGGCGCGGATCGTCAGATGCGGGAAGGTCCATGTCCATGAACAATTCCTAGAACATTGCGGCCACTGCGAGAACATCGCAGCCATTCCGAGAACACCACGACCGTTCCGAGAACATCGCGGTGCCGGAATACGAAGGCGTGGCCACCCGTTGCACTGATCATGAGCCAAGGACACACGGTCACCACGCACGCCGCAGACGTCCATGTCGAGGTCCGCCTCGACGGCGAGGTCGTCGCCAGCGCACAGCGGCCGATCCTGCTGGAAGAGACCGGCCTCCCCACTGCCTACTACCTCCCGAAGGACGACATGGTCGCCGAGGTACGCGCGCTCGAACTGAGCACGCACTGCCCGTTCAAGGGCGACGCGTCGTACTGGACCATCGAAGCGGGTGGGCGAACCCACGACGCCATTGCCTGGAGCTACGAGCAGCCCAAGCAAGGCGCCGAGGAGATCACGGGCCACCTGGCATTCTTCGCTGATCGGGCCGAGATCCTGGTCGACGGCTTGCCCGTCTGACCGCTTCGGTCAGCACGGTCGGGTCGTGACACGGCACGGCCGCCATGGCAGGGTTGGTCCATGGCATGGGACTTCTCGACCGAACCGGAATTCCAGAAGAAGCTGGACTGGATTCAACAGTTCTGCGACGACAAGGTCGAACCACTCCATCGCATCTTCCCGCACGCCGTCCGCTGGCCGAACGACGCCGTGCGGGCCTACGTCCGCAAGCTCCAGCAGGAGGTCAAGGACCAAGGCCTGTGGGCGCTGTTCCTCGACGAGGAACTCGGCGGCCCCGGTTTCGGCCAACTCAAGCTCGCACTCGTCAACGAGATCCTCGGCAAGTACCCGGCTGCGCCACAACTGTTCGGAGCCGCTGCACCTGACACCGGCAACATGGAAATGCTCGCCGCATACGGCACCGAGGAACAGAAGCAGCGCTGGTTGACACCGTTGATCAACCAGGAGATGTTCTCTGCGTACTCCATGACCGAACCCCAGGGCGGCTCTGACCCGAACCTGTTCACGACAACCGCTGTTCAGGACGGTGATGAATGGGTCATCAACGGTGAGAAGTGGTTCACCAGTGCCGGCCGTGTGGCCGACATCTTGTTCGTGATGTGCACGAACGGAATGTATGTCGTGCCGCGCGAGACACCGGGCGTCGAGATCATGCCCGAGCCGCGCAACCACAACCACATCAAGTACAACGACGTCCGCATTCCCGCTGACCATCTGCTCGGACCGAAGGATGGCGCCAAGGTGCTCGCGCAACGTCGGCTCGGTGGGGGCCGCATCCATCACGCGATGCGCACCATCGCGCAGTGCACCCTGGCCTTCGACATGATGTGTGAGCGGGCACTGTCACGCGAGTCGCACGGTTCGATCATCGCCGAGCACCAGATGGTGCAGGAGAGGATCGCGGACTCGTACGCAAAGCTGCGCATGCTGCGCCTCTTCGTGCTGGAGACTGCGTGGAAGATCGACCAGAGCTCGACCCAGGAAGCTCGCACCGACATCGCCGCGGTCAAGTTCACCATGGCTCGCGTGCTGCGCGAGATCTCCTTCGATGCACTGCACATCCACGGATCGCTCGGCACCACCGACCTCACGCCGTTGCAGGACATGTATGCCGGCGCCCCGACCATGGGTCTCGCCGACGGTGCCGATGAAGTGCACAAGGCAACCGTGGCGCGCCGCCTGTTGAAGGAGTATCGGCCACACGACGGTCATTTCCCTCGTGAGTACATCCCCTACAAGGTCGAAGCGGCCTGGGAGCAGATGCAGCCGGTCCTCGAGGCGAACCCTGATCTGAAGTCAGCGGCGGAGTACTACCGGGAACGTCAGTCACGACGACGTTGAGCAACCCCACTCGCTCACAGCGGCGCTGGCAACACAGAGTCCGACGCGACAGGGTCGAGTCGGCGACTGCGCAGCAGTTCGAGGAAGTCGTTCATGGGTGCTGCGCGCGAGAAGAGGTAACCCTGGACGCACTCGCATCCCATGGCGCGCAGCACCTCGAGTTGACCGGTGTCTTCGACGCCCTCCGCGACCACCGCGTATCCGAGTGCATGGGCCAGGTCGATGATCGACCGCACGATGACGCCATCACGTTCGTCGGTGGCCAGGCTGCGAATGATGTCTCGGTCGAGTTTGATCTGGCTGACGTTGCGCCAACGCAGCCGGTCGAAGGTGGCGTGACCCGTCCCGAAGTCGTCCACGGCGATTCCGACACCGATGTCGGACAATCGATCGATCGCTTCGACCGTCGCCGACCCGTCGTGCAGATCGCGTTCGGTCACCTCGAACACGATCCTGTCGGGAGCGACAGCCGCCGTCTCGCACGCGGCCACGAACCACTTCTCGAAGTCGCTGTCCTCGATCGATCGGACCGGGACATTGACCGAGACCGGAATCGGGTGTCCGAGCGAGGAGAATCTCGATGCCGCATCGATCGCGTGTCCGACCATGTACCGCGTGAAATCACCAGACCGTTCCGACAAGAGGATCACATCGAGAAATGCATCTGGCGTGAGCAGCCCGAGACGAGGGTGTTCCCACCGCGCAAGGCCCTCGGCGCCCACGATCTCACCGGACCGAGCATCGACGATCGGCTGGTAGTGCAACACGATCTCACCGGACGGCAGCGCGGCATCGACTTGGGTGGACAGTGAGAGTCGCTGCTCGAGACGATCCCCCATCCGATCGTCGAACACGACGGAGGTGACCCGTTGATGCTTGGCGGCGTACATGGCCATGTCTGCGTAGCGAAGCATCGTGGAACAGTCCGCATGCGATGGGTGCGCGCGAACGATCCCGGCCGAGATCGATGTCGACACGTTGACGCCGCTGATCTCGATCGGCCGCATCAGGTCGACGGCGAGATGCGCGAGGTGCGCCACGACCGCATCGCTCTCCACATCGTCTCGATGAATGATCGCGAACTCGTCTCCCCCGAGTCGGGCGAGGAACTGACTCGACGACATCGACTCGGCAATGCGATCACCGACTACTCGGAGCAAGACGTCACCGGCTTCGTGCCCGAGCGTGTCGTTCACCTCTTTGAACCGATTGAGGTCGATCAACACCAGATGGTGAACAGCCGTGTCGGCCAGGCCAGACAACGCATCGATGAGTGCTCGACGATTCGCAAGCCCGGTCAGTGGGTCAGTCGTCGCCTCAGCAGTCGCCCGATCGAGGCCGGCCCGAACCGCCGTGATGTCAACGGTGAATCCGTGGAGCTCGAGGTGGCTCCCGACGTCGACGACGCGCGACACGTCACGTAACCAGATCCAACGACCGTCCTTCGTTCGGAATCGACCCGTTCGTTCGAGCACCTGACCGGGAAAGATCTCCTCCGGCGACACCTCGAAACGGTGATGATCATCGGGGTGCACGACGCGGAATTGGTCCATGGTCATCCACTCACGACGCGGCCAGCCCACGACCTGTTCCACATTGCCTGACACGGCGAGCAATCCCTCGCCGAGCTTGGTCACATGCGTGTAGCCACCCGATGCTTCGATCGCGAAACTCAGCTCCTTGCGGGTCGACTCCACCGACCGATGCAGCTGATGACCTGCGAAACCGAAGCAGACAGTCAGGATCGTGGCGAGCCCGACGGCGCGCTCGAACTGGTCCACCCCGCTCACAGCACCTGCGACCGCCAACAGCGTGGTCCCGACGATGCTGGCCAACAGCGAGCGCCCCACCGACGCAACGACTGCCTGGATCGCCATCAACGACACCATGACGATCGCCACGAGCCAGAAGGAGCTCGGAACCAACACCGCTACCAGCGAGGCAAACGCCAGGATCGCCAGGACAGCGCTGCTACTCGCGACGAGCGGGCTGACGAGCGCCGCAGCGGTTGCCTTGGCGCGCTGCGGCAGCCCGGACGCACAGTTCCGGTCGTACGTGCTCCGGCGGCGCGCCGGCCTCGTGTCGTGTCCAGAGCATCCGCCCAGCGTAGGTTCGTAACACGGCGTCTCAACACTCTGAGCGTCTGACCCCGCACTGTTGGAGACCGTTCCCCGGCAGGCTGGGTGATGGATAGTTGACAGAGTCCAGAATTGGTGCTTGACTGGAACCCGTGTCCGAGTCCATCCAGGTGCTGCTCCGTGAGCACGGCGTGCAGGTCACTGCCCAGCGTCTCGCGATCATGCGCGTCGTTGCCGAACACCCCCACGCCACCGCGGACCAGTTGGGCGACGCAGTGCGCGCTCGACTCGGTGCGATCTCGCGCCAAGCCGTGTATGACTCTCTCAGCGTCCTGGTCGACAAGCGCCTCATTCGCCGGATCCAACCGGCAGGCTCGGCAGCGCGCTACGAGAATCGCGTCGATGACAACCATCATCACCTCATCTGCAGGGAGTGCCGCGCCATGTTCGACGTCGACTGCGCGACCGGTGCAGTCCCGTGCCTCACCGCCGACGATGACCACGGCTTCGAAATAGACGAAGCCGAGGTCATCTACTGGGGTCGCTGTCCGACATGCCGCACGGCTGCATCGAGCGCGACATCCGAGACTGCGCGAACATCACAGCCGGGCAACAAGATCTCACACCCGAACAAATCCGAAAGAACAACAAGGAGCAACCCATGAGCGACACGCTCGACGATCAACCATTCGACATCAACGATTCGGACAGGAAGTGTCCGGTCATGCAGAACCCGCACAGTGCGGTCGGTAACACCGCCAACCTGAACTGGTGGCCGAATCAGCTGAACCTGAGCATCCTGCACCAGGACTCCGCTTCGTCGAACCCGATGGGCGACGACTTCGACTACGCCGCTGAGTTCAACAGCCTCGACCTCGCAGCTGTGAAGGCCGACCTCACCACGTTGATGACCGACTCGAAGGACTTCTGGCCAGCTGACTACGGGCACTACGGCCCGCTCTTCGTCCGCATGGCCTGGCACTCCGCAGGCACCTACCGCACCCATGACGGTCGCGGCGGTGGCGGCACCGGCCAGCAGCGCTTCGCTCCGCTCAACAGCTGGCCCGACAACGGCAACCTCGACAAGGCTCGCGCCCTGCTCGAGCCGATCAAGAAGAAGTACGGGCGCAAGATCTCCTGGGCCGATCTCATGCTCCTCACCGGCAATGTGGCCATGGAATCCATGGGCTTCACCACCTTCGGCTTCGCCGGGGGCCGTGCAGACGTGTGGGCTCCAGAAGAAGACGTCTATTGGGGCCCGGAGGACGTCTGGCTCGACGACGAGCGCTACACCGGTGATCGTGAGCTCCAAGCACCGCTCGGCGCAGTCCAGATGGGCCTCATCTACGTCAACCCCGAAGGCCCGAACGGCAACCCCGACCCGATCGGGTCCGGCCGCGACATCCGCGAGACCTTCGGCCGCATGGCCATGAACGACGAAGAGACCGTGGCATTGGTCGCCGGTGGTCACGCCTTCGGCAAGATGCACGGCGCCGGCCCCGAAGACTCGGTGCAGGCCGAGCCCGAAGGCGCACCGATGGAGCAGCAGCTCCTCGGCTGGAAGAACAGCTTCGAAAGCGGCGTCGGCCATCACACCACCACCTCCGGCTTCGAAGGTGCATGGAACTCCACGCCCACGAAGTGGGACAACAACTACCTCGAGACGCTGATGGACAA
>ENA-ORXT01001330-ORXT01001330.1-marine-metagenome-genome-assembly--contig:-NODE-1330-length-33675-cov-3.009971_pt1 | contig 33675 bp, 28 predicted proteins | sample MGYA00237868_ERZ511482 | MGnify/ENA metagenome assembly ERZ511482 | reverse complement strand
ATCATCATGCAGAACACGGCAATCGGGGTCACGATCAACACGCTCGCGACGTTGACGCAGTATTACCGCATGCCGTTGCCGATGATCATCAGCTACCGTGGCGAGCTGCGCGAGCCTGTTGCGTGTCAGGTCGAAATGGCGGTTCACACCAAGGCATTGCTCAATCAGTTGAACATCCCGACGTATCATTTCCACAAAGAAGCTGATGCGGACGAGTTGGATGCGATCCTGAAATACACATTCATGTGCAACAAACCTGTCGCGATCCTGACGGACGCGTCGTTCTGGGGAGGCTACGGCGACCAATGATCAGATCAGAAATCCTGCGCGAAATCGCGCCAATCCTTCATGACCAACTGGTCGTCTGCAACATCGGTCTTCCGTCACAGGAACTGCATATGATCGACGACAACGCCAAGAACTTTTACATGCTTGGCACGATGGGTCTATCTTCGTCTATCGGGCTGGGCCTTGCTTTGGCGCAGTCAAAGACGGTCATTTCCATCGACGGCGACGGATCTGTGCTGACCAATCTTGGCACGCTGCCGACAATCGCAAACAACGTCGCTGACAACTATATATTGTTGATTATCGACAACGGATCATACGGGTCCACGGGCGACCAGCCGACATACGCTGGCAAAAAGACCAAGCTTGAGGCCGTAGCATCCGCATGTGGTTGCGAAAACGTTGTGACGTGTCAGGCCGAAGACACCGGCAAGGTGTTGCAAGCGGCAATCGACAGCAAGCAGATGACCATCATCGTGTCCAAGTGTGAAAGCGGCAACATCAAGCTGCCCGTGATCACAAAGGACCCCGTCGTCATCCGTGACCGGTTTATGACCGCGGTGGCCAGCTAACGACAAAATGCGATGCGTACAAAAAGGCCCGCGTGTATTAGCGGGCCTTTTTTGTTTGCAGCAAGACCAAAGACCGATCAGAAAATGAAGCTATCGGCGGTTAATGCATCAACTGATATGCCCAGCAACGTAATCTGTGTGCCTTGCGCTTCAAAGACGGTATCTGCGCCGACTTGTGTTGTAGCGCTTAGAACATTTGATGCGTTCAACCCGCTAAACCCTTCAAGCAGGATGACGTCGACGCCAATTTCAAAGTCACGCTGCGTTGCGACAACACTTGTGCCGTCAACGTCAGACATATCAAATCCGCCAATCGTATCGTTCCCTTCGTTACGACGGAAAACAAAGGTATCCGCACCACCGGCACCCATCAATATGTCGTCACCAGCGCCCCCGACCAACCGGTCAGACCCCGCAAAGAACCCGTTTCCGACATCGCCACGCAGCACATCATTGCCCGCCCCGCCATAAAGCGCGTCAGCTTGAAACCCGCCAAGCAGAAGGTCAGCACCTGATCCCCCCCAGAACGTGTTTGCGCCCGAAAATGATGTCAAAGCATCCGCACCAGCGTCACCATAAGACGTGTCATTCCCCAACCCGCTGACAATCACGTCGTTGCCATCATCGCCACCGATACGGTCTTTTCCCGCACCACCTTGTAGGACATTGGCGACATGATTGCCGGTGATCAGATCATCACCTGACCCGCCGATTGCATTTTCAATCGTGACACCACGCGCAATCACCATGTTGCCTTTGAGGCCGTTCACATCAGAGATCGCTTCGGGCCGCAGATCGATAAGCTGGTTATCGCGGACATTGGCGTAGTTCACGGTATCGACGCCCCCACTATCAAAAATGGTAAAGGCGACGGGTTCGCGTACACGCACCAATCCGTCCAGATAAGTGCCCGTGTTACTGCCAAAACCATACGTCGTGTCACCGATCTGGGCTTGCGCGCGGATACCGTATAAATCTTGGATCGCAATAATATCAGCGATCATCGGCGTCACGACATAAGCAAAGTCTGCGTCGACTGTCGGATTTTCCGACTGGGAAAAGTATGACATGATTGACGCCTGCCAACTGTCATTTGCGTATGACGCATCACGATTATATGTCGCGGATGAATTGTAGTTTCCGGCATGTGCCAAGCCCAGCGCATGACCGATTTCATGCACAAAGGTTTGCATCGAATAACTGGCGTAATCGACCGTCACCTGACCGCCTGCCATGTACGACCAGTCACCTGCGATCCAGTGTTCCGAGATGATCACCTCTGCATCAACGATATCGCCAAAGTCATTTGTGTAAGTCTCTGCAAAGGCCACAGGTGCGTTAGAAGAGCCGTGGCGCAGCGTGATATCAGAGAAAAATCCGCCTTCGACAAACCGGATGCCCGACACATTAGACCACGCATCAAAAGCCGCCCGCGCAAACAGCTTACCCGCTGATTCAAGACCAGTGACGTTATACGTCAGAATCCGGCTGCCGGATAGATCAAACGCCTGACGGCTTTCATCAAAAAAGGCCTGCCCTGCGTCAGTTAACTGAAATGCGATTTGGTCGTAGTTATAAACTGGCTTCATTGTCGTTTTGCTTTTTCTGTAACGTGGATTGCTGTGCGGACGGTCTTTGAAAAACCTGTTTGATCAAACGGGCGGACGTGTAGTGGTTTGTTAATCGGCAACAAAGGCCCCTGTGATCAAGCCGTTATCACCTTCGACGATCAACACACCGCCGACCTCGTCTGGTTGGGTAAGGTCAGACGTGATACCAAAAAACGTACCAGCCGTCGCCGCCAATGCGCTACCACCGACGATATCAACCACACTGCCGTCAAGACGCGTTTCGATTTCAGTCGATTTAAAAGTATTCCCCGTTATACGCGCATCCGAAATCAGGATCGTGTCCAAAGGCCCCGTGACCGTCGCGCCTGTTGATTCATTGATCGTGGTGAAATCCGACAGCGTGATATTGACCCGTCCGTCATCGAAATTTGCAACAACCGTGCTTTTGCCATCAATCAAGTCAAATCCATCGCCGTTACGCGCAACAATTGCTTCGGCTTCGCCTTGATATGTGGCTGTGTCTGTCCGTGGCATATCAGACGCGGATGTTTCCAACCCCAGAATGCCCGTGCCATTATAGGCATCACCCGACACCGCGTAGGTCTGCGTAAAGGGCCGCGCAAAAGCGTAGTTTCCGGCAAAGCCCGCTGCGGGACCGGTTTGCAATCTTGCCGCACCTTTGGTCAGCAGGCCGTTTGCGTCAAATCCATTTTGGTCAGACATGGTAAACGTACCATCGGCAACGATGATCGCACCTGTGTCATGCTGGAAATTTCCGGTCAACACTTTGGTCCGTAGCAACCCGTTCGTGCCGTTGCTTTGCAAAACGTCGCCGCCAATTGTGTTTGTAGCAGCCACCATACTGTCAAAGGTCTGGTAGTTTGTCGGACCAGTTGTGCCACCACCGCCACACGCGGATACACCCAAAACCCCCAAGAGGCTGGCCCATTTGATCGGCTGGTAAATCATGCAATCACTCACTTTTTTAACCATACTCACACGGCACCTGTCGACGCGATGCCCTTTGGCTATTTTAGCCAGACAAAGTTGACAAGTCTTAGACAAATTCGTCACCAGACTGCGGCAATTTCGCAAATAGCAAAACCAAACATTTCCAGTGCCTTATCCTTCTTGGCGCCATTCACCAAGCATCGATATACAATCGCTTGCCATCTTGGCGCCAAGACCTATCTCGAACGTATGAAATACTTGATCCTATCCGCTTTTACACTGCTGGCCGCATGCACCGGAAAACCGTCTTTCGAGGACGCGACGCTAAGTGATGCGAAACTCAACATGGAAGAGTTCTTTGACGGAGAGCTTGTCGCTTATGGTCAGTTCCAAGATGTCTTGGGCACGGTGCGGCGTAGTTTTGTGGTCAACATCACGGGCGATTGGGATAGTGAACGGCTTCGGTTGGTTGAAGATTTCGACTACGAGGACGGATCAACCGAATAGCGGATATGGACATTGGTCAAGACAGGTCCCGATAGCTGGACAGGCACAGCGCCAGGTGTCATCGGACAAGCCGTCGGGGAAGAACAAGACAACCGCTTTAACTGGCAATATGAAATTGATCTGCCGATCCCTGCCGCAGACGGCAGCGTAGATACGCTGCGGGTGACGTTTGATGACTGGATGTGGCTGCTATCGGACGACCGTCTGTTCAATCGCGCCTATGTGAAACGGTTTGGTGTCGATATCGGCGATGTCGCGATATCGTTCGAAAAACTGCGTTGAAGCGTTAGCGCCTTCAGAGTTCTAGCCCGAAGGCGCTGCTTGCTTCAGTATTCTACGACAGCGCGAATGGATTTACCTTCGTGCATCAGATCAAAGCCATGATTAATCTCGTCAAGCGTCAGCTTGTGCGTGATCATCGGATCAATCTCGATCTTGCCGTCCATGTACCAATCAACGATTTTTGGCACATCGGTCCGACCAGATGCGCCGCCAAAGGCTGTACCGCGCCAACTGCGGCCAGTAACCAACTGGAAAGGCCGCGTGCTTATTTCTGCGCCAGCGGGGGCCACACCAATAATGATGCTTTCACCCCACCCTTTGTGTGCAGATTCGAGCGCTGTGCGCATCACGTCCACATTGCCTGTCGCGTCAAACGTATAATCTGCACCGCCAGCTGTGAGCTCTACCAGATGAGCGACCAGATCGTCTTTGACGTCTGACGGGTTTACAAAGTCGGTCATACCAAACCGCTTGCCCATGTCGACCTTACTTTCGTTCAGATCAACGCCGACAATCTGGTCAGCACCTGCAAGGCGTAACCCTTGGATGACATTCAGGCCGATCCCGCCCAAACCAAAGACAATCGCCCGAGAGCCGATTTCGACTTTGGCAGTGTTGATCACTGCACCAATGCCTGTGGTTACACCGCAGCCAATATAGCAGATTTTATCAAATGGCGCGTCTTTGCGCACTTTTGCCAACGCAATTTCTGGCACGACGGTATGGTTCGCGAACGTCGAACAGCCCATGTAATGATGAATTGGCGTGCCATCCAACATTGAGAACCGTGTCGAGCCATCGGGTAACAATCCGGCACCTTGTGTGCTGCGGATCTTTTGGCAAAGGTTCGTCTTGGGATTAAGACAATATTCGCATTCGCGACATTCAGGCGTGTAAAGCGGGATGACGTGATCGCCAACGGCAAGACTGGTGACGCCTTCGCCAATTTCGATCACGATACCTGCGCCTTCGTGACCAAGGATCGCAGGGAAAATGCCCTCTGGGTCATCGCCGGACCGGGTAAATTCATCTGTATGGCACAATCCGGTGGCCTTAATCTCGACCAACACTTCGCCAGCGCGGGGGCCGTCCAAGTTGACTTCCATCACCTCTAACGGTTTGCCTGCGGCGACGGCAACGGCAGCTTTTGTACGCATCGTATTCTCCCTGAATAGCGATCCTGAGGGTCTGACAAGACACCCAAGACTTTGACGGACCTTCACAAACCAACGTTAGCGCGTCAACACGTATATCAGGCTAAATCTGTCCGCCATGCGGCGACTTAGTCGTAGCGCAGTTCAGTCGCCTTGCCGCGGAAGATGTAATACGACAGCGCGGTGTAGCCCAAGATGCTTGGAAGCACAAAAAGTGTCCCGATCAGGATAATGAACAAGCTTTCAGGGGCGGACGCCGCTTCGTAAATCGTGATTTGGTCGGGCACGACATAAGGGTAAAACGAATAGGCCATGCCGGTGAACGACAAAGTAAATAACGCAATCGCCGCGGCAAATGGCCCCCAAGCCATTTTGTCATTCGCGCGTGGCAAGTTCTGTAACTGCCAGAAAAGATACAGGATCAACGCACCAGACAATAAGGGAAGTGGCATGAGGTAGAATGCTTCTGGAAAGCTGAACCACTTGTCGAAGATACGCTGACTTACAAAGGGCGTGGCGAGCGAAATCGCAACAACACCAAGGATCAGCCCCCAGATGCCACCTTTTGCCCAACCAATCGCGCTTTTTTGCAGCTTGCCTTCGGTCTTGGCGATCAACCAAGCCGCACCGATAAAGCTATAACCGACGGTCAGGAAGACGGCCGTCAAAAGCGCAAAAGCAACATGTGGTATAGTCCATGTCAAGCCCATGACGTACATGCCCAACATAAATCCCTGGCTCATTGACGCCATGATCGACCCAACAAAGAATGCAATGTTCCAACCGCGCTTTTGTGACATCGGCGCTTTTGCGCGAAACTCGAACGAGACACCACGCAAAATGAGACCAACAAGCATGATGAAAACCGGGAGATACAACGCGGTCAGGATGATGCCGTGTGCTGGCGGAAACGCGACAAGCAGCAGACCGATTGCCAGAACAAGCCATGTTTCATTGGCGTCCCAGAACGGACCGATCGACGCAACAAGAAGGTCTTTTTCCGCCTCGTTAGCCAGCGGCATCAATAGACCCACGCCAAGATCGAACCCGTCAAGCACGACGTAGATCAAGATCGACACGCCCATCAGTACGGCGAATGTCCAAGGCAGCCAGATCGCGGGATCACCAAAGGTTTCCATTATTATTCTCCTGGCTGCAAAAGTGCGACTTCGGCTTCGCCACTGCGCGGGTATTGACGTGTGCTGAGTGCTTCACCACGCGACGCTTTGCGCGCAAGATACGTGATCACGGCAACATACGCGAAGATCAGCGCACCGTAGACGACCAAGTATCCGATTAACGTACTCAGTACCATGCCCGCAGGCACATCACTGACCGCATCTTTGGTCGAAAGTACGCCCTGGACCAACCACGGTTGGCGGCCAATCTCGGTGGTGTACCACCCTGCGAGCGTTGCGATCCATCCACTAAAGCTCATCCCTGCGAAGGCATAAAGCGGCAGTCTTGGCATATCGCCTGCACCGTAGCGGCGCAGCAGGTAAAGACCGCCCCACGACAGCACCAACATCGCCATGCCTGTGCCCACCATAATGCGGAAGCTAAAGAAAACAGGTGCCACACGCGGGTGCATCTTGGTGCCATCTTCAGCGATGAAATCGTTAAGCCCGGGCACGACGCCATCTGCCTTGTGCTTGAGGATCAAGGATGCGCCATTTGGAATTGCGATTTCAAACTTGTTTTCACGCGCTTCTTCATCGGGGATTGCAAACAGGACCAACGGGATATTTGGCCCCGTTTCCCAGTTGCCTTCCATCGCGGCAACTTTTGCAGGTTGATGTTCTAATGTGTTTAGCCCGTGCATATCGCCTGCCAGAATTTGCAGCGGGATTAGCCCTGCCGCAACGATAATACCAAAGCGCAGCGTTGATTTGACGCTTTCCTTGCGGTCGCCCCACAGGATGCGCAACGCGGAAATACCTGCAATCAGGAACGCAACGGTCAGACCGGACGCAAGCAACATATGCACAAAGCGGTAGGGCATCGACGGGTTAAAGACGATCTGCCACCAGTCGGTTGCAAAGACCACACCGTCACGCAATTCGTAGCCCTGTGGCGTGTGCATCCACGAATTCAGCACGATGATCCAGAACGTCGACATGGTTGTCCCGAAAGCAACGAGAAAAGTAGCCAAGGTGTGAACCCACGGCTTTACCCGCGATGCGCCAAACAACATGATGCCAAGGAACACTGCCTCTAGGAAGAACGCGGTCATGACCTCGTAGGCTAAAAGCGGTCCGGCGACATTTCCGACGGTTTCCATAAAACCCGGCCAGTTGGTGCCGAACTGGAAGGACATGGTAATGCCAGAGACGACACCCATCGCGAACGAAAGCGCAAAGACTTTGACCCAGAATAAATAGGCGTCCATCCATTTGCGGTCATTTGTGGCGTTGAACCGCAATTTGAAGAACAGCAAAGCCCAACCAAGCGCGATTGTGATCGTCGGGAAAAGGATATGGAACGAGATATTTGCACCAAACTGGATGCGCGAAAGCAGAAGTGTGTCCATTGCAGTCTCCGTAGGCTCGGGTTCTTTTAGCGTTAAACGGTAAATAGTATGAAAACAGAATATTTGTTGGTAGTGCGACGAATTGCGCACCTACGTCAACACGGTCCGTGTTCGAGTAAGGCGGATGGTATCGGGGCACCCTTGATTTCGGCTTTTAGAAGCACAAAAGCTCTGAGGGGTTTCCCCCTCAGAGTTAAATTCTACCGTCAAATTCAGATCGAATTATGCGATCTTCTTTGATTTCCGGCGGCGGCGTGCGCCATATGCAAATGGCACCATGCCAAGCAAGGCCAAAGACATTGACGCAGGCACTGGTACAGGTGTCACTTCTGTGATCCGGCCATAAAGACCAACGGTGTCAGTTGACGCTTCGGCCACCTGAAATTCTGATGCGAGCGTAAGGCCACCGTCACGCGAAAACCCCATGAGTTCCAACGTATAATCCGTACCGCCAAACGTAAAATACTGGTCAGCGACAGAGCCAGTGATCCGCGCGATGTCGCCATCAGTTGCAGCATTGCCAGTGTCATTGGGAACATTTTCAACTTCAAGGTCAAAGTCGAACGTCTTGACGACAGCCACAGGAGCGGAGATCGAAAGATCAATGCTCAGGCCGGAGCCTGTAAAGTCGTGACCGTATACGCTGCCATTCCGGTAGCTAAGGTCACCAAAATGAAAGACTGAATCTTCGACTGTTGCCCAAGCAGGGTCACCGTCAGAACCGATACCGTCAAACGCCCAGAAATTGCTATAAGGTGTGCAAGTGCCACATCCGTCATAGTATCCCCAAACAGCGTAGGATTCAGAGTACGTCGCGTTTCCCTGGTCAAAATTGTAAAGCGCAAAGCCTTCTGAGGCTTGCGGGTTCGTCCAGTTGCCGACTGTTGTGCCAGTAAACGTGACGGCACTTGCAGTTGAGGCAATGGATATAATCGTAAAAGCGGTAGCAGCAATCTTTAACATGTTCTTCCTTCTTTACCCCGCCCAACACAGCATTTGACGGAAAAACACGTCAAATTTGTGTTAAGATTTAGAAGGAATTTGTTAATAAATTGGCGATGTTATGGTGTTCGGTCCAAGCGACCTACAAGAACGACGCCTAAGGCGGTATCTACTTTGATCGCGGGTCAGCCGTCGCTTGACGATAACCGCGGAACAAGTGCTTTCACCAGATCGCGCATGTGTAATTCGCCAACCGGCGTGTCGCCATCCATGACGCGGTAATGCAACGTCGTATCACCTTCTGATCGCGCAATAAGCGATTCGAGGTTTTCGCGAATACCGACATCACCAGCAAAGACCGTACCCGTCAATGGCCCCATCACCGATTTCACGCGCAACACGCGGGCGCGGTTAATGTCACTGACAAAGTCTTCGATGTAGGGGTCAGTTGGATGCATCAGGATGCCCTGCGGCTCTCCTTGCTGGATGACTGCGCCGTCCTTGAGGATGACCAAGTGGTCAGCCAGCTTTAGCGCCTCGTCCAGATCATGCGTAATGAAGATGATGGTTTTGTGAAGCTCTTCTTGTAGTTCCAGCAGCAGGTTTTGCATATCGGTGCGTATCAACGGATCAAGCGCCGAGAACGCCTCGTCCATCAACATGATGTCCGTATTGGCTGTCAAAGCGCGCGCAATACCAACCCGCTGTTGCATGCCACCCGATAGCTGCGCGGGGTAATGATTTTCGTAGCCCTGCAAGCCGACACGGTCGAGCCACTTCATTGCTTCGGCGTCATACATTGCAGCGTCTTCACCGCGAACGGCCAACGGCATACCTGCGTTTTGCAGAACCGTGCGATGCGGCAGCAACGCAAATTTTTGGAACACCATCGACATCTTGGACTGGCGCAAAGCGCGCAAGCCTGTCTCTGACAGGCCCATGACATCCTCGCCATCGACTAAAATTTCGCCCGCCGTCGGATCAATCAAGCGGTTGAGGTGACGGATCAATGTGGATTTACCAGAACCGGATAATCCCATCACAACGGTAATCTCGCCCGCTTGCATATCGACGTTGATGTCTTGCAGGCCAAGCACATGTCCGTGCTCTGCCAGCAGGTCTTCTTTGCCCATGCCAGCCTTTACGTGCGACAGGACGTCTTTGTGCCGCGCCCCGAAGATTTTGTACAATCCGCGCAGGCTTACTTTTGGTTCTTGTGCCATCGTCGGCCCCTTAATGTTTGACGCGGGTCATATCGACCCGAGACAGTGCAGCCTTCGACACGCGGTCCAGAATGACCGCAAGCAGAACGATCCCGATACCAGCAACGATACCCACACCCAATTCAAGGTTCCGGATACCGCGCAGAACGTTCACCCCAAGACCAGGTGCCGACACCAGTGACGCGATCACAACCATCGCCAGCGACATCATGATTGTCTGGTTGATGCCCGCCATGATGTTTGGCAACGCCAACGGCAGTTCAACCCGTGTCAGCTTTTGGCGTGCGTTCATCCCGAACGCATTCGCAGCTTCGATCACGTCCTGATCAACCAGCCGGATCCCAAGGTCAGTCAACCGGACAACGGGCACAATCGCGTAAAGAATGATCGCGATACCGTACAACTTGGATTCAGTCACCGAGAACAAGAAAATCAACGGGATCAGGTACACAAAGGTCGGCAGTGTTTGCAGCAAATCCAACACAGGAACCAACACTTTTTGTAATCGGTCATTTTTGGACATCGCAATACCGATAGGCACGCCAAGCAACACCGAGATTCCGGTACACACAAAGATAATAGCCAACGTCTGCATCGCAACATCGTAGTGATCGACAAGCCCAAGCAGGAAAATCGAGATCGCGACGAAGATTGTGACGCCAACGGACCGCGACGCCCAGTATGCAATCGCGACAAGGATGGGGACCAATATAAACCACGGTGTCGCACTAAATGTCCAAAGCGCGCCGTCCAACAACCAGCTAAGTGGCTGGGTGATCGGGTCGAGGACTGATTTGAGTGCAGGTTTAGCGGCAAGGAACCCTTCTTCGATTCCTTTGGTCACATCACGCGACTGCAACACCGCAGGGCAAGCTTCGTTCAAATTATCAAGCGAGGGAAACGGGAAAAACGGCCCCTTGGCCTCTTCTCCGCTGCTTTGCGCCAAAAGGTCTGCCATCGACATCGGCGCCGTAGATGCACCCGCACTTTCGCACCAGTCAGCAAGACCAAGCGTCTTAAAAAGACCGTCATAAAAGGCCATGCGTATATCCCCCGTTTTAGAAAGCCCCCCCGATCATAATGACCGGAGGGGCTTGTTTTTATTACTTCAAGATCGCTGCAAGCTTGGTCGCTGCTTCGTCGCTTAACCAACCGGACCAAGTGTCCTTGTAGTTGGTCAGAAAGTAGACAGCCGCTTCGTCGTAAGATGCGTTGTTGTCCAAGCGCCATGCAAGAACTTCACCCATCTGGTCGTTCGTGAACGACACGTTACCCAGAAGCTCTGCGACTTCGGGCTCGCGCTCTACGAATGCGCTGGACGCTGCTGTTACAACCTTTGAGCTCGGGTATGCTGAAACGGCTGGCGATGCGCAATCGACATCACCATTGCAAGAGTGCGCGTCGGCGTCATATGCGGCGACTTCGACTTTTACCATTGGGTACTTGCCCAAAACAGCCGTCGGTGCCCAGTAGTATCCGAACCAAGGCGCCTTTTCATCGTACGCTGACGCGATTGACGTTTGAAGCGTTTCACCAGACCCGTGCTAGAAACGCTCTAGGCCGCGGGCCTCTGCGTCCAATGCAATCAGGTTGTTGTTGTTGATGATGTCACATGCCCAGCCCGATGGGCAATCGTGGAACTTGCCGCCAACTGCCGCAGGGTTGGCCATGATGCCTTCCCACGTTGTCAGCTCTGGGTTGCTTTCCGCAAGGTACGCAGGAATCCACCATGCTTCGACACCGCCATCGGACAAGACATTGCCCAATTCGACCAGTTTGCCGTCGGCCAACAGTGGCTCGTACGCGGGTGTGGAATTTGCCCAGACTTCTGTCAAAATGTCAGGCTCGCCTGTTTCGGCAAGTGATGTCAGCGCAGGCACAGTAGAGCTTGGCACTTTCTGGACATCGCAGCCGTAGCCTTGTTCCATCAAAAACGTCGCCACAGCCGTGACAACAGCAGATGAAGCCCAGTCCATTTCGGTAATCGATACTTCGCCGCAATCAGCGTATGCCGCGTTCGCGCCCAAAGTCATGGCAGCAACAGTTGCTGCACCAGTTAGTACATTTCTCATTATAGTCTCCCTTTTGTATCCCTTGTCTTATCCGCAAGAGATCGCTGGCTGAAAAAAGCATGAATCTGACACTTTTACGAGCGGAAAGCGACATTCCCCACCAGAAACCGACAGGAATCGCATATGGTTGTCGCTGTCTGCGGATGACGCGGGACCGAAGCCTTCTATTTGGATCGACCATCAGTATCGAAGGGTGTGCCGGACCAAGGATCAGGACGGCACAAAAAGTGCCTTTACGACATCCACGTTGCAAAAACATCAGTAGAGTAATTCCGACCGGATACTAACGCCCAACGCGCCGACGGCGATTTTGTACGTGATGTTAACGGATTTTGGTCCGTGTCAGTCGAAATACCATAGGATCGGACGAGGCATCAGTGATCACCTTTATGATAAAACCAAACGCATCAAGGCGCAGATATCATCAGGATGCTTACTATAAATGCGCGCGCGCTGATCTGTAGCCCGATGGCAGCGCGTTAAGGCAGACCTGCCACTGTTTCCAACGCCCTATCGACACAACTCGGTTTATGATGCCCGAATAAAATGGAACGGTCTTGGACAAATGTCATCCCGTGAGGTACGAGACATATCCAAGGGGGGCGTCTTTACCCAAGCCCGCCGTTAGCGCAAAAGCGCCGCAATAGCAGGCGTCGCCCTGCCCGTGACAGGCAGCCCCTGCCGCTTTTCAAAGTCACGAATGGCGCGCTCTGTTTTCGCACCCACGACACCGTCGATTGTACCGATGTCATACCCACGCGCCGCAAGACCGCGCTGGATGGCAAGTCGGTCTTGCTTGCTTAGTCCATTTGCATCTGGCGGGAAACTACCCTGCAATGGTCCAGCGCCGCTGATCCTGTCGGCCAGATGGCCCACGCCCAGCGCATAAAGGTCAGAATTATTATAGGTTTTCAGCACCCCGAAATTGCGGGTCACGGTGAATGTAACGCCACCGGTTTGCGGCTGGATGTTGCGCCCTTCAGGCCCGCCGGTTCCCGTCTCTGCACCCCACTTCAACCCAGTCCGCCAGCCATTGCGGGCCAGATAACTTGCTGTTGACGCCAGCGCATCTGTCGGGTCTTCACCCCAGATATCGCGACGCCCGTCCCCATCAAAATCAACCGCAAATGATTGATAAGACGTCGGGATAAATTGCGTATGCCCCATCGCACCCGCCCAACTACCCGTTAACATCTGTGGTGTGGTGTCGCCGCGTTCCAGAATGCGTAAAGCCGCGATCAGCTGGCTTTCGTAAAAGCTGGCCCGTCGCCCGTCAAATGCAAGCGTTGCCGTTGATGAGATAACAGATATCTGTCCGCGTTTTTCACCAAACTGGCTTTCCATGCCCCAGATTGCTGCAACGATATCGGCTGGGACACCGTATCGCGCTGCGATGGCAGATAGCGTATTTGCATATTGCGCAAAAGCAGCGCGCCCTTTGGCAATGCGTTCATCAGATGCCGCGATCGAAAGATATTCTTCTAACGTGCGACGGGTCTGAATTTGCGTACCATCACGCGTCACGACCCCGGGGATGTAGCCAGCAGTGGACAGCGCGGCATCCAGCGTCGCGGTTGAAATACCTGCACGCGACGCACGCGTACGAAAGCTGTCCAACCACCTTGCAAAATCCGGATTTTGGACAGGCTCTAGGTCTGATGGCAAACGTGTGACCGCGGGTGCTGCGAGTGTATTGGCATCCCCGCAGGCCGCAATAGCCAACCCGCCAAGCGAAAATAGAAAATGACGTTTGTTCAAAATATCCATGGTATTTCCCTTAGTACCACAACCCAGCCAGAGCAATTACATCATCAAGCCCGTCGGCTAAACTTTGCTACCTACACCAACCTTGGCCAGAATATCGGGGATTTGCTTTCGTACTTTGAAAAACCCCGCCGTTGCGTGTGGCCAGATCGCATTATCCCATTCACGCCGCTGTTCACACAACACGATGTCATGTGCGGCCAGCATCGGCTTTGCTTTATCAAGCCAATCTAGCAACGGACCGCGCGTAACAAACGGTGTAAAGATTTGGCGCGCCCCCGTTTGGCGTGCCCATGCGACCAGATCCTCGGCATGATGTGCCAAAAGCTGTTGTACATTGCCCCCGTGTCGCGCCGCCGTATCCGCCAAGGCGGCGTTTTCAAAATCTATGACAGCATCCGACACGGGACGTGGCGACCGCAGATGGCTGCACCCCAATGTCGCAACACCGCAGATATCAAAACGCCCAAGGTCGAAATCGGCAGGCATGCAATCTTGGTCAGTGATCAAAAGCGCTGTCGCCGTGTCAGGTGATGGCGCGGACACAGCGCGTACCGGTTGCACAGTTGGCAGGCCCTCAGGCTCTGTTGTGTCTAAGGCCTTTGGAACTTCGACCAGATCATCGCGCTGCGGGGCAAATCGCCCTTTGGTAAATGTCGCGATGTTTTGCGCGCGCGCCGGATAAGGTTTGCCGCGTGTATGTAACCCAGCCGCCCAGCGCCAACCAAGCGTGTTGGACGCGGCATCGCCATCAAGCAGATGACGGTAAAAGAAATCTGCGCCAAGCCGCCATGGCAGACCAAGTGAAAATATCCAGATAGATGCAAACCACATGCGCGCATGATTATGAAGATAACCGGTCGTGACCAATTCTTGCGCCCAGTTATCAAAGTAGTCCAGACCCGTTTGGCCGTCTTCCGCATTTGCAACATCACGGCGCAAACGTCGGTCAATGTCCAACGTTTGCAGATCAGACCGCAGACCCGCAACATAGCTGTCCCAGACTTGAGGGCGTCTTTCGAGCCAGCCTTTGAAATAACCGCGCCAGATTACTTCTTCGATAAACTTGCTTGGCGTGTCTAGACCATGTGCAGCGACGGCGGCTGCAATGACTTCTTGTTCAGTGATCAGCCTGCGACAGATGTACGGCGACAACATCGACACCGATGTGTGATTGCCTGCGCCAAGATCGTAATTGCGCCCGTCTTCATAGCGCTGCCCCATTGCCGGAACAAAGGCGTCCATCGCAGCAAGGCCATTTTCGCGCGTTGCTTGGAATATTTGCGTCATCACAGACCTCTTTTTACCACCACGCTAAAGGGTGACTTAGAGAGCCAAAAATTCAAGAGACGCCGCCTATTGATCGCCGCCTAATTCATCCCAGATTTCGCGCACCCAGCGCATGATGACTTGGGCTTCTTCCCAGCGGTTTGACATCTCGCGGCCCTGCGCATCTGTCATCGCGTATTCAGGCGGGCCAAGTTCGCATACAAATATGCAGTCGCCATGCGGGTTGCGCGCACGCCAATCGGCGATTCCTTCGCGCCACCATCCCTTGAACAGTTTCACCCACTTTTGATGTTGCGGAAAATCAAGCTGAAGCTGGATTTGCTGACGTGACGCAACACGGCCCTGAAAGCTGTCGGATCGCTGCAAAATTTGACTGATCAGCCCCATGTCATGATCCGACATCGGGTGCCAGAACTCGCGGTCGACCACATAATGCGACAGGTCCGCACAGATCCGCATATCAGGGATGCGGTCAAGCAATTGCAGCGTCGTATACAGATCGTTGGTGATGCAATTTCGGTGCGTTTCGAACTGCACAGGCACACCGATCCGGTCAGCCATCGTCATCCATGTCTCGATGACAGGCACCATGTCATCAAGTGCAATCGGCATCACCTGCCCGATCACATCCACAAAGGGTGCGCCAAAATCGGCAGCCATGTGCAACGTGTCTTCAAGGCTGTTTATTGTCTTGGGAAACGCCACGATCAACGGCGTAAGCCCGTGCCGTTCCATGTGCGGTCGCACTGCGTGCGCCACCGCCACGTCAGATGCACCAAGATCAATCGCCATACCGTCAAAGCTCGCACCCGCAACCATGTCGCAGACTTGGTCATATGGCAGCTTTACACCACTTGGGTCGTGCGGTTGCATCGCCCAAAGCGAGGTATAGACCTTAAGCTGTCTCATTCAGCGGGCATGCGCACAGCCCGACCACCGCTGCGCGGGATCACCCAAACCTCGTCCATCGGGTACGCGCTTTCGTCCTTTGCCATGAGTTTGCCGATGACCTCAACTTGGAATTCAAGCCAGCCCATGCGGTGTACCGCGCCCGTTTTGTCTTCGATCCGGTTGTTCAAATCACGCAATTGCCAGAACGGCACCGCAGGGAATGTGTGATGTGCCGTGTGATACGGCATCTGCCAACACAGCCAGTTTTGCAATGCGTTCGCACGGGTCGAACGCGTGTTTTCCATAATATCATCCGAATGGCTAAGCCCCAGATGTTCAATGGTATTTTGAAGCTGGTGGATCGGCTTTGTCAGGATCATTGGCAACAACCAAAACGTCAGTGCGGCCCATGATCCAAAGAGGATCGAAAGCACCGCAATCGCGGCGTAGCCTGCAACATGCATTCGGCTTTCGCGGATGACACGGTCTTCTTCCTGGGTGCGGATGAACGGTTCTATGATGATGCCCCGCGCGCGGCGCGCAACACCAAAAAAGCGGTTACGCCAGTAGGTAATCCCGCTCATCCAGAGCAGGTAGGTTTTTAGCGAATACGGTTCTCTGACCAACTCTCCATCACGGTCCCAGTTTTGAGTATATTGATGATGCGCAAAGTGCATGATCTGATCAAAATCGCGCGGAAAAATCTGAATAAATCCGATGATGCGGCCGAATAATGTGTTCAGTTTTCGGGTCTTGAACACTGTCGCGTGCGATAGTTCATGCTGTGCTGCGTACAGAAAGTTGAGTAACACACCCAAGGCAAAGCCCGTGACCCAGACCCAGCCGCTGCCCATCGCAAGCGCGTGCAATATCCCTACGGCAATAATTGCACCAAGATGGCTGGCCATTTGCAGACCGCCGCGGATATCGGACCGCGTCGACAATGCGCGCAATTCGGTTGGGGTCAAAAGTTTGCGTCTTGAAAAGTCAGCTTCCACCGCGCCACGCCTCCTGTAAGGTTGCACACAGGTTGCGGATAAAAGCCACGTCAGTCAACAAAGACGCAAAGGTTTTTAGCGAGCGGCACGCGCCTGTGCAAACGAAAGCAGCCGCTTTGACTGTTCGTCCCAAAGATGAAGCCGTGCGTTGCGAAAACTTTCACGGATCGTCATCCGGTTCCCGTCAGCCAAGTCGGCATGATCGCGCAACACTTCTGGCAGACGATAGAACGGGATGCGACTGTAAAGGTGATGGACGTGATGAATGCCGATATTTGCACTAAGCCACTGCATCCAAGCAGGTAGGACATAGTGCGAACTGCCGTGGAGTGCGGCCTCGTGCAGTTGCCAATCTGCGCTGTTTTCCCAATGCGTTGTTTCAAACTGATGCTGAACATAGAACAGCCAAACACCCGCGGTCGCCGCCAGAATTGTCGTCGGCAGAAAGATCAGCAAGATTGGCATCAATCCGCCAAAATACAAAATAAGCACCAATGCCGTTACAATCGCTGCATTCGTACACATCGCGCTAACCCAATAGCTGATACCTTTATGACCAAGTGGGACACGGTTTTGCACCAAAAAAAGATAGCTTGGCCCCAGACCAAACAGAACAATCGGGTGACGGTACAACCGATATTTTAACCGCATCAGGGGCGATCGCGCCTGATATTCGGCAACTGTCAGCGTATGCACATCACCTATTCCGCGACGATCAAGGTCACCGGCAGAGCTATGATGCATCGAATGGGACCGCCGCCACACGTCATACGGCGTCAACGTCAGCACGCCAAGTACGCGGCCCAACCAGTCACTAACCGTGCGACTGTTGAAAAATGACCCATGCCCGCAATCATGCTGGATAGCAAAAAGCCGCAGCAGAAACGCAGCATTACAAACCGAAATTGTCAGCGTGATCCAATAGCTGAACCCCAGCGACCACCATGCCAACGCCCAAAGCGATAGGAACGGTCCAACCGTCACAGCCAGTTCGTATGAACTGCGCAATGCGCTTGGGTCACGGTAACCTGAAAGGATTTTGGCCCAGTCGCGCGCGGAACGTGTTTCCGCCTCTGTCAATGGTGGTTGTGTTTGATCAAACATGGGCCTGTTTCATTTTTATTTGGTTTGTTTTGCAGAACCCTACCGGATTTGACGGTCAGAGCAAAGCATCGCTTAGCCTCTTGGTGTAAATTTTCCGTGGTTATCGCTTGACAAAGGTCAATTTTTGAAACGGTGCGCTGCATAATCAATGAAAATCGCGTGATTTGGGGATCACCCGCACATTGCGTGGGTGTCCTCTGATTCCGACCTGACTTGGGATGGGATTCGTAGGATGATCGCCACGGGTGGTAATTGCGGGCATCTCGGCATCTGCCAAACCAGACAGCCTATCACTGCGATCTTGTAGATCGTTGGCGACAATGTGGATCACCCGCCCATCGGTCTGCACCTGTCCATGTACGACCATCAGGCGTGCGGACATGATTGTGGGGCGATATGCCTTGAACATCTTGGGCCAGATCACAAGGTTGGCCACACCGACTTCGTCTTCGAGCGTAATAAAGCAGACGCCTTTTGCACTGCCCGGTTTTTGGCGAACCAACACCAACCCCGCAAAAGAGACACGCTGCCCGTGTCGCATGTCTGGCAAGCCCGACGAAGGCGTAAAGCCCTGATTTTGCAAGCTTGCGCGGTAGAACGACAATGGGTGCGCCTTGAGTGACAACCTGAGCGTCTGGTAATCAGCAACAACGTGTTCCGCTTTTGGCATTTTGGGCAAGATCACCGCGGGGTCAGGACCATCCCCTGCGGCGCTTGCATGATCAAAGATTGGCAAGGCGGGCGCATCCTTTAGCGCCTGTGATTGCCAAAGTGCCTGCCTGCGATCAATGCCCGTACTGCGCATCGTATCAGCCGCAGCCAAACTGCGGACCGCCTTAACATCCAAAGCCGCGCGCGATTTGAGATCACCAACATCGACATATGGCGTATTGCGATGTTTCATCAGGCGCTGCGCTGCGGTTTTGTGCAGGCCATCGACAAGTCGCAACCCCAACCGCAAGGCAAACCCGCCGCCGCAAGGTTCCAACGTGCAATCCCAATCGGAATAATTCACATCGACACCGCGTACTTGAACACCGTGATCGCGGGCGTCGCGCACAATCTGTGCGGGGGCGTAAAACCCCATTGGTTGCGCATTTAGCAATGCACACCCGAATGCCGCAGGATAATGACACTTCATCCAGCTAGAAACATAGACCAGCTTGGCAAAACTGGCGGCGTGGCTTTCGGGAAACCCGTATTCACCGAACCCTTTGATCTGATCAAAACAACGTTGTGCAAAGACCGGATCATAGCCGCGCCCTACCATATTACCGACCATCTGGGATTGCAGCTTTTCGATGGTGCCGCGTGACCGGAACGTTGCCATCGCCTTGCGCAGCTCGTTCGATTGCGCTGGTGTAAACTTGGCGGCATCCATCGCGATCTTCATGGCCTGTTCCTGAAAGATCGGCACACCAAGCGTCCGGCTAAGGATTTTTTCCAGCTCGTCTTGCGGGTTTTCAGGGCCAGGGCGTGGATATTCCACTTGTTCAAACCCCTGCCGCCGCCGCAAATAAGGATGCACCATATCGCCTTGAATAGGACCGGGGCGGACGATGGCGACCTCTATGACAAGATCGTAAAATACGCGCGGGCGCAGTTTTGGTAGCATTGCCATCTGGGCACGGCTTTCGACCTGAAATACACCAAGGCTGTCCCCTTTGCACAGCATGTCATAGGTCGGACGCCCCGTTGCGTCGTCGGCGTAATCTTCGATCGGGACAGTCGCGAGTTCTAGACGTCTGTCGTAATGTGCGTCCATCAGATCAAAGCATTTTGCGATACACGTCAGCATACCAAGCGCAAGAATATCGACTTTGAAAATACCCAACGCGTCGATATCGTCCTTGTCCCATTCAATAAAACTGCGTTCAGGCATAGCCCCGTTTCCAATCGGTACCATCTCTGTCAGCGGGCGTTCGGTCAGGATAAACCCGCCAACGTGCTGGGACAAATGGCGCGGCATCCCGATCATTTGTTTGGCAAGCGTCAGAACCATCCGCAGGTAAGGATCGGACAAATCCAATCCGGCTTCCTTGGCGCGGTCATCATCCATCTGCCCTTCAAAGCTACCCCAGATTGTCCCCGCAAGTTTACTTGTCACATCCTCGGATAGCCCCATCGCTTTTCCGACCTCTCTGATGGCTGATCGCGGGCGGTAATGGATCACCGTTGCACAAAGGCTTGCACGGTCACGGCCATACTTTGCGTACATGTACTGAATGACCTCTTCGCGCCGCTCGTGTTCGAAATCCACATCAATGTCAGGCGGCTCTTCGCGTTCCTCGCTTAGGAATCGTTCAAAAAGAACACTTGTTTCATTGGGGTCGACCGATGTGATCCCAAGGCAAAAACACACAACCGAATTAGCCGCAGACCCGCGCCCCTGACACAGAATTGGTGGATCCGCGACTTCGCGGGCGAACCGGACGATGTCATCGATTGTCAGAAAATAGCGTGCGATCCCCTTTGACGTAATCAAGGCGAACTCTTTGTGGATCAACGCGACGACGTGGTCTGGCACACCGTCGGGATAGCGCGCGTCAGCCCCTAACCACGTAAGCCGTTCAAGTTCTTTTTGAGCCGTGGTGCCTTGGGGTATAATCTCGTGGGGGTATTCGTATTCGAGATCGGTCAAACTGAACGTGATCCGGTCTGCCAAAGCGCGTGTGACCGCGATAGCATGAGGCCAGTCCGCAAACAGGCGGCACATCTCGGCTGGCGATTTGAGGTGACGTTCGGCGTTGGCCGCCAACAAAAATCCGGCTTGAGAGATGATCACACCTTCACGGATGGCAACCATGACGTCTTGCAGCGGGCGGCGATCAGGCGCGTGGTACAACACATCGTTGGTCGCAAATATCGCCAACCCATACTGTTGCGCCAGCTTGTCCAATCGGTTGATCCGGACGCGGTCATCCCCTCGGTACAGAAAGGTCGCCCCGATATACCGCATATCGGGTAACGCTTTTATCAGACGTGGCAGACCAGCCGCGAACACATCAAGATTTTCGGGTGGGATTACGATCAGGTGTACACCTTGCGCATGAGCCGCCAGCATTTCCAGTGTCAAATGCGTTTCGCCTTTGTCCTGCCATGTGCCATCTGATGTCTGCATTTTGCCTTTTGACAACAACGTGGACAGCCGCGCATACGCTTCACGGTCCTGCGGATAGGCCAGCAGTTGCGCACCACACAGCAAAACCAGACGCGCACCGATCAGAGGTGTCACGCAAGCTTTCTTTGCTTCGGTATGGATACGCACGACACCCGCCAGCGTGTTGCGATCAGCGATACCGATACGGTCGTACGTCAGTATATTAGCTGTGCCTGTCAGATCGGACGCATCCGATGCCGCACGCAAAAATGAAAAGCAGCTTGCCACACCAAATTCGACATACGGGCTAGGAGGATGCCAGACAAACCCGTTGTCGTCACCCAATGTGCGGCGTTTGTGTCCTTCTTGCTGGGGCATACTAAAATACGCCCCTTGCAAAAGCGGGTGCTGTTTTAAGCCGCACCATCATGCGAAAAACCCGTGCAGAAACCAGCGCGGGTCATCGCCACGGCCATCATGCAGCAGACCTTCGCGGTATACCCAGAACCGGCGACCATCCTGGACTTCGAGCTTGTAGTAATCACGCAGCCGCGTGCCGGGCTTATCAAGCCACCATTCGGGTGCGATGCGTTCAGGGCCAGCTTGCCGCACCGTTTTATACAAAATACGCCGCCAGACAAATTGTGCTGGCGGGCCTTCTGGTACGGCATAAACCACGCGGACTTCTTCCGCTGGCTTCAAGATGCGCAAAGGGCGTTCATGGACCAACACAGGCGCATCCGACGGCGCACCAACAAGCGCTGGCACACGGCCTTCAATCCGCTCTGGCTTGTGCGTTTCGGTCCACGTCGACCACGTTATCTTGTCTTGGCCCAACCGTGCTGTAAGCCGGTCAAGCAGCCCCGCAACATCCACCTGCGTATCGCGCGTACCGTCCAGACGATCCTGAACCAACAAAACAGGCTCTATCCGCGATGCTTCGAGCGTTAAAAGATCAAAGCCAAAACCGGGGTCTATGTTGTCTAGCTTGCCATCAAACAGGCGCAAGATATGCAACGGATCACGGCTTGCCTTGGCAAATGCGACGGTAATTGATCTGCATTCACTGTCGATCCTGTAGATCGTCAGATTTAGCTGGCGCGCGCCCTGTTCGGCCTTGGCAAGTGTGCCACAAAGATCGCCCACCAGATTTTTCAGGTGCGGGATGGGATCAATCACAGGTTCGGGCAAGCGCGCCCGCGCGATAAAGCGCAGATGATCGGGCGGCGCATTCAACGGATCGGGCGCATGGCCCAAAGCACGGTCCAGCAAAACAAGCGGGTTTCGATCCGCAGGCATATTGGCAAAACGGCGCATCAATGCAATGCGCGGCACATCCAAAAGCGCGCCGATCGTCTTAAGGCCAAGCCGTGTCAGCAAGCGGATCGTGTCTGCATCAAGACGCAAGGCCTGAACCGGAAGCATTGATAGGCAAGCCGCCACGTCTGAGGCATCGCATACCGTATGGTCAGAACCATTACGCGCAAGTGCTTGTGCTGCACCGCGTGTCGGGGCAAGTGCTATCTTTGCGGTCAAGCCCTGCATCGCAAACCGCTGAACGATATCGCGCAACATGCGGGCTTCGCCACCAAAAAGATGTGCAGACCCTGTAATATCTAACGAAAGCCCGTCAGATCCATCCTGTGCTGTCCAAGGACACCACCGCCGCGACCAGTGAACCAATCGCTGCATCAACGCATGATCGCCCTCTAGATCTGCGGGTTCGATGTGCAGATCAGGATGGATCGCCTGCGCGTCAACGACACGGTCATTAATCTTGATACCGCGCATTTGTGCCGCTGCATTGACGCAATACACGACTGGCCCATGAGCGCCACCGCGCGACAGAACAACGGGCACATCATCATTTGGAACGCTCCGGTACTGGCTGATCACCCTCACCCATCGTTCCAAGGTGAGTGCGGGGAACCAGACAGAGACGATCTGCGGCGCGGGCGGCGTCTGGGTCATATTGCGCAATCCACCGCCCCGGCGCACGGCCACGCGCGCGAAACAAATCGACGTCCCATTCCGGCGCGCCGGGGGACCGGTTGTCGTAGGGGTGTGGTCGCGACGGCAAGGACGTCACACGCCATCTTTCGCGCGCAGCACTGAGGACACCGGGATCGCCACTGCGGATCAGATAGACAGGCACCCCAGATGCATCGGCGCGCATGGCAAGACGCTTGGTCGCCGTAAAATCCAGCACCGCAGGCGCACCATGAATTTCGCCAATGACGGCCGATAGCCCTGCGCAAGCTGCGCCTTCTTCCATGGCCCAAAGCACATCGCGAGGATGGCTGACATGAACCTGCAAGATTTGGCGCGTGATACCAAAAGCCGTCAGGCTGGCCGTATAAAGATACCCGTTTTCGCGCCGTGATGCGTGGTCTTGCACCCAAAGAATAGGGCTGTTGGTATCCGGCAATCCTGACAACAGAAAACCTGTCGCAGACGGGTCGGCAAGCGTTGGACAAAGCAGGTCTGTCAAAGCAGGAGGCACACGTTTTAAAGGTGCATCCGGTTTGGGCGACACCTTGCGCTTTGGCAGGTGGATGACCTGCCCGTATGAAGAATCGATTTCCATGCACGATCATTATTGTTCACGTTTTGTTCCAAAACACCAGACACTGTTTGCACAACACGCACCGCCACGACCAATTTTCTAACCGTCAACATGACATACACGGCTTTGACATTTTCCACGATCGACGTTTTCATTTCAAATGACCGGATGGCACAACGACGACCATCTTTTCTAGAAAACTGAACAGAACGGAACAAAACATGGCCGAGATAGATGAAACAACCGCGCAATCCATTGAAACCGCAATCAAAGAACTGATCACACAAATCGCCCCCGATGCGGGCTATGCCGAAAAATATGGCGGTGACGTCATCCTGCCAGATTTTCGTGATGCAAAAAGCTTTGTCGGTGGCATTTTCAAATACAAGGAACACGTCTCGCTAGAGTTTTCACAAGGCGCATCATTTGACGATCCCAAAGGTTATTTGGACGGAAAAGGTAAAAACCGCCGCCATCTTAAGCTGGCCAGTGTGGACGAAGTGCAAAGCAAAGATGCCGAAGGATATCTTAGACAGGCGCTGTCTGCCTGACGCAAAAGATCAATCCTGCAAGTATGCCGCATAAATGATCTGTCAAACAGCTTTCGGTTTCTATTGACCCTGATATGGGCGTTTCTTATGTTTCCCTATGCAGAATTATAGTTCCGCATTGCAAAACTAACAAAGGCTACTGCGTGACAAGTGATACATCCCCCGACACAATCCACTGGCATCGCACAGCCGGAGAAGCGCCGACAGTTTCGCGTCTCGAAGATGATATCACTTGCGATTTTGTTGTCGTCGGAGGCGGTCTAACCGGCACGCGGACAGCGTTGGGGCTTGCAGAAAGCGGCGCAAATGTCGTGCTGCTGGATGCGCACAACATCGGTTGGGGTGCGTCAGGTCGCAGCGGTGGGCAATGCAATCCGATGTGGCGTGCGACACCAGACCAATTGGCACAGCGACTAGGCGACGCTTGCGCCGCACGTCTGGTCGAAACTACGATAAATTCAGCGGATGCCCTATTTGCAGATATCGCAAAATACAATGTCGATTGTGACCCCGTGCAGAACGGATGGGTCCAAGCCGCACATAGCACAAAAGCACAACGCAGCCTTGAGGGGTTGGCGAACGCTTGGAATGCTGTTGGCACAAGCATCACGCTGCAAGACCGTACGGCCACGTCAAAGCGAAGCGGGTCAACAGCTTACGGATTTAGTCTTTTCCATCCAAATGGTGGGCATGTGCAGCCCTTATCGCTAACCCGTGGCTATGCGCGTGCGGCAAAACGGTTGGGTGCAACCCTATATGCAGACAGCCCTGTCACAGGCATGACGCGGAACGGGACGCAATGGGTGGTGACCACGCCAAACGGGACAGTCACGACCCCACAGGTCATCCTGACGACAAACGCATACTCTGATGATCTGTGGCCCGGTCTAAGGCAAACGTTTTACCCAATGACCAGCGTATCGCTTGCCACTGCACCTTTGTCCGAAGAACAGCGCAAAACTGTGCTACCAGATAGCGTCACGATTGCTGACAGCCGTCGCGCGATATTCTATTCGCGTTATGACCGCGACGGACGTTTAATCTTTGGCTGCGTCGGCAGCGGCAATGATCCTGAATTGCTTGGTGGTATTGCACGGTTAAAGCGCGGGCTGGGCATTGTTTTCCCGCAGTTGCGCGACATCGGAATAGAGACAAGCTGGGCTGGCCGTGTAGCTGTCACGCCTGAAATGATGCCACACCTTCATGAACCGGCCCCTGGCGTGTTGGCAGGCTTGGGTTTCAGCGGCCGCGGCATTGCGATGACGTCCGTGATGGGGCGTAGTCTGGTGAACAAGGCACTGGGTGCCGATGACAGTACCCTGCCCTTTCCTGTCTCGCCGATGACGCCTGCGCCGCTGCACTGGGTCGCAAGCAAGATGATACCGCTTGCAGCCCCCGCTATGACGCTACGCGACAAGCTAGATACAATGATTGATCCCCTCAAAGGACCCTGACAGATGAACTTCACCAAATTCAGTGACACCAATCCAGCACGCAACGAAAAAGACTTAACGGGCACCATCGTCAGCGGTACGCCCGTGCAAAATAGCCAGTTGATGTACGACGGCCATAGCGGTGCGATCAAATCCGGCATCCGGGAAAGCACGACTGGTGTGTTCACCGCAACGATGACCGATCTGGTCGAGTTCTGTCACATCCTGGAAGGGTCCGCCTCGATCAAAACATCCGATGGCAATACCTACGACGTCGCGGTCGGCGATGCCTTTGTGATGGAGGCAGGCTTGCAAACCGAATGGACGGTCGAAACCTATGTCAAAAAGCACTTTGTGATCACCGCCACACCGCAATTGGGCCCAGCTTAGGGCGCTTTGCCACCGATCAAATCCGTTACGCGAGCCGCGGCATTCATCAATTCGGGTGCCCATGACAACATCTCGTCTGTTGAGTGTGATTGAAACAAAGTCCAAATGTTAAGCACGGCAGTTGGTTCACCAAGGTAATCAAAGACCGGCGCAGAAATCCCGTGAAAATGGTCGTATTCTTCGCGGTCATTGTAGGCGAAACCGTCCTTGCGCACTTGTTTTAATATGGCACGAAACGCAGTGGCGTCGGTAATAGTACGGTCAGTGAACTTGGTAAATTCATACCCATCCAGACGGGACGCGACAATTGCGTCGGGCAAGAACGCCATCAGCACTTTGCCAGATGCCGAACAATGCACGGGTTCGCGCATACCGGGGTGTTGGACACTGCCAAGTGAGCTTTTCGCTTCGATAATACGCAGATACATTAACTCGGTCCCGCGTGGCACACCAAGCGTAACATTGGCACCAAACAGCTTATTTAATTGGGTCATTTCCCCCAAAGCAATCGTCTGGATATCGTGACCACTATAGGCGTTGCGCACCAGATCAAATACTTTTGGGCCAAGCAGATAAACCTTGTTGGCCTTATCGAACTGCACCAGCCCTTCTTCGCTACAAATCGCCAAAAGACGGTGCAGCGTGCTTTTGTTCAGACCGCTATGCGCCACCAAAGCGGAAAACGTCATCGGGCTGCGTGTTTCGCTGATGACAGTCACAAGGGCCATGATTTTGGCAACAATAGAGCTTTGCATGATCTTCTGGGGGTCACTTTTAGATTTAGGAACAACAACGACAAAATTGATGAGGGTCCGATTGAAGAGTCTTTGATCGCTCTGCGACCATATTGTGAAGTTATTGTTTTGCAATGCAAAACGACTGCAAGTGTTGGTCGCATCGGCGTCGTGTCGGGTGGAGGTTTTCGCCGCTTGCCAGTTTTCGCAGGTCATCGTTGGTGACGACGTGGCAAGCGCAGCATACAACATTCGTTGTATGCACGCCGCCAATGTCCTTGATAGATATGGCATCATGCAACGAAAAACATCCAAATCCCCCCAAGAAGAGATTATCAACTTACTTGGTGATGCTGTAAACGAGCCCGAGCAGTTCAACGCGTTGATCGGAATGTGGAATACATTCTTCGAGCTTGGCAGCCTGCGCGGCGAACAGTCCTTTTCGGATGTCGAAGCCGCAGCAATTACGTCAGTTGCGGAAATGTCAGATATTACACCGCATGCGTCTGTCGGCAGACAAGTGGGCGAGATGCTCGAAAAATTCGAAAGCCCTGCCTATCTTGTGAGTGAAGACGGGCAGATAAAGGCGCAAAACTCGGCGGCTTTTATGGCGTATCATCTGGGCGCTGATGCGACTTTGGATGACCTGCCGCTCGCACTCGAGATGGATACCCCCATCAACACTGTGTTGCGCGCCAGCCTTAAACCGGGGCGTAACAGCTATGACGCTGTGCTCAAACGCGCCTTTTCCAGCGATGACGACCGCCCGCTGACTTTGTCCATTACCCCGTCCAAACCCATGATCGATGGTCAGGGTGAAGCGCTGGTTTTTGTTGTCGATGCCCGTTGGAAAACGGCGGCTGCGGGGTTGATCAAGCGCGAATTTGATCTGACAGACGCAGAGCGTGAATTGCTTGAAGCGTTCTTGGACGGGCAAAGCACGCAAGACATGGCCACGCACCGCAATAGATCGCACGCGACGATCCGCACCCAGTTTCACAGTCTGATGTCCAAGATGGGCGCACGTTCCCAGACAGAGCTGTTTCGCAACGCATTATCGGTGTCGCAATTTGTCGATAAGATCAGCGCCATCGCAGAGGTCCTACGACACCCTTACCGCAAACGCGCTGATATATTGCGCCCCGGCGGGCGTAGCGTCGAAGTCACGATGGCAGGTGATCTGACCGGTGCGCCGATTGTGTTCCTGCAAAACCCGTTGAACTATCGGCTTGGGAGCGTGAACGAGCAGATTTTGCATCGTGCAGGTCTGTGCATGTTAAGCATTTGCAGACCGGGGTATGGCGATACCGATCCTGCGGCCAAAGGTGATTGTCCGATCCAAACCGCAGCAGATGATATTGCAACAGTGCTTGATCAATTGGGACATCAAAAAACGGTCTTGATGACGACGACAAATACCGCGGTGTATATGTATGCACTTGCGCCAAAGTTAGCTGATCGTTTGTACGGTCTGGTCCCGTGTTCTGCATTTTTACCACCCGCTTACTTTGACGAAGCGACTTGCATTTCATCATGGACAAAGGGGCTTTCGCGCGCGCTTAAACAGCATCCCAGTATGGCCAAGTTCTTTATAAAAGTCGGGGTGCCGGCTTGGGCCAAAATGGGGGCAAAGATGTTTTTCACAGCGCAGTTTCAGTACGACAAAGATACGCTTGCCCCGTTTCTACAGCCAGAGTTTCTGGCAGAGGCCCAGCATGCGTTGGAAACAGCCACCCGACAGGGACGCGCAGCCGTTGCAGCAGAAATAACCGCGTCGTTTAGCGATTTTTCAGCGGACATTGATGCAACCGATCTGCCAATTCTAATTATCCACGGTGATAAAGACGAGGTCTTTCCGATCAAAGGCGTGCGCATGTTTGCACAACGCAACGCGTCGCGCGTGCGGCTTCTTGAATTGGCTGATGTCGGAAACTTGGCTCTTGATAATTGCGGGGTCGAGATTTTTGATGCCATCAAATTATTGTTTACAGACAATACTGCTTAATTAATGGCGCCAATCAATAATTACAGATGCGCATCCAAAGGCGCGCAAGAGCGACGCACGCTACCAGTTTCGCCGTGTGGTGACCTGATGCAAATTCTGGTGCTTTGCAAAATCGTCGATGTCCTTGTGCGCATGTAATGACCCGGACAATCGCCACGCCAACACAACACCGATCACCGCAAAGATGACCCCGCCTACCGCCTGCCCGATCAAAACCCCGCTTGCCCCTGCGATCGCTGCACCACCCAAAGCGAATGGCAGTGTCCCCAAAGTATGCCGCCCCCAATTCACCAACGTCGAATAATAAGGATGGCCAAGGTTATTAAAGCTCGCGTTGCAAACAAAGATTGCACCGTTAAAGATTTGGAACAATGCAAGCGGTCCGCAGAACAGAAAGATCAGCGCGCGCATCTCGCCGCTGGCTTCGAACAGATCAGCGATAAATGGTCTGGCGAAGAAAAGAATAACCGTCACACAGACGACATAGATCGTGACAAAGATCAGCCCGGCTTTGAATGCATCGCGCACACGGTCGAATTGACCTGCCCCATAGTTTTGACCAACGATGGGGCCAATCGCACCTGAAACGGCCAGAACAGCAGCAAAAGCCAACGGTGTTAGCCGACCGATCACCGCCATAGCGGCAACGGCTTCGGTACCAAACTTGGCCATTTCACGCGTGATAATGGCTGTGCCGACAGGGGTTGCGAGGTTGGTCAGAACGGCAGGCCCCGCCAAGGCTGATACCTCTTTTGTGTCACGCACAATCAAGGCGATGGACGGTTTTGCGAAACCATTATGCGCGCGGATCACATACCAGACGCCACCAGCGGCCATCGTCAGGCGCGCAAGAACCGATGCGTAAGCGGCCCCTAGCCATCCCAACAGCGCTGCAAGGTTCGACAGGACCACAACGGGAATCACGACAGAGATCATCAATGCGAACACCCCCACCGCTGTTGCATGTTCGCGTGCTGCCTTTTCATCGGCGCGCCCGAGCGCTTGTGCGACCAAGGTGCCAGCCGCAATCGACAACCCGATGTTGATCGCGTTGGTGAAAAACAGCACTGTGCCAGCGTAGCCAATGGCCGACGCAAGCTCTGCCTCGCCAAGCATCGCGATGAAGATCATGTCGACGAAATCAACAGCGAAAATCGCAACGATCCCAACCGATGCGGTCAACGACATTGTTGCAACATGGCGCATCAGGCCGCCTGTAAGAAACACCGCTTGCGACATAGCTATACGCCTTTGTCAGTGCGGGCGGCTTTCATGCGGCCTTGCAACTGCGTTTCCCATTCCTCGCGCATTTCCTTGACCTTGTTGATGAACGCCTTGTTCTCGGCCATTGGCACGTTGATGTCATGCAAGCTGGCGGTTTCAACCATCAGTTCGCGGTCCATGACCTCGAACGCGTCCATCATCCTGTCTGCATCCTTGCGGTCATTGCCCAACGCTTCAAGTACGGAACGGGCCATACGCATAGAGCTGTCATAGGTTTCGCGGATGATGTCACGGCAGCCGACGGCGTACAGATCATAAACGTGGTTCCGGTCATACGCACGCGCGATGACATGCACATGCGGATAGGTTTCAATAACATAGCGGGCCAGCGCGGTCGTGGTGTCTTTGCCGTCAATCGCAATCACGATCATTTTGGCTTCTTTGATGCCTGCTGCCTCTAGCAGATCGGGACGAGACGCATCACCAAAATAAACGCTCAATCCGAATTTGCGAAGCATATCCAGTTGTTCGCTGCTGTAATCGACCACGGTGGTATCATAGCCCCCCGCACTGACTGCGCGGTTGACGATACCGCCGACGCGTCCGTGTCCTGCGATGATGATGCTGGCATCGCTGTCGATCTCATCGGCGTCCTGATTTTGCGTCGTCGCATACCGTGGGGCGATCATGCGGTCGCAAATAATGAACAGCAACGGTCTCAGCAGCATCGAAAGGGCCACAACCAACAGCAATATGTCAGCCACACCGCCAGGGATCACCGCATTGGCGACGGTAAAGGACAGCAAGACAAAGCCAAACTCACCCGCTTGGGCAAGACCAAGGCTAAACAGCCAGCGATCCGCGCCGTTGATCTTGTAAAGATAGGTCAGCAATAACAGCACACCAGCCTTTAACGCGATCAGACCAAGTGTCAGACCAATGACGGTGCCAAGGCTACTTGAGAGCAATCCAAAGTTGATGCCTGCACCCACGGTAATGAAGAAGACACCAAGCAGCAGGCCGCGGAACGGATCAATGTCGCTTTCAAGCTCGTGACGGTATTCACTCCCTGCCAGAACGACACCCGCAAGAAAGGTCCCCAACGCAGGCGAAAGCCCGACCATTGTCATCAGTAACGCAATACCAACGACGACCATCAAAGCGGTGCTGACAAACAATTCACGCAACTGCGCGCGCGCAACAAAGCGGAACAGCGGCGTCACAACGTACTGGCCAAAGACGATCACCGCGCCAATCGCCAGCAAAGTGACAAGCCCCGTCTGCCAGCCACCTAGTCCTTCGACCAGCGACAAGTTCAAGGTTTCACCGTGCCCGCCCCCGTGATCATCGCCAAGATCCGAGGCTTCAAGAAATTGTGGCATCGCCAATAGCGGTAAAAGCGCCAACATCGGGATCACGGCAATGTCTTGCGCCAGCAGCACAGCAAAGCTGGATTTGCCGCCACCGGACCGTGATAGACCCTTTTCCTTGAGCGTTTGGTTGACGATGGCTGTAGACGACAAAGCGAAAACAAGGCCGATGGCCAATGCTACGCTCCAGACTTGTCCAAAGGCCATAGCGATGCCCATGACAGCGACAGTTGTCAGACCGATTTGCAGACCACCCAGCATCAGGATCTTATTGCGCATCTCCCACAGCTCTCGTGGGTTCATTTCAAGTCCGATAAGGAACAGCATCATCACGACACCGAATTCGGCAAAGTGCTGAAGTGCAATGACATCCGTGCCCATCACCGCCAAAATCGGGCTAATGGCGATACCCGCGATCAGGTAGCCAAGCACCGAACCAAGCCCAAGTCGCGCGGCAATCGGCACAGCAATCGCACCCGCAAAAAACAGCAAAAAAGTGATGAGCATAAATTCAGCGGTCATATCGCGGCCTTTTATCAAGAGCGTGCTAAGATCGTTAAGTGGTTAAAACTGCTTTGCCAGCCCTCAGGTTTGCGCCAGAAATCAAGCGGCGGACGAAGTGCCTGACCATCCGCCTTTGCGTTGATGATGTCCACACCAAGCGCTTTTGTCCAAAGTGCAAAGGCGTAATTTTGGGCCCCGCCCGCGTCGCGACGGTATCCATGATCGTACTACACACGAAAATCCAAGCGCCTCTCGCCGATCTGGGCAAGCGTAATACTGGTTTCGTCGCACAGTATGTTCCAAAGCTGGTGCAAGCCTTCTTCACCGCCGGCTGCAATCGCGAATTGTAGAATACGCCCCAAGAAGGAAAAATCAGCGCCTTGTGCATAGGCTTTTACGACGTCCTCACCACTGCGTAGCCCCGTATCGAAGAACAATGGCATGTCTGGCCCAACGGCGTCGCGGATCGCCTTCAATGCCGTGATCGGCGCGGGCGCACTTTCAAGTTGGCGCGCGCCGTGGCTGGAGACTTGTACGGCATCAACCCCGACATCACGCAGCTTTACCGCGTCATCCACATCCAGCACACCTTTGACAACCAGATTGCCCGGCCACATATCGCGCAGCTTTGCCAATGTATCCCAATTCGCAGCCGCCCTGCTTTGGGTGCGATCAAACGCGTAACCCGGCATCTTGAAATTCGCCATGTCAGGCTTGCCAGCAAACAGCGAAGACAGCGACCACCGTGGGTGCAAAGCAAAATCTACAAATTGCTTTGGGCCAATGCGAAACGGCATCGTGAAACCATGCCGCAACTCGCGCGGGCGGCGGCCAACTTCGGCCACATCTACGGTCAAAATAATGGTCTCGTAACCCGCAGCTTTGGCGCGCTCTACCAGCTTGAACGTACCCTCACCGTCACCACTAAAATAAAGCTGAAACCACGCATGCCCTTGTGCCTCTTCGATCAAAGGTTCCATCGCGGTAGAGGCGACAGTCGACACGCCCAAAGGCACCTGCGCGCTTGCGGCAAGTCTGGCAAGCATCATATCCGCGCCCGGACCGGATAGATTGCACATACCCATCGGACTGATGCCAAAAGGCGCTTTTGTTGCTTTTCCAAAAACACTGGATGACAGATCACGCTTGCTGACATCACGCAAGATACGGGGCTGCAATGTAAGCGCATCAAACGCCGCACGATTACGCGACGCACCCGTTTCACGCCCCGCAGCACCATCAATATAGTCGAACACCATCCAAGGCAGACGCCGCCGCGCAAGACGGCGCGCGTCCTCGCTTGAATGCATATTCAATGCCATTTAGCTCGCCCCCATTGTCATAAACCGGTCACGGCTGACGACCAGTTGATCCTGAAGGATTGGCGCGGTATCGCGCGCGATGTCTGATCTGATCATTGGTCGCCGTAGCCTTTACAAAAAAGACGCGTGGGTCAGGATCGTGCAGATGCTTATCCAGTTCCTTGATCATGTAAGCCATTACATTTTCAAAATGCAAGTCTTTTCATTTTGGCAGGTTTCTTTTTCTTCTATTTAATATGCGTGCAAATCGATAGAGTTTATAAGAGCCCCAACCTGGATACCGCTTGCTTTGAAACACCCGACCCCTACCCTTCAAGATGTTGCGAACGCAGCGCAT
>ENA-ORXT01001329-ORXT01001329.1-marine-metagenome-genome-assembly--contig:-NODE-1329-length-33677-cov-176.608869_pt1 | contig 33677 bp, 30 predicted proteins | sample MGYA00237868_ERZ511482 | MGnify/ENA metagenome assembly ERZ511482 | reverse complement strand
ATCAATACCGATCCAACATATACGACCCATTCGTACAGCAGCTACAAAAGTCATGCGCTAAGAATAAATTCAAATCCGGAGAAGTGCCTTGACTTTCGAGCTTCGCTTTATATGCGGCGACCAGCTCTTCATCTTGAATGAGAAACTTATAGAGGGTCTTCATCACTTTAAAAAAGCGATCTATTTCCTTCAGTCCAGGATTCGTTTTAGCGCCAAGCATAGTCATCAGCGATTTGAATTCAAGAAAATTATAGATGACATATTCATCGGGATGCTTCATCGCCAGATAGAATGATATCATTCTGTAGTTATCATGGTAATGGACATTCGCAGAGGGTCGGACGGATTGAAGTTCGTTGACCATCTGATCGCAGTGGTGGACGAAGCGATCCATGCGTAAGACGATATCAGAAGAAGACTTATACAGATCTTCAAACATGTCTCTGACGATAATTGGGTTCATTTTGGCAAATTCTATCATGACCGACTTAGCAGAATCGTGCTTATCTGACCAAAGTTTTTCGCCTTCTCCCTGCTGTATCGCAGCATCGTACATGGTAGCAAAATCCACTGCAGCTATGTTCCAGTGCTCTTCATATGCTCCGAGTGCTGTCCATTTGTATGATTCATCATAGTTAGCAGCGGAAGATATGAAGCGCTTGTACTTGTCTCTGTATTCGTCAAATTTTTGTTTACTGAACATATGACAATGATAAGACATTTAAGGATCTCAAAGCTTCTCTACATTAGTCTATTTTGACTAATTATTTAATTACATTAGTGTCATTGATCTGAAACTGATAAAAGAAAAAATATCTATGAAATTATATACAGAGGATCAAGTGCGCGATCTGCATCAACACACATATGCTTACATAGAGCTGAGTGTAGAAGATCATGTCATGCACCTGACACTGAATAGAGAGAATAAAAAGAACGCCCTGCACCCTCAGATGGTCAATGAAATCGCCTTTGCGCTTCATCACGCTCACTTCAATAAAGACATATGGATGATCACAATCAGTGCCAAAGGAAATGTATTCTGTGCTGGTGCTGACCTGAAAGCCATGGCAGGATTCATAGAAGAAAACGATTCGACAGTGCCCGACTCTGGACAAGAAGTCCTGATAGGAGAGTTATTCAATAAAGTATATAAGCCAACTATAGCGAAGATAACAGGTGATGTCTATGCAGGAGGATTCTTCTTCCTTGCTGGCTGCAATATCGTCGTGGCTCAGGATGATGTAAAGTTTGGGCTACCAGAGGTAAAGCGAGGACTCTATCCATTTCAAGTGATGGCAGCACTCATGAAAGTAATGCCCGCCAGAAAAGTCATAGACTGGTGCATCAGAGCATATAATCTTCCAGTCAAAGAAGCGCTTCAGTACGGCTTAGTCAGTGAGATAGCCAGTGCTTCGGACATAGATGTAGCTGTCAATAAAATAATCAAAGAGATAAAGCAAAATAGTCCAACTGCAATCAGAATGGGACTTGAATCATATGACCACATGAGCCCATCTGCTGAAGCGCATCAGTATCTATATGACATGTTACAAAAGACGATCGCCAGTAAAGACGGGCAAGAAGGACTGCAAGCATTCAGAGAAAAGAGAGCTGCACAATGGACAGGTGAATAAGCTCTTAGGGGTGCAGTGTACCAATAAAGATTAATGAGACATCTGATAAACAGAATTATTAATAAGTAAATCATGTATCAAAGCGATATTCTAAAAAATAAAGTAGCCTTAGTCACAGGAGGAAGAAGTGGTATTGGCTATGGTATAGCAAAGCAATATCTTGAACTTGGAGCTAAAGTCATGATCTGTTCCAGAAAGGAAAAACCACTGACAGAAGCAGCAGCAAAATTATCTACATTTGGTGAAGTCATGTATCATCCTTGTGATATCAGAAATACGGATCAGATAAAAGAAGTCGCAGATAAGATCAGAGAGTCATACGGTCGATTAGATATATTAGTCAATAATGCTGGTGGGCAATTTCCTTCTCCCGCAGAATTAATAACTGAAAATGGATGGGCAGCCGTGATCAATAATAATCTGAACGGCACATTCTATGTATCCCAGATCATGTACAAGGAATTTTTCTCAAAGCAAGAACAAAGTATCATTGTCAATATCATCGCTAATATGCACAGGGGATTTCCAGGGATGGCGCATACAGGAGCAGCCAGAGCAGGGGTAGAAAATCTAACTAAGACATTAGCGCAAGAATGGGCTCATCACGGAGTCAGGATTAACTCTATAGCCCCTGGCACCATAGAGTCTTCTGGCTTAGACCAATACCCACAGGAAATTCAGGACTCATTTGAAGCGGGACGAAAAGAAAACCTCATGGGAAGATTCGGCACAGTGGAGGATATCTCTAATGCTGTGGTATTCTACTCTACAGACCTGTCATCATACATCAGTGGCACGACGCTGTACGTAGATGGCTGCGAACATCTATCCGGTGATAGAATGGGATTATTAAAAACAATGCGATTAATGAAGTAAACGTCTATGGCTATGGCAAAACATATTCCGGATTTATCAACTCTCATAGAGTATTTCTATCATTGGGAGTCTACGACCCCTGATACTGTCTTCTTAAGACAGCCTAAAGGTGACCAATGGCTATCGCTTACTTTTGCAGAAGCAGGTGAGCAAGCCAGAAGAATAGCAAGTGCTATAGAATCTCATGGCTTAGTCCAAGGAGATCATGTAGCAATTTTATCTAAAAACTGTTACCACTGGATCATAGCAGATCTCGCCATTCATATGGCTGGCTGTGTATCGGTCCCTCTCTATCCTAGTCTACCGAAAGAACAGCTCAATGATGTCATCAATAAAAGTGATGCTAAGCTGATATTTGTCGGAAAGCTAGATGAATGGGGTGATAAATATGGAGCCATACCTACAGGAGTAGGCATCATAAAATTTCCTCACTACACTGGTGCAGCTAAAGTCGCTCAGGGTGAATCATGGGAAGACCTAATGCAGAAGCATGAACCTAAATCGACAAATCATATACCTGACCCTGATAGTTTATGGACGATCTTATTCACATCAGGAACAACAGGTAGTCCTAAGGGCGTGATGCACCTTCATAAGACGCCTGCTATGATCATGCATAGCGAGAAAAAAACATCTTGGCTCGGCATCTTAGACAGCGACGTACAAAAGTACTTTTCCTTTCTACCGCTCAATCATGTAGCAGAACGCTTAGGGATGGAGACGCCAGCTATCGTCACAGGAGGCATGATTTCTTTTGCAGAAAGCTTAGAGACCTTCGCTAAGAATCTACAAGAGACTCAGCCCACGACTTTTTTCGCCGTACCCAGAATCTGGACAAAATTTTACTTAGGTGTCTTATCTAAGATGCCACAAAAGAAAATGGATCGACTATTCAAAATACCCATCGTCTCTGGCATCGTTAAAAAGAAATTGCTCACTGCCCTCGGCATGAGAGATGCTAAGGTCGTGGCCACAGGAGCGGCCATTACGCCTGGTCACCTAAAAGATTGGTATAAGAAGCTGGGTATCCATCTCATAGAAGCATACGGTATGACAGAGGTGTGTGGTTCGATCACCAACAGTCCGATGAGAGATTGCCCCCCTGATTCGGTAGGTCGAGTCATACCTGGTGCAGAGATAAAGATCCATGAAGAGACTGGTGAGATTCTGATGAAGACGCCATTTATGATGACAGGATATTATAAAGATGAAGAGAAAACGAATGAAGTACTGATCGATGGATGGATGCACAGCGGAGATAAAGGCACCATCGACGATGATGGATACCTGAGAGTAATCGGCAGAGTCAAGGATGCTTTCAAAACATCAAAAGGTTCTTACATCACCCCTAATCCGATGGAAGAAATCTATACAAAAAATGATTATATAGAGCAGATCTGTGTTGCAGGCCTTGGCATTCCGCAGCCAATTGCATTATTAAATCTTTCTGAACTTGGTCTTTCAGCAGATAAGGAAGAGGTGATCAAGTCTCTGTTAGAAACGACAGAAAAAGTCAATGCTAAACAAGCCAACTATTCTAAAATATCGACCATCATCATCAATAGAGAAAACTGGTCTCAAGAAAATGATTTGCTGACTCCGACACTTAAAGTCAAGCGATCAAAATTAGACGAACGCTTTGGCGAGCATTACCTCAACTGGCATGAAGCTGATAAGAAGATTATATGGGAGTAATCATGTAAAGTCGATGAATTAAAACTAATAATCAATGAAAAATAAAACAGCATTCATATCAGGAGGAAGCAGAGGTATCGGAAAAGCCATCGCGCTCAAGCTAGCAGAACATGGAGCTAATATCATCATAGCCGCTAAGACTGCAGACCCTCATCCAAAACTGGAAGGGACCATATACACAGCAGCCGCAGAAATAGAAAAAGCTGGTGGGACCGCACTGCCCTTAGTCGTTGATATCAGATCTGAAGAACTGGTGCAGTCTGCCATAGAAGAAGCCGTAAACAAATTTGGCGGGATAGATATTCTGGTTAATAATGCAAGCGCCATCAGCCTGACCAATACTCCCTTTACTTCTATGAAAAAGTATGACCTGATGCACAACATTAATGTCAGAGGCACATTCATGGTGAGTAAGTACTGCATTCCTCACTTGATTAAAAGTGACAATGCACACATTCTGACCCTATCTCCTCCACTCAATATGAAGCCTGAATGGTTTGGCGCACATCTGGCATATACCATGAGTAAATATGGAATGAGTATGACAGTACTTGGACTCGCTGAAGAACTACGCAAAAAGAAAGTGGCTGTCAATGCATTGTGGCCTCAGACGGCGATTGCAACAGCTGCAGTTAAGTTTGCGCTAGGCGGAGATCAGATGATGCAACAATCTCGTACGACTCAGATTATGGCTGATGCTGCTTTTGCTATTTTCTCGAAAGAAAGTAAGAACTGTACTGGTAATTTCTTTATTGATGAAGACTTATTGCGAAGTGAGGGTGTCACTGACTTTGATCAATACGCAGTGAACCCTGAATTAAAATTAGTAAAAGATTTATTCATAGAATAAAACAATCATATGGCTATCGAAACCAAATATCGGACTTGTAATCTCTGTGAAGCCCTCTGTGGGCTTGAGATTAAAGTAGAAAATAACAAAGCCATTTCCATCAAAGGAGATGATAAAGATGTGCTTAGTCACGGACACATCTGTCCCAAGGCGGTGGCACTCATAGACATACACGAAGACCCTGATCGATTAAAATATCCCTTAAAAAAGAATGGAGCTGCATGGGAGCAGATTAGCTGGGAAGAAGCTTATGAATATGTAGCAGAAAAACTAGTCAGCATCCAAGCAACACATGGAGATAATGCTGTGGGAATATATCAGGGTAATCCGAGTGTCCATAATTTAGGAACAACATTATTCTCTCCGGATTTTGTCAGAAGCCTGAAGACGACTAATCGTTTTTCAGCTACTTCCGTCGATCAGCTAGCACATCATCTGGCTGCAGCATATATGTTTGGACATCCACTCATGGTGCCTGTACCAGATATCAATCGCACGATGCTTTGGGTGATCATAGGTGGTAATCCGCTAGTCTCTAATGGAAGTATGATGACTGCTCCAGGTGTCCATCATAAAATCAAAGACATTCAGAAGAGAGGTGGAAAAGTCATTGTCATAGATCCAAGAAGAACAGAAACTGCAAATAAATCTGACCAACATATATTCATCAAGCCAGGATCAGATTTTTGGTTGTTGGCTGCTATCTGCAATCATTTATTTACTTCAGATTCCATCAATATAGATCACCTCAAGGAGATAATAGATACTGAGCAAGTACAGGAAATTAGAGGAGCACTTCAAACATTCACATTAGAGATCGCATCTGAAAGGACGGGCATTTCCTTAGAAGTCATCCATGATTTAATTAATGATTTTATCACTGCGGAAAGCGCAGTGTGCTATGGAAGATTAGGAGTCTCTGCTGCTCATAACGGAAGTCTGAGTCACTGGCTGATTAACAGCATTAATATTCTAACAAATAATTTTGATAAGCCAGGAGGCGCAATGTTTACTAATCCAGCAGTGGATGTCACCGCAAAGAAAAGCGCAACTAAGAAATTTGGAAGGTGGAAAAGTAGAGTGAAGGGACTACCAGAATTCAATGGAGAACTACCGTCTGCTGCTATTGCAGATGATATATTAGAACCAGGCGAAGGTCAGATCAGAGCTATGATTACTTCATGTGGTAATCCTGTCTTGTCAGTGCCCAATGGAAAAAAACTGGATCAAGCATTTTCTTCATTAGAGTTTATGGTTTCGATAGATATCTACCTGAATGAGACGACTCAGCATGCAGATATCATTCTACCACCAGCGACAGGATTAGAGACTGCTCACTATGGTATCGCTTTTCATAACTTAGCCATCCATAATACAGCAAAGTACAGTGAAGCTGCTTTAGACAAGGCAGAGGGCACAAAGTATGACTGGGAAATATTTAGTGAATTAAAGCAAGCATACCTAAATCAAAAAGCAAAGTCTAAAGGAGAAGCCGTCTCAGCCCAACAAGTATTTACTTTAGAAAATAAGTTAGATTTTCTGCTACAGTCTTCACCACACAAGCTTAGTCTTGAAGAATTAAAAAAACACAAACATGGGATCGATTTAAAAGCCCACATTCCGAAGTTAGCTACTTCATTAAAAACTGACAATCAAAAAATAGACCTCTTCCCAGAGATCTATAAAACGGCCTTAGCTGACTTAGCCAAGATAGAGGATACGGAAAGAGATCATTCGTTTATGATGATAGGCAGGCGTCACTTAAGAAGTAATAATAGCTGGATGCATAATCTGGATCGACTCATGAGAGGTAGGGAAAGATGCACGGTGCTGATTCATCCTTCAGATGCCTCTGCGCTTAACATTAATGAAGGTCAGATGATCAGAGTCACTTCTGATATCACCAGTGTGGAGATCGCCGCGGAGATCACGGATGACATCATGCAAGGAGCTGTGAGTATTCCCCACGGATGGGGACATCATAGAAGTGGGACTAAAATGGCAGTTGCCGAGTCTCATGCTGGAGTCAGTTATAATGACTTAGCTGATGACTCTATGGTAGATTCTATATCAGGGGTGTCAGTGATCAATGCGATTCCAGTGCAACTGTCAGTTCTTAATTAAACATCAACGTCATCAATAACCTGACTATAAAATCGAATGTCCAGTGAAGTCTCCACAAGAAAGAAAGACAGTCCTTATCACAGGTGGATCAAGTGGCATCGGATATGAGTTGAGTAAATATTTTGTAATAGAAGGCTATAGAATTCTCTGGGTATCAAAACCAAAGGATGAGCTAAGTCAATCTAAAGATAAGCTGTACGCCGCTCATAAGGATGCAGATATTTATACTTTGACTCAAGATCTCAGTCTATCTGATGGGCCGACTAAAGTCAAAGACTGGGTCATCGGGCACGGATGGCATGTCAATGTTCTAGTTAATAATGCAGGCTATGGCACATATGGCTATGTGAAAGATCAGGACATTCAGAAAGAACTAAGTATGATAGATCTCCATATCAAAACGCTATATCACTTGACCAGACTATTCTTAGATGATATGATCAAAGCAGATGAAGGAACGATTATTAATTTATCCTCCATTTCTGCATTTCAGCCCATCCCCAAAATGTGTACTTATGCATCAACAAAAGCATTTGTCAAACACTTTTCCCTGGGACTGCAAGAAGAATTAAGAATGACAGGATCTAATGTAAATGTCTTATCTGCATGTCCTGCAGCGATCAGCAATACTCCTTTTAAATCTCATGAAGACATGCATCATGTCAAGACATTTCAAGGCATCGCAGCGACAACAGTGGAAGAAGTGGGTGCAGATATTTGGTCTGCTTTCAATAAGAAAAAAGACTTACAAGTTTCTGGTAAAAAAGCAAGACGGCTCATGATCCTCAACAAGTTACTACCACTCAGCTACCAAAAAAAATTGATCAAACAAGAGACAGAGAAAATATAAATGGGAAATAAAAAACTTACTTCTCCGATGGCAGCAGTGGTCACAGAGATCTTAGTCAAGAATGGAGATATAGTGCGTCAAGGACAAGAGCTTATCATAATAGAAGCGATGAAAATGGAAAATGCCATATGTGCTCAGCATGATGGGAAAATAACTTCCATACATGTGATTGCTGGTGATGCAATCATAAAAGACCAAACCCTCATAAGCTATGATAAGGCGAATGAGCAGATACTCATGGACTCTGCACAAAAAGAAAGTATAGCCACTGGTCATCACTTACAAGAATTAAATAATCGTATAAAGTATTTAAAAGATGAGAACAGACCTAAAGCTGTAGAAAAACGTAAATCCCGAGGTCAAAATATGGCCCGAGAGAACCTCGAAAAATTAGTAGATAAAGATAGTTTTAAAGAATACGGATCCTTAGTGATCGCTGCACAACGCACTAGAAGGACAGTAGAAGACCTGATCGAGAATACACCCGCAGATGGATTAGTGATGGGTACAGCATCCATAAATCAATCTGTACTCCCTAGCGCAGATTGCCAATGTGTAGTAATGATTTATGACTACAGTGTATTAGCAGGAACCCAAGGCACAATGAATCATTTGAAAATGGATCGCATGCTACATATAGCTCAGAAAAATCAGTTAGCAGTCATTCTTTTTGCAGAAGGTGGCGGAGGTCGTCCGGGCGATGTAGATCAGCAAACCATAGCAGGGTTACATATTTCTACGTTTGTGGAGTTTGGAAGATTAAGTGGCTTAGTCCCTGTAGTGGCAGTTGTGTCTGGTTATTGTTTTGCTGGTAATGCAGCGCTTGCAGGGATAGCCGATGTCATTATTGCTACTGAGAATAGCTCGATAGGAATGGGCGGTCCAGCGATGATCGAAGGTGGTGGATTGGGTAATTGTCATCCTAAGGAAGTCGGACCATCTGAAATACATGTAGAAAATGGTGTCATAGATGTTCTCGTCAAGAATGAAGATGAAGCCATCATAAAAGCAAAACAATATCTCTCCTATTTTCAAGGGAATATAGAAAATTATAAATGCGCTGATCAATCCCAACTAAGAGAGGCCATTCCAGAAAACCGAAAAAGAACCTACGACATCAGATCTATCATTTCACTCATAGCTGATGAAGAAACGATGCTGGAGCTAAGACCACAGTATGGAAAAGGTCTGATCACATGCTTTATCAGAATCGAGGGCATTGCATATGGACTGATTGCTAATAATCCAGCACATGAAGCTGGAGCTCTGAATTCTGAAAATGCCATTAAAGCAAATGCATTCATGGAGCTGTGTAACAATCATGGACTGCCGATGATTTCATTAGTCGATACACCTGGTATCATGGTCGGACCTGAGGCTGAAAAATCTGGTACAGTAAGGCATGCGTCAAAATTATTCATCACAGGTGCAAAACTTAGAGTCCCCTTTTATGCTGTAGTGTTAAGAAGAGCTTATGGCTTAGGAGCTATGGCGATGGTTGGTGGTAGTACTCATGTCCCTGACTTTGTCGTGGCATGGCCTACGGGAGAATTCGGTGCTATGGGTCTGGAAGGAGCTGTAAAGTTAGGCTTCCGAAAAGAGTTAGAAGCGATATCAGATCCACAAGAAAGAGAAACTGAATATAATAGAATGGTAGAAGTAGCCTACGAAAGAGGCAAAGCCATCAGTATGGCGAGCATGTTTGAAATAGATAATGTCATAGATCCGATAGATACCAGATCATGGATTTCTTCTGCATATAAAACTCGTAAATCAAAAAAATGAAGTTTAAAAATAAAGTAGCGATCATCACAGGAGCAGGTTCAGGTATTGGAAGAGCTACCAGCGTCTTATTCGCTAATGAAGGAGCCCATGTCATTCTTTCTGATATCAATCAGGAAGGCCTGGAGGAGACTAAGGCCATGATAGATCAATCTAATCAAAGTTCTGAAATTATACTTTGTGATGTCGCTAAGCGCGATGATGTGAATCACTTATTTAAAAGTACCGCAGACTCCCATGGCAAAATAGATATCGCTGTCAATAATGCAGGTATCGGGGGTGCACTACTATTCACGCATGAGTATCCAGATGATCTATATGATAAAGTCATTGCGATCAATCAGACAGGCGTCTGGTACTGCATGAAAGCTGCCATTAAGCAGATGATGACTCAAGATTTTGGTGGTGCTATTGTGAATACTTCATCGCTGGCTGGCATCGGAGCTGCACCAAGAATGAGTGCTTATGCTGCTAGTAAACATGCTGTGGTCGGTATGACTAAGGCCGCAGCATCTGAGTATGGCAAAAAGAATATCAGAGTCAACTGCGTGTGTCCCACAGTCATAGAGACGCCTATGGCTGAAGCTATGATCACAAATCAAGATAGTTCTATTAACGAAATAATGAAGGCCAGTATACCACTTAAGAGATTTGGAAAACCGATAGAAGTCGCTAATACCATCGCCTGGCTGTGTAGCGATGAAAGTAGTTACATCACAGGGCATGAGATCAGAGTAGATGGCGGCATGAGATCTTAAACTTAATATAGTAACGCTCATAAAGATTACTTGTCAGATATCATTTTTATTAATCAAAATAGGTCCTTAATTTTAGCAGAAATAATTTCGACATTATGGTACAAAGCATATCATCACCGCACTTTACAGAAGAACATGAATTATTTAGGTCCAGCTTGCGCAGCTTTTTAGAAAAGGAGGCGATACCGCATATAGACCAGTGGGAAGAAGATCGCAAAACACCGCGTGAGATCTGGAAGAAGATGGGTGATATGGGATTCTTAGGTCTATCCTACCCTGAAGAGTATGGAGGATCTGGCTTAGATTTTTTCTATGATGTGGTATTCAATGAAGAATTAGGTCGGACTAACTCAGGTGGCTTTGCCATCACGCAGCAAGTGGTGCAGTATATGTCAGGGCCTTATATTCTAAAATATGGATCAGATGCACTAAAGAAAAAATACCTGCCAGGATTAGTATCTGGTGACTTAATATCATCTATCGCTATATCAGAACCAGGAGCAGGATCAGATGCACAGAATATTCAGACGAAGGCAGAAGATAAAGGCGATCACTATCTGGTGAATGGATCAAAAACATTTATCACCAATGGCGTCTATGGAGACTGCATAGTCACTGTCGTTAAGACAGATCCTTCCGCTGGCTCAGCGGGCGTAAGTCTCTTGGTCATAGAACAAAAAATGGAAGGTGTCTCAGCGAGAAAGCTAAAAAAATTAGGCTGGCACTGTTCGGATACCGCAGAGCTTAGCTTCGATAATGTCAAAGTGCCAAAGGAAAATTTAGTCGGAGAAGAAGGGCGTGGATTTTACTACCTCATGAACGGCTTACAGTTAGAGAGACTGTGTGCTGTACCTGCAGTCGTCTCAGGATGTGAGAAAGCTATAGGCATGTCATTACAATATATGTCAGAGCGCCACGCCTTTGGCAGGCCGATCAATAAATTTCAAGTACTGAGACATAGAGTCGCACAGCTATCGTCTGAGGTGGAAGCGCTGAAAGCATTTAGCTATCACTGCTGTAAGATGTATGCCGACGGTATCTATGATGTAAAGTTATGCAGCATGGCAAAGCTCGTAGCGACTGAACTCGCAGAGAAAGTAGCGACGCAGTGCCTGCAGTTCTATGGAGGCTATGGCTTCATGGAAGAATATCCGATGGCCAGAATGTATCGTGATGTGAGAGTCGGCACCATAGGTGGAGGATCTTCTGAAATCATGAGAGAGATCATCGCTAAGATGATCATCGATGATGTGAATTATGAGTCTGCGTCTAAGAGTACTGTAGCAAGGAGTAGCAATGGCAAAGCAGAGAGTCATAACGCTCAAACTGAATCTAAAAAAGAGGAATCCTTCGAATCTATATTAGCAGGAGTCAATAGTAAAGTCAGTCAGACACCAGCCATTGGCAATACACTCAAGTTTGACTTTGGAGGGCAGCAGATCTTTATTGATGGTAAAGGCGATGCTAATCAGGTCTCTTCAGAAGACAATGAAGCTGAGTGTACAATCAAAGTCAGCATGGAGGATTTCAGAAAACTTGTTGCTGGAGAATTAAATCCGATGGGCGCTGTGATGTCTGGGAAAATAAAAATCGATGGTGATATGGGTGTGGCTATGAAGCTGCAGACTATATTTTCGTAGGGGCAATTAATTATATAATTATTTATTTATAGTTAGTCAAATTATTATAGCTATTCTCGTTAGATTTTTTGAAGAAGTAGAAGTGGTTAAATGCTGGTAATTACCGCTTTATAAAAAGGAATATGTCGTTGCAGAAGATTTTAATTATTATTGTTTTTATATTATTGAATTCCTCATTTTCCAATGTCAAATCTGATATTGATGGCTTGAGCAAAGGAGATGCAGCACCTGATTTCACAGCAGTAGATATCAGTGGCAGGACCGTCACCCTATCTAAACTGACACAAAAAGCAAATGTCGTTCTCCTCTTTTTTAGAGGATTCTGGTGCAGTGGCTGCCAGAAAGAATTGAGTCACTTCACAGAAGACATATCTAAGATTACAGCTAAGGGAGGTCACGTAATAGCAATCACTCCCAGTCCAGATCACTACCCTATCATACCTTCTCGTAATCCCATGCGTGGCCTATCCATCATCATAGATGAAGACCAATCTATCATGAATGAGTACGGTGTCATTACTCAAGAAGCATCTGAATACATCAGAGTGGAGACACACTACGGTAGGCACGACTTTACGTTAATCCCAGCTACTTACATCATCAATGAAGATCAGAAAATTACTTACGCTCACTTTAATCCCAAGTTTACCATCAATGCTTTTGTGGATTCTACGCTGATGCATAAATAAATAAGGAACTATCAAGATGTCACGACAATTTCACTGTAGCCTTGTGTGTTTTTGTTAATCATGATTTTTGTAGTCATTCTGTCTTTTAATGCTTCGACATGTGAGATGACGCCTATGGTCTTTCCGCTATCGTTTTGTAGTTTTTCCAGAGTACTCAGCGCCATATCTAATGTCTCTGGATCTAATGTACCAAAGCCTTCATCGATAAATAAACTTTCTAAGCTGACACTTTTAGAAGCAAGATCACTAAGACTTAGAGCCAAGGCAAGCGAGATAATAAAGCTCTCTCCCCCACTGAGTGTTCTGACGACTCGCTCTGAGTTACCCTGATATTGATCGATCACCAGAAGGTCCTCATCATCTATATCATGCTTTAAGACGTAACGATCATTCATGGTCTTGAGTCTGGCATTAGCTATAGTCAATAATCGGGCAAGGGTTAATTCTTGAGCGTAGTTAGAGAAAGTAGCACCTTTTGCATCACCGATGTATTGGTTAAGCAGTTCGTACTTACGGTTTTCTTTTTCTAAAGATTTGATACCCTTATTTATTTCTTTGTGTTGTTCGATTTTTTGATTGTCCTGATTAATTTGTTCTTCGAGTGAGCCAAGCGATTTACTAGTCTCTTGGATACTTTCATTTAGGTGAGCGAGTAGTTGATCAATTTCCTGAATGGGCATTTTAGGAATATCATGTCCACTTAGTTTCTTCTTAAGTACAGACAATGCGTCCTTCTTAGTCGAGATCGTTGTTTTATGATATTTTATTTTCTCTGTTACATCTGCAATTCTCTTTGCCTCATGTACTGGTAATAATCCTGCTTGAGCATTTTCTATGAGGCTAAATCCCAGTGCTTTCATCGGTATCGAGAGTGAAGCTGAAAGTCTTTTGATCAGTTCAGACAGTTCTATTTGTCGTGTCTTAGATTTTTCAAGTAAAGCCGCTTCTCTTTCCAGACTTGTATTAGCTGATGTATATAGATCTTGTATCAGGTTAGCATCCTTATGTACATCTTCGCCTTGATATAGTTTCTTCTTTTCTTGGCTAACAGTTTTATAGTCCTTTAGTATTTGCGCTAAGCTCTGATAGTTTTTTAATATAGAATGACAGGCATTAATTTCTTGCTGATGATTTAGCCGCGTATCTATGCCCGATATTTCATTCTCAATCTTGATGATGGCATCAGCTCCAGTTTTAAGGTCGAGCTTTTGCAATGCTGGTTCTTTCAAGACCAATTTAGATTGCTCTTGAGTGATGATATCTATTTCTGAATTGATTGATTCTATGCTTATGGCATTGGCTGCTGTCTCGCCATCTATTTTGGACTTATCTTTACTGGCATTCATTAGATCAGCTTCTATCGTCTGTCTCTTTTTTTTCAGATTAGAGATGACCACTGAGAGCTTACCTGCATCCTGATAGGCCTGATGCAGTGCATATGGATGATCCTTTGATCCGCACAGTGGACACGGCTCATTATTGACTAACTTCGATCTGTGTTCTTCCAGAGATGCATGAGCTATTGCTGCCTCATTCTCTTCTTGCTTTAAAGATATATCCTTTTCAATTTTCGCTATGGCTTCGCTACCCTTATGAATAAGACTCTCTGATTTATCAGAGTCTATTTTCAGTATCTTATTTTTCTCTTTGAGTTGCTGGCTTTGTTCTATCCTTTTTTGCATTTGATTGACTAGGCTCACCCACTGCTGTGTCAAGTCCAGTTTGCCTTGAAGTTGATTTTTCTGGGTGGTCAGGTCTTTTGTAGAAGTCGTCTCTTTATCTCCTATTTCTGACCGCCTTTTGTCAATGACGATAATCGCTTCTGATGGATTTATCTTATTGGTCAGTTGTTTACTAAGATCAGGGCTTACTTTTTGGGCTTCATCTGACACTCGTATTCTGATGTCTCTCCCCTTTGTAATAAGCTGACTGAGATCATGGTCATAAGCATTTATCTTTTTTTCAAAAGCTTCCATTTCATGTGTAAACGATTCTGTCGTCAGTCGCTTACCTACCAGCTTGGACATCTGTTCTATAGCATGATTTAGTTCTGCCTTGTGCTTTGCTACATTCTCTTGATGTTTTCTGATGTGTATCTCTTCCTCTGCCTTAGATATCTTAGCAGTATGTAGGCTTTTCATATCAGGTGCGTGAGGCGTCAGGGCTAGATGCAGCTCATAGTTTACCTGATCTTCTTTATGTTCGGCTATGAGTTTATTAAGTTGAGTTACTTCCTCTATGAGTTGTGCATCTCCTTCTTTATATTCTATTTCTATCTGCTTTATTTCTTTTTGCTTAATGATACTTTCTGCTGACTTGATGTATTTGTCTAGCTCTATCCTCTGCTGATCTATCTCCTTAATCTTAGCTGCTTTATCTTCACTACTGAGAAATAGAATGCTGTCCAGTTTAGCTTTTTCAAGCTGCATTGACTGCTTCTTTTCTTTCAATAATTCAAATGCTTTTGCACCTATGTCTCTATAAATATGTGTACCTGTGATATCTTCTAAAAGCTTAGAGCGTTCACTTTTTTTAGACTTAAGGAATCGAGAAAACTCGCCCTGTGATAATAGAATTGACTTAGAGAACTGATCATAATTAAGTCCAATCAGATCTTCATTTGCCGAAGGCACTTCACTCTTTTTTTTATCTAAATGTAATCCAGTATTCAGATTAATAATGGACATCTCATAGTCACGCCAGGTTCCATTTCTGGTTTTGGATATCTCCCATCTCGATCTGTAGCTTGTCCCCTTAGACTGATATGTTACTTCAGCCCATGCCTCATCTGTAAAGTGTGTGACGACAGAGCCAAGCTTATGGATATCGGACTTGCTGATTTTACTGTTGAATCGAGGTATCTGATTATAGAGGGCTAAACTGATGACATCGAGTAAGCTAGATTTGCCTGCACCCGTAGATCCCGTAATCGCAAAAATACCAGCACTGGCTAATGGCTCCTCGTCAAAGCGAACTTCATGCTCCCCTTTGAGCGAATGGATATTTTTAAACTTGATACTGAGTAACTTCATTGATCTTTTAGTAATGCTGTGTATACTTCATCAAATGCTTCCACCACAGAAGAGCGGTCATCGTCACTAAGCGCTTCTTGCTGTATCCGCTTAAGGAATACATCTCTGGGCAGCAGGTCTTCTATATCTTGATTTAAAGATTGATCACTAAGGGCTTTAGCTCCCGTCTCAAATTGTATTTTATAATTTATGATTCTATAATGAGGCGAAGCGACTTCTGACAAAGAGATGGTCTCAAGGATAATCGATTCGTTTCTCTCTTTCTCTATCACCATGATCTCTATCAGTGCTGGTAGTGATCCAGATGACCTGTAAGTGGATAGTGATTCCTTTATTTCTGCTAAAGTACCTTCTATCCTGACTAAAGGTCTGAATACTGGAACTTCTAAAGATCGTATATCTGACACGCCTTGATCACTAGTTTCTATAATGAGGACTGCTTTCTCGTCTTTTCTCTCAGAAAAACTAAGTGCGATAGGCGAACCAGAATACCTGATGCTACCTTCTTTATTTAGTTTCTGAGGCCTGTGAATATGGCCTAATGCTACATAGTCAAATAAGCCTACTAAGTTATTTACAGAAAGACCTGCCAGATTACCGATATGGATATCTCTTTCGCTCCTATTTTCAGATAGACTGACGCCCTGCATGTATAGATGACCCATCGCGATCACAGGGATAGATGGATCTTTAGCTTTTGCCAGCTTATGAAGTGTCTGGTAGTGATCTACAATACCCTGTCTAACGGCCCCTACTTTTTCTTCATAGGACAAACCACCAGAAGGCTTTGTGATATCACCTGGCCTGAGAAATGGTACCGCGAGGATATGAGCACTTGTAGCGTCTTTTGCTTGTAGCGTTAATAACTGTCGATCTATGGGAGATCCGTGGCCGATGATATGGATATTGAGTTCATTCAGTAGGTCTTTTGGTCCTTCCAGAAGAGAAGGGCTATCATGATTACCAGCCGTGATGACACATTGAATATCTCTTGATATTATTTGATGAAGGACATGGTAGTATGCTTCCTTATCAGCATTAGATGGATTAGCCAGGTCAAATATATCACCTGATACGACAATGATATCTATCTGCTCTTTTTCAATGGTATCGAGCATCCATAAGAAGAACAGCTGTATCTCTTCATGCAATGGCTGCTTGTACAATGTCTTACCAATATGCCAGTCCGCAGTATGTAGGATTTTCATCAATGACTAATGTAAGATATTAGATAGAAATACCATATGAAACTTAGAAAAAGCCTAAAAGATTTGGGTGTGGCCTTTCAGATCATCCAAAGTTAGGAACATAGTTTGAATCTATTGGACTGACAATATTTGCATAACCTTTGGCGTAAGAAGGTATTGTCAGCTCCTGAAATTAAAGTCAACTAAGACTATCAATAATTCCAAGGTATCATGACCCCTTGCCATTAGAATCAGCTAGATTCATGTAGCAAGTCATATTCAGTTAAGTCTGGTCATATCTGGTCATTGTCTCTTAGAGCCATAACTTCAAATAATCCATCTAATATATCTAAGGATCACGCTTACTTCTCATAACTATGGAAACTATGCCGCTTTAGACTCGTTATAATTGTGCACAAGTCTGATGAGTTAGATGATATCAGAAGCCGAATAGCTCCATTCATCAAATTAAAATGTCAGATAGTCTAAGAAAATCGTTTGAAAGCCTTTATTTTACTTTATTGATCTATATATTCAAAAGAAATAAATGACCATAGACCTCAAAAAATTATTTGGCACCGTAGAAAACCCAGATAACAAGTTTCACACGGCTTTACTTAAAGCGCTAAAGTCTAATGCTTCTCCAGAGTTTGATTACTTAAAATTTAAACAATCTGTCAGCTCTCTTGAAGAAATGGATATGGACAAGACGATCGCCGTTAGGTCAGCATTCGCTACAGCTTCGACCATGGGCCTGACTAAGTCCAAGCTACTCACATCTGCTAAGCAATATAAGAAGGTCTTAAACTCTGAAAAATCGAAATTTGCAGAAGCACTTCAAAATCAGATGACAGTCCGAGTCGCAAAGAAAAAAGAGGATGCAATCAAACTCAAAGAAAAGATCAGCGAGTACGAGCGTAAAATCATTAAGATGAAAGAAGAAATGGAACTTTACAAGCAAAAGATTGGTAATGTAGATGGAGAGATCCAAGAAGCGAAAAGTAAGATAGAAAATACTAAAAACGAATTTTTAACCGCTTATGATAGTGTGACTGAGATCATAGAAGAAGATATGTCACTTATCACAGGAAACTTATAACAAAAGAATTATGACTGATTTCAGCAGTATAGACGGTGGTGGCAAGCCCAAATCATTTTGGAAGCGACCAGAGGGTGTCACAGGAACGATATTTCTTGTTGGCGTCGTCGCTCTATTTGGTTTTTTGATCGCCACTAATATAGGAGCAATAGCCGCTCTGGTCAAAACGACCTTAGGACTAGCAGTCACACTATTAACTCTTGGTGCCATCATATATATGGTACTAGATCCTAAGATGAGGGCTCTAGTCAGCTATGGATATAAAGGTATCATGAGGAAGATCACTGGCATATTCGTCACCATAGATCCTGTGGGGATTTTGAAAAGCTACATAGAAGATCTCGAGGGTAATCTTAGAAAAATGGGCAAGCAGATTGGCGAATTACGTGGTCAAGCGAGAAAGCTGAAGACCATGATGACAGATAATAATAAAGAGATAGAACAGAATATGCTGATCGCCAGAAAAGCAAAGGAGCAAGGAAATCAAAAGGCCATGCTATTATCTAGTAGAAAAGCAGCAAGGCTTAAAGACACTAATGCTAAATATGCGGCGCTACACAGTAAAATAGGTGTCCTTTATAAAGTACTCACTAAAATGTACTCTAACTCTGAGATCCTGCTTGAGGATACTAAGGATCAAGTGAAAGTGAAAGAGCAAGAACGCAAAGCGATCAGAGCTTCGCACTCTGCTATGAAGTCAGCTATGAGTATCATCAATGGTGATTCTGATAAGAGAGCCATGTTCGATGCATCTATGGAAGCCATCGCTGATGATGTCGCTAATAAAGTCGGTGAGATGGAGCAGTTCATGGAGATGTCATCCAGCTTTATGGATAGTGTAGATCTTCAGAATGGAGTCTTCGAAGAGCAAGGCTTAAAGATGCTAGCAGAGTATGAAAAAAAGAGTACACTGCTATTAATGGGAGGCACAGAGCAAACAGAAGATGTATTAGATCTTCAAATGCCTGAAAAAAACGCTCAATATAGATCAGGATCATCTTCAGGTGATTCTTATGAGAATTTGTTTGACTAAAAATATACACATATGACAATGCTACGATTTTTATTCTGTCTGACACTACTATCTTCTATAGCCATAAGCTTTAGTTCTTGTGGAGATGAGGAACCAGATGAGATGCTCCTACATTACGATGGAGATAATACTACAGGCCCAACTTTTTTCCCAGGAGAGTATGTGACGGCAGCTCGATTTCCTAGTTTGATTACTCGGGCCTTTACGGGTCAGAGCATCACTGCAGTAGATGTATACATCCTGGATGTACCCAATAGTGCAGAGATCATCCTATATGGTGGAGATGGATCAGATGCCAGCCCAGCTACAGAGATACAATTTCAAAATGTATCCCTTAGAGCCAATAGTTGGAATCGAATTACGCTCACCACACCTTATGTGATAGATGGCACGGAGATATGGTTAGGCCTTTTCTTTCAGATAGACAGACAGACTCAAGTCACAGGCTGCGATGAAGGTCCTGCTAATACTAATGGTGACTACCTCTATCAGAATTCTGATAGACAGTGGACGACATTTAGGGACTTGACGACGACAGAAAGTATCAATTGGAACATCAGAGCTATACTATCAGAATAAAATGTCAATCCGATATCCCTTCAGAGAATATTCTTTTTTGAAGGGATAACCTTAGCTCTATGATTGTATTATGTTTCTATAAAATCTGAAGATATACCAAACGCTCTTGAGTATCAGCTGTTTATTTGATAGGGGATTCCTTTTGTTAAGGAGAAAAACGTAGACACATTCATAGATATGGCCTGCCTGCCAGCATAGGCAGGTATTTTCATTGAGGAGATGAACTACAAATGAAGCTTCAATTTTGAGTACGTTTGGTATAAATCTAAGCACAATAAAAGAGTAATAAGAGCATATACTTTTGTTATGAAAGAGTCCACTTTGATTTGTTCATCATAGGAAAAAGCACTCCTCAAAATTTATCAGGTGTATTTTATGGATTAAAAATTTTGAACCTATCTATACTGCCAGCTACTATAGTATGACTACTTACGCTTTTTGAGGAAGAACTAATTTCATTCTAAAAAGTAGTGATTACTGTAATATACCGATGCTATTTCACAATGAAAAAATAGATCAAGTATATAACTCGAAAGAATTGGATTAGTAGCTTTAAAAGTCCCAAACCAATTTCTCTTCTGTAAAATCATCATGATATATATATGAATGGTTTTGAATTTATACAACACAACCAACCACTTTTATCGTTATATTGAGGCATTAGATACAATATTACTCGATAATTAAATGCCGTGATACCCCACCATCTAAACGAATTGACTAATTTTATTTACCAAACTGAAAATCTAACCTCAGCTGAGAAGTCTAAGATTTCGGAATATATCCAGAAGGTTAAAGCGGAATCTGAAAACAACTTGTTCAAATACACCCAAGCAGAAAAGGATAGAAAGTTAGTCATCAGCTACCTAAAAGACACGATTGGTGATTTAGAAATAAATCATCAACAACTAGAAGAAGCTAACTCACTACTGACTGAACAAAATCAGATCATTGATAGACATCTAAAGAAATTAGTAGATGCCTATCAAGAACTAGAACAGTTCACATATATAGCATCTCATGACCTAAAAGCTCCGCTCAGAACCATCGGATCATATAGTCAACTGATCAAAACGAAATACGAAGACCAGCTCGATGAAAAAGCAATTCAGTACCTAAACCTGATATCTAGCTCTATGACACAACTGACTAAAGTCATAGATGACTCACTAAAATTTTCTAATATAGGCAAGCAATCTCTGAATCATAATACCACTGTCAGTCTGAATAAAATCCTCTCCATCGTCAAAGAAAACCTAAAAGAACAAATCAGTAAATCAGGTGCTGTCATACACTATCATGATCTACCGGAGGTACACGGAAGACAGTCAACATATATCTTATTATTTGAAAACTTGATACAGAATTCCATCAAGTTTTGTTCAAGTTCTGACCCAACACTGTATATCTCAAGTAGAACATATGATGACATTACTGAAATCAAGCTGGTAGATAATGGCAGGGGCATCGATCAAAAATATTGGACAAAAATTTTTAACCCTTTTCAAAAAATAGATGCACAGCACCTTGATGGTACTGGTATAGGACTTGCTATTTGTAAAAAAATTGTCGCTTTATATGGTGGTGATATATCATGCCAATCAGAAATAGGAAAAGGGAGTACCTTCACCTTCACCTTATCAGATAAAATCAATGTCTAAACAAACTAATCAATATGCTAGATCAGAGAAGATACCCGATTGGAAAATTTGATGTTTTAGAAGAAGTGACAAGCTCCAAAATTCATGATTGGATTAATACTATAGAAAGTCAACCCCATAGACTGAGTCAGATCTCCAGTAATCTATCTGATAAGGAACTTAAATATCAATATCGCCCAGAAGGATGGGATATCAGACAGGTCATACATCATGTCGCCGATAGTCACATCAATAGTTTTGTACGATACAAGTGGACACTTACAGAAGAAACACCCATTATAAAAGCATATGATGAAGCAGCCTGGTCGCAACTACCTGATTATAGCGCACCCATTGAAGTCTCCTTGTCGATATTTGAAGCCCTCCACAGAAGGTGGATTTTATTACTTAGACAAATGAGTGACTCCGATTTTAAAAGAGAGTTTATTCATCCAGAAACCAAACGCCATATATCATTAGGTATTCTGACGAGTATGTATGCCTGGCATGGAAATCATCACATAGCGCACGTTGAATTAGCTCTGAAAGATAAGATCGTAGATTAAACAATTCCTTATAAATTAGATCTATGATTCTTGCTTCCGTATATTTTTATTTAATATTTATTTATGCTTACTTAACATGCTGGATTCATAGCTTAGTTACCTTTGTATCAATATGACTTTTACAGAATTTACTTCATTTCTTGGTTCTACTCACATAGACACAGAAGACCAGATATTAAAAGCACTATGGCTAGATGCATCAGGTAAATGGAAAGAAGCACATGCTATCATAGATCCTATGTCAAGTCGAGACGCCTCTTGGGTACATGCATACCTTCACAGAAAGGAAGGAGATATCTGGAATGCAGATTATTGGTACAGAAGAGCTGATCGAATCAGACCTTCTACTTCACTTGAAGAAGAATGGGAATCCATAGTTAGACATTTCACAACATGACATGTCTATATCTTGGATAGTAAGACTCCAAAAATCTGATCAATTACTATTGTAGATCATTTGAAAAGGCCCGTATAACTTTAATTCAAACAATCTTAAAGAATGGAACATAAAGAATTCAAAGATTTAAATAATAAGGAATTATTGGAAGAAAAAAAGAAGATTCAGCATAGCAAAATAGTGAATGCACTTATTATTGGTTTTTGCTTCGGAATTACTGTATTTAGTTTAGTGAAAAATGGCTTTTCATTTTTTACTTTTTTACCATTACTCCTGAGCTACCCTTTTATAAAAAAATGGAAAAAGAACTAAAATCATAGAGAAAGAAGTAGAATCTCGATACCTATGATAATGTTCGTAAAGTGGTCAGACTATACTCTACGATATCAGATCTTGATTTACAGATAATCCATTTAGATTTAAATCCATAACATATGAATAAGCTCTTCCACGTCACGATATTAATTCTTCTCATTGCAGCTAGCTCATGTGGGCCTGAAGTTCCTGTAGCTATAAGCGATAGTGAGTTAAGTTCTCATATTATAGAACAAGATGACGATATCATTATAGCATTAGGATCATGCAACAAGCAAGATAGCCCGCAAATCATGTGGGATGACATCATCAATGAATCACCTGATATGTGGATATGGCTGGGTGACAACATATATGGTGACAGTGAAGATCCAGCTGTACTATCAGCTAAATATGAAAAGCAGCTACAAAATCAAGAATACCAAACCCTACTGAGAGGCACGAAGATCGTGGGTACTTGGGATGATCATGATTATGGCAAGAATAACGCAGGTAAGGAACTTAAGTCAAAGAAAGTAAGCAGAGACTTACTATTCAATTTTTTAGATGTAGACAAGTCTCACTCGGCATGGAAACGAGAGGGAGCCTATATAGCCCACGATCTGGTTAAAGAAGGCATCAAAGTCAAAGTCATCCTTTTAGACAGTCGATATTTCAGAGATGCGGCGCCTATGAAAAATAAGCGATACTTAAAACCAGAAGGCGCTGACGTATTAGGTGAGGCACAGTGGCTATGGTTAGACAGTTTGCTGACTAATAGTGACGCAGATATACATTTGATTGGCAATGGAATACAGGTCATCGCAGAAGATCATAGATTTGAAAAGTGGGCAAACTTCCCTTCAGCTCGTCATCGTCTATTCGAATTAATCAGTACAAAGAAAATCAGTCGACCTGTACTTATGAGTGGTGACAGACATCTATCAGAATTATCTGCGATACAAGTAGATGGACTGGAACTACCTCTATACGATATCACCTCTTCTGGTCTGACCCATAGCTATAGAGGGTTCTCCGGTGAAGAGAACCAACATAGAATCGGAGAAGTGATTCCAGAAAAAAGCTATGCTGTGCTTGCCATTAATAAGTCAGGCGTAGACTCTATAAAAGTAGAGCTTCGCTTTATGGGAGATGGACAGAAATTATTTCAAAAATTCCAACTATTCCCAAGTTAGTCATCGTATCATTGTCATAAATATATATTATGAATTGGGGACTGATCGCATGCGGTAAAATAGCTAGAAAATTCATAGCCTCTATACAGACCATGCCTGAAGCTCACATAAAAGCTATTGCTTCCAGATCTAATGCTGCGACTTTAAAAGAAGAATTCGCATCTATAGAGATATATGATAAGTACGATGCGATATACGCAGATCCTGCGATCGATATCGTCTACATCAGTAATACACATAACTTCCATAAAGTCAATGTCATCAAGGCCTTACAGTCGGGAAAGCATGTTCTATGCGAAAAGCCACTGGGTATATCAGTCGAAGAAGTAGCTGAGATGATATCTCTCGCTCAAGAGAATAACCTATTTCTAATGGAAGCCATATGGACAAGATTCCTTCCTGCTTACAACAGAATGAAAACAATCATACAATCAGGTATGATAGGAGAGGTCAGACATATACAAGCTAATTTTGCTTTCAATGCCTCAAGCTGGGGAGATGAGAATCGGCTGAATAATCCCGCGCTTGCTGGCGGTGCCATCTGGGATGTAGGCATCTACCCTATTTCATTGGCCATTGATCTATATGACGAAGCACCTGTCGAAGTCATCGCAAGAGGTGTCTTATCAGAAGACAAAGTAGATTTGCGTTCCTCGCTGCTACTCAGTTTTTCAGGTGAGCGCCAAGCACAGCTGTTCTGTGGTATCGATATAGAGACTCAGCATGATGCCATCGTTTCTGGCACTGAGGGTTGGATCAGAATTCCGAAATTTTGGAGTGGTGAGAGATTAGAACTCAATTATGGTGGGCATAAGGAGACAATTTTAATCCCAGTGGATATGCCTACAAGCTTCAGCTATGAGATCGAAGCATGCTATGAAGCCATCGCCACAGGACAAATAGAACATTCTAAAATGAACCATAGGCACAGCCAGATCATTACTGCTGTGATGTCTGATGCATTAGCACAAATCAAGTCGAATTAGTCTATAAATATTAAAACTTTTGTAATGATGGCATGGTAATGAATTACATAATTACGCCATCCAAAGGCACGACTAATAGCTGATCATCTTTTTAGTCATTTTATTGCAAACTTTTAATCATATGAGAGAATATAAAACAGAGATAAAATGGGGACTGATCATAACCGCAAGTACTCTTCTCTGGGCCTTGCTGGAAAGGAGCTTAGGATTTCATACGACGAAGATCGCGCAGCATTCTCTTTTTTCTTATCTCTATATTATTGTCGCTGTAGCTCTATATTACTTTGCATTAAAGGAGAAAATGAAAACAGGATCTCATAAAATGGACTGGAGACAGGGTATGATATCTGGAATCATTATAGGCTTAGTGGTTATGATCCTTGCACCTGTCACCCAAGCGATCATCCATCAGTTTATTTCGCCTGAATACTTTGACAATGCCATAGCACAAGCGGTCAATGCTGGTTATGTATCTCCTGATGACGCACCTAAGTATTTTAATTTAAGTTCCTACATGATGCAGTCTATGATTATTCCTATGCCATTCGGTACAGTCGTCAGCTCGGTGATCGCTTCATTCTTACGGAAGAAAGCATAGAATGTTTTATTGGCTTATAGAATACTTGATTTCTTTCATCAGTTTTCCTCAACGAAGCTATTTCATCTGATTCATATTCCTTATTTTCCATAAAATTATTGATAAATAAAGGTCAATAATATTGAATAATTGGAAATTCAAGGGTATGATTTATTTTCATGATATGGGGATAAATCTCCTTGGATGGAATAGAAAAACAAACATATGAAACATATATTCATCATTATTATTTTTTGTCTAGTAGCGTGTACTCCTACAAAAAACATGTCTGATGCTGGTACTACAACTAATCAGGAAGCAGTAACAAAAAAGATCGCTCCTTTAGTTCAAATAGTAGAGCCTGCCGCACATGGGTTTTCCATGGAACGACTTGCTTCATTTGACAATTATCTCAATAGCGAAATAAGTGCCAACAGAATACCTGGAGCCGTGCTGATGATCTCTCAGCATGGAGAAGAGGTATACAGTAAGAGCTATGGAGAGAAAGAGAAAGCATCTGGCGTAGCCATGCCAATGGACGAACTATTCTACATACAGTCGATGACTAAACCTATCGTCAGTATCGCTTTCATGATGCTGTATGAAGAGGGGCACTTCCACCTAAATGATCCTGTTAAAAAATACCTGCCACAGTTTGACAACTTAAAAGTGGCGACAGAGCACAATGGAGATATGAAGCTGGTCGATGCAGAAAGTGATATCACCATCACCCAGCTGTTAAGTCATACAGCAGGACTGTCACATGGCTTAGGTCCTTCAGACTTAGATAAGAAATACATGCAAGCATTATACTTTCAGCAACATGATGACATAGAAGCACGAGTCAATGTCTTGCCTCAGTTACCCTTAGTCGGTCAGCCAGGTAAGCAGTGGTACTACAGTGCATCACCCGATGTGATTTCACTCTTGATTGAAAAATTTTCTGGGATGACCACAGCAGATTTCTTACAGCAAAGAATATTCGACCGCTTAGAAATGAATGATACTGGCTATAACATTACCGCAGGATCGGAGTCACGTAAAGCAGTCCTCTACAATACTAATCCTGACATGACATTAGCAAAAGCAGAAAGACAGTCACCTGCAAATGGACATACCATATTCGGGGGCACTCATGGGCTATATTCTACGGCGAGTGACTATATGAAGTTCTGCCAGATGCTACTGAACGAAGGAAAGGCTAATGGTCACCAGCTCATCGGGCGTAAGACCTTAGAGCTCATGACCACCAACCATCTAAGCGAAGACATCACATATGATGCTGGACAAGGTTTTGGTTTAGGTTTTGGCATCGTCACAGACTTAGCTAAAAGTAAAGCCTTAGCGAGTGAAGGCACTTATGCATGGGGCGGAGCTTTCAATACCTACTTTTTTGTTGATCCCGAGGAGGACCTTGCTGCTGTTATGATGATGCAGTTTAACCCATATACGAATCATTATGCAGATAAGCTGAGACAATTTGTATATCAGGCATTAGTGGATTAATCAACAATTTATGCATCTAAATTTATAACTAAATAATAGACTTTTCATCTGCTTCATTTTAATTCATTGACAAGTCATTCATTTTGTAACATGATAAAATACATCTCTACGACCGCACTTCTACTGATCTTATCACTGTCCTGCTCACAAAAGGATGAAGGTCCTATTAAGAATAAGCGGCCTAATATTCTCTTCATCATGTCAGACGATCATGCGTATCAAGCCATCAGTGCATATAGTGATCGATTGATTCAGACCCCAAATATTGACCGAATATCTGATGAAGGTATGCGCTTCACAAATGCCTGCGTGACTAACTCCATATGTGCTCCATCCAGAGCAGTCATTCTATCTGGCAAGCACAGTCATCTGAATGGAAAAATTGATAATATATTTCCATTTGATACCACACAGATCACCTTTCCACAGATCCTTCAGAATAGTGGATATCAGACAGCTATGTTTGGTAAGCTACACTTCGGGAATAATCCGAAAGGGTTTGATCAGTTCAAGATACTACCTGGACAGGGATGGTATTATAATCCTGACTTCATTACCAAGCATGAAGGAAGAATTAATGTAGAAGGTTACACCAGTGACATCATCACAGACATGACGATAGACTGGATGAAAGAAGAAAGGACAGAAGACAAGCCCTTCCTTCTGATGTATCTACACAAAGCACCACATAGAGAATGGCTACCACATAAGCGTCACTATTCAGAGTACATCAATAAGATATTTCCTGAGCCAGAGACACTCTTCGATGATTATGAGGGCAGAGGCAGTGCTGCCAAAGAAGCTGAGATGAATCTGCTAACTCATATGAACTGGGCTGGTGATTCTAAAATACCACCAGAAGTCATGAAAGAACTGGGTATCCCTGAAACTGCAAAATGGGATCATTCAGCTTATGAGCGCACGGTAGGTAGACTGACAGAGGTTCAGAAAGCAGATTGGGATAAAATATATAATCCCATGATCGAGGACTTTAAGAAGAACTATCCTCATATGAGTCAGAAAGAAAAGATGCAATGGAGGTACCAGAGATACATGCAAGATTATCTGGGGTCCATAGCTGCCGTGGATGACGGCGTGGGTAAGGTATTAGATTATTTAGATGAGTCAGGTCTAAGTGAAAATACCATTGTGGTCTATACATCTGATCAAGGTTTTTATTTGGGTGAGCATGGTTGGTTTGATAAGAGATTTATCTATGATGAATCCTTCAAGACGCCTCTCTTAGTCAAGTGGCCAGGTGTCACTAAGCCTGGATCAGTCAATACTCAAATGGTGCAAAATCTTGACTTCGCACCGACTTTCTTACATGCTGCAGGTGCTACGATACCAGCAGATATGCAGGGAGAAAGTCTTGTCCCATTACTGAAAGGAGATACAGACGGATTTAGAGATGCGGTCTATTATCACTATTATGAATATCCATCAGTCCATATGGTGAAGCGTCATTACGGTATCGTCACTGAGGATTATAAATTAGCTCATTTCTACTATGATGTCGATGAATGGGAGCTATACGATCGCAAAAAAGATAAAAGTGAAATGACTAACGTCTACGATGATCCATCTTATGCAGAGGTAGTCACTGAACTAACTGCTGATCTGAAAGCATTGAGAATTAAGTATAAAGATTCACCAGAATTAGATCAGATGTACATTGAGAAATACAAAGAACTGAAGTGATGGGATAAGTAAGCATCCTATTATTTGACTATCTCTTTCATCCTAAAATTAGTTAGTAAGATCTTGTTGTCTTGACACTTCGCATCTGTACCGTAGATATAATAAGTAACAATAGCGCTAAAGCAATCAAACCCCACTGTCCTATAGTAGGGATTTCAGAAACGACAGGAGCACAAGTGCTAATATCTGAATCTTGATAGTAAATTCCTGTCATTGATAATGAGATACAATCTTCACCTGTTCTATTTATTTCATGAACAGAAGAAGTTTGACCTGCGACAAGCGCTATGGTATTTTCTGCAAATACAAAGGCGTCATTATTTATAAAATTCAATTGAGTTCCATCAATCGATATTATATTAGGTTCAAAGTCCTGATCATCTGACATAATTAAAAAACCCTTAGAATTCTGTATGGTAGTTGGGACTGAGAATCCAGTTACATCACATGTAATATTCATTCTATTCATGGTAGATACTTCATGGCCATCATTAACGATTATCGTACCTGTAAATGTTGCTACTGGATCACTATAGATAATCATCAGCGAAGCTCCATTGACATCTGGTCTATCGGTCGGAATAAAATAAGCTGGCAATCCCAATAAATCATATGTCCCATTACCTGTAATGATTGAAGTTAAATCATTTCTAAAAGTTGCCGAACCGCTGGTATCCCAACAAGCAGACGGCCCAAATCTAACAGGCTCAGAAATGAAACTAGTAACAGCTCCATCGGGATTCGTTACCGAAAATGAAAAAGAAGGCCAGCTTGCATCAATTCCTTCAATACTGTAATATAAAAATGCTTGCTCAATCACAGCATTTGTAGGAATTCCATTAATGGTAATAGATGCTGGTTGAGCTTGCCCAGAATTAATGGCACCCCTTCTCTGATTCAATGTAACTTCTCCGTGAACATAATTTAATCCACACTTGGTCTCAGTATAAACAGTCGAAAGTGTTGAATTACTAAATGCTGCAGATAGTATATTAGTTGGTGGCGCCGCTCCATTTGACTGTGAATGAAGAATTGGCGAAAACGAATTCAAGAAAATGAGCAGCACTAAAAAACCAAGAAAATTCGAACTGTTATTCATATCGATAGCTTTATGATTAAATCTAATGCTAAGACGATAGTAATATATCTATATAACGGTTAATTGTTATTTAATCTACTGTAATTAACACTTTTAGCAATCCTATTGCATGATTTGAGAATGAAAATTTAATATAATTTTTAAAAGCTGGACATCTTTTAATTGACAATCTTACCAGCTGATCGTAGTCCCACCCCATCAGATTTGGTTAGCGCATCTCCCATATCATTTCTATAAGCATCAGCGATGTCCATTAACCTTTTTTTGACTTCAGGATATTGATCGATGACATTATGTAGTTCTTTCATGTCATAGTCTAAATGGTACAGCTCTGGATTTTCTAATTTATTTTGCTCGTATCTTATAGGTAGTCCATCAGCAGTTGTTGGCCTCCCATTCAGACTTCTATATTGATGAGGAAAGATTAGTTTCCATCCATCCGAGTAGACTGATTCTAGATGATTCTGATGATAGTAAAATGCATAAGTATCATAAGGATTTTCATCAGTTTGGCCTGTAATCATGGACAATAGATTATGCCCGTCTATCTTGTGATTGGGTAATTCTGCATCAATCATAGCAGCCATGCTGGGTAGAATATCTATGGTCATAAAGTAAGTATCGGATATTCTACCCTGAGAGATCACACCAGGATACTTCATGATGCAAGGGACTCTCGTACCTCCCTCCCAGTTAGTCCCCTTCCCTTCTTTTAGCGGATGTGCAGATCCAGAATGAGTCCCATAGGATAGCCATGGCCCATTATCAGAAGAATAAATGATTAGTGTATTATCTGTCAGACCTTCCTTTTCTAATGACTTAACGATTTCTCCTACTGACCAATCAATCTCCATGATCACATCTCCATACAGGCCTCGCTCTGACTTGCCTTTGAACTTATCAGATACATATAGTGGCACGTGAGGTTGTGGATGAGCCACATAAAGAAAGAAGGGATTCTCTTTCTGCTTTTCAATAAAACTAACAGCTCGCTCTGTGATCTGAGTGGTCAGCATAGACTGATCATGCAGTGTATCTTTAGATTCTAATCCATCCATGGTGACCAGCGGAGGAAAATTAAAAATACTGCCTTGCCAAGGATGGTAGGGCCACATATCATTGGAATATGGTATTCCAAAATATTCGTCAAATCCATGATTCAACGGATTAAATTCTTCCTGATAACCTAAGTGCCATTTTCCAAAAACTGCTGTTGTATAGTCTTTTGATTTAAAGAGCTCAGCCATGGTCAGTTCGTCTGGATTGATGCCATGCTCAGAGTCAGGACCTATCGCTCCGTGCATTCCTAATCTGTTAGGATAGCATCCCGTCAATAGTGATACTCGAGAAGCAGTACAGACCGGCTGCGCTGTATGGAAGTTAGTAAACTTAGTCCCTTGCTCGGCTAATAGATCTATATGTGGCGTCTTAATATCTGGAGAACCAAAACATCCCAAGTCATTGTAGCCTTGGTCATCTACATATATAATGATGACATTAGGCGCTTCATTTTTTGCTCTATTTGGTAAATAGGTTTTCTCATCAACTGTATCTCCACATGAGATCAATATTAAAAAAGTTAATAGACTTACTAAAACATTTAGATTCATACGGCATAAGTTTATTCAACCATTTAATGTCTTTACTTTTTACTATTCTTTATCCATTAAGCCCATTTGCAATAGCCACATTATGAGATCAGTCGTCCAAAACATGACCGACTCATTTTCTTTATCCTTTGCAAAACTGAAGCCGTGTCCACCTGTCGGATATATTCTTAAAGAAGCAGATATATTATGATCTATGAGTGCTTGATAGTACTTCAAGCTATTTCCTACAGGTACTGCCTTGTCATCGCTGGCATGTATCAGGATCGTAGGCGGAGTATCAGCAGATACATGTCGTTCGTTAGAAAAATATTCGATGTCAGCTTGACTTGGTTTTTTACCAATCAGATTGCTTCTTGACCCTTTATGAGTCACACCGTCTTCCATGCTTATGACTGGATAGACCAGTATAGAAAAATCCGGTCTTGATGTATGCTTTTCTATCTCATCATCAGTATCAGCATCACCTTCATCAAAGCGTGTCGAGAGCGTAGAAGCTAAGTGACCGCCTGCTGAAAATCCCATAACGCCTATTTTCGTGTCATCTATGCCCCACTCATCAGCATGATGTCTGACTGTCCTCATAGCACGCGCAGCATCCATTAGTGCAACTTGATCTCTGCACTCCTCACTTTCCCAATGCGGCAGTCGATATGTCAATACGAAGGCAGTTATACCCATTTCATTATACCATTCTGCGAAGGTGGTTCCTTCCCAATCATAAGCCAACATTGTATATCCACCGCCAGGACAAATGATGACTGCAGCTCCATTGGGCTGATCAGGCCGATAGACGGCTATTTCTGGACTGTGTACTTTAGCAACCCTTCTGCCTATGTTTTCATCTTCTGTGATCTCTATTGCTAATTCATTTTCGCAAGGTAGGGCTTCGGTCCATAGCGGTATGATCATGTCTTGTCCGGATACAAACCCAGCGATAATGATAATACTAATAAGTAAAAATAATCTGAGCGCTAACATCTATGATTTATTAAATGAAGATTATTAATGAGAGATTAATAAAGCGATAAGTGATATAACAATCATAATAGTGGCTAATAGATTTCAACAATCATTTCAACCTCGACAGCAATATTTCTTGGTAGTGATCCCATCCCAACTGCTGCTCTCGCATGCTTACCTCTCTCCCCAAAAACTTCAACGATCACATCAGAAAATCCATTTATCACCTCTGGATGGCTCGTAAAGTCTGGTGCCGCATTCACCATACCAAGTACTTTAACGACACGCTTCACACGATTCAAGTCACCTAAATAATCTTTTATCACGCCTATCTGAGTGATGCCAGTGATCCTTGCTGCTCTGTAGCCTTCCTCGATGCTCAGATCATCCCCAAGCTTACCTGTGATATAGCCATTTTCAGTGCGAGGCCCTTTTCCTGCTAAGAATAATAATTTTCCAGTTTGCACGATATTCACATAATTAGCAACAGGTGCACCTGGTTTAGCGAGGCTAATATCGAGATCCTTCAATTTCTGATCATAATTAATGGTCGGAATTTGTACTGGATCGACTAATTTCTGACTACTACTACACGATAGTATGGTTATGCAAACAAAGCAGATAAATATGTTTTTCATCATGATAGGATATATTTTGAGTCTATAATACAGAAAAATTATGGAGGCTATACCAAAAGTACTTGAGATTGAGCTGTTAATATGTTACAATATTCTATTAAGGTCGAGGCGAAAAACGCAGGCATATCCGTAGATATGACAAGGATTTTAATCGAGATTATTAGTTAATTGAGTAACAAATGAAGATTCAAACTTGAGTGCGCTTGGTATTAATAAGGATTCGTATAAATTTTAACATCATTCTAACAGGTCAGTATTAAGCCTTTGCGTTTTATAATCGTCCTATAGACATTAAGCTATATAAAAATATAAGAATGAATCATCTAAAAATAATCTTCCTATCGATCGGCATATTAGTCACTACATACAGCTATGCTCAGGATAAGAAGTCCACAGAAAGCGATGCGACTGAGTGGTCAAAGGCTAAGCATAAAGCTCACAAAAAAGATAAAAGTTTACATCATGCCCAGCGTGAAGCTCAACAGGCTAAGAGAGTCGAAATGCGTCAAAAGATGCAGGACATCAGAAATGATGCATCCTTGACTCCTGACGAAAAAGAGAATAAAGTAAATGAAATGATGGACTCTATGGCATCACAGAGATCGCAGGACAAACAGAATAGAATCAATCGATCAGAAGAAAACATGCAAGCAAGAAAGCAAATGATGCAAGCAAG
>ENA-ORXT01001328-ORXT01001328.1-marine-metagenome-genome-assembly--contig:-NODE-1328-length-33680-cov-12.871678_pt1 | contig 33680 bp, 25 predicted proteins | sample MGYA00237868_ERZ511482 | MGnify/ENA metagenome assembly ERZ511482 | reverse complement strand
TTTATCAAACCGTCAATGTTGATGTCCTTGTCGGCTACGGATTAACAGAAACTTCTCCTATCACTAATGCTCGTACTCCCTACCATAATATTCGCGGTTCGGCAGGTAAACCTTTACCAGAAACAGAAATTAAAATTGTCGATCCCGAAACCAAGGCAAAATTGGCTCAAGGAAAACGAGGCTTAGTTTTAATTCGCGGTAGCCAGCTAATGCAGGGTTACTACCAAAATCCCGAAGCAACGGCAAAAGCGATCGATAGTGAAGGATGGTTCGACAGTGGCGATTTGGGCTGGCTTACTCCCTATGGTGACTTAGTACTTACGGGTAGAGCCAAAGATACGATTGTCTTAACTAACGGCGAAAATATTGAACCCCAGCCGATTGAAGATGCCTGTGTCCGAAGTGCTTATATCAATCAAATTATGTTGGTGGGACAAGACCAAAGAGCTTTGGGGGCGCTGATCGTACCCAACTTAGAAATTTTAGAGCAGTGGATTACAGCCCAGAAGCTAGAGATCAGTTTGCCTACCCCAGATACAGATCCAGCCACAGTTGCTCAGAGTGGTCTTAATGATAAGGCAATTATTGATTTATATCGTCAGGAATTAACTCGCGAGGTTAAAAATCGCCCAGGATATAAAAGCGACGATCGCATTTCTGATTTCCGCTTTATTATCGAACCTTTTTCCCAGGAGAATAATCTTATGACTCAGACATTTAAAATAAAACGACCCCAGGTAAAAGCTAAATATCAAGACCTGATTGATGAAATCTTTGCTAACTAGATAGCGTCAATCTTGGAAAATCAAAGCTTTAGGCAGAGCAGTTTTTACCGGCCGATATCTTCTAAAGCTGATTTTCCACCTTTCTATTTGAAGTCTTTTGCCGATCGTAAGCGCTTAAATTAGAGTTTCAAATCTCACTCGCTCGAAAACTTTTTCTGCTTTCTAGAGATAAGTTTTATAAAAACTATCTAAAATAATTTTTTTAGGCTAAAACTAAAAAGATTAAAAATTCAGGGGAAAATCTAGTCAAACTAGAAGAGAGCCTGTAATCTTTAAGCTGCTATCAAAATTTACGAGCTATTACGGAGCCGATATTATGGATTATTCCAATGCAAGTCTGCTATTAAAACGTCCAGTGACTGTTAAAGCTATTGTTACGGCTCAATGGAAAGAAGAAGTAACCCAACAACTGCAAAAACAGGTTGCTCAATTAGATAAGCAAATGCAGCAGCTCGAAATGCAGGGCAAAAGAACTATCGAAGAAATTACCAAACAGGCTGGAGCAGCTAATCCTCAAGTTCAAAAACAGACAGAAAATATTCAGGGACAAGTCAATCAGAAAAAAGCAGAAATGCTAGAGAAAAAGAATCAGTTTTTGCAGCAGCTACAGCAGATTCAGCTCCTCGAACTAGATCAAGAGGTGGTTCAGGCTCAGATGGAGAGCTTCTTTCGTTTAGAACAGGGAGATAATCTGGTCAAAAAGCTGAATGTAGAAGTCGTATTGAGAGATGGTGTAGTTGAAGAAATTCGTGGTGAAGTTTAAAGTTCTCTTTAAAACGTTGTCTTATTAAATAATTGTTAAAGTAAGGTCATCAAAAAATATAAACCTTCTTAAACATTGTTGCGATCGACAAACGATACCCTGAGAATTAGAGATATAAGAAGTTGGTTGTATTGAGGGAGCAAGTTGAACAATAAAGCGATCGCCCATCGCCCTACTAAAGTTATCTGTCTGGGAGAAATACTGTTTGATTATCTTGCTGACGATCTGGGCAAATCTATATCGGAAGTTAAATCATGGGCTTCTTATCCAGGAGGCGCACCAGCCAATGTTGCTAGTGCTTTAGCCAAATTAGGAACTCCTTCGGCTTTTATCGGCTGTGTGGGTCAGGACGATGCTGGTCGGGAGCTAATTTCGCTCCTGCAGTCGATTGGCGTTGATGTTTCTGGCGTTCAAGATACAAACCTAGCTCCAACTAGGGGGGTTTACGTAACTCGTTCTAGTTCTGGAGATCGCGAGTTTGCAGGTTTTGGTAAGCACCCAGCAGATCGGTTTGCTGATGCCTATCTTCAAGCAGAGCTTTTGCCTGCCGAGCTGTTTTTAGAAGCAGAATATTTGGTCATTGGCACTCTGGAGTTGGCTTACCCCCAAAGTAGAGCTGCAGTGTTTCGTGCTTTAGAACTAGCGGTAGAATATCATCTGAAAATCGTTTTAGACGTTAACTGGCGACCAAAGTTTTGGCTAGATGAAACAGAAGCTAAACCGCTAATCGAACGGCTATGGTCACACATAGATTTTCTAAAATTGGCGGAAGAAGAAGCTCGCTGGCTGTTTGAAACTGCCGATGCTGGCTCAATTTTTTATCGTCTTGGCTCTGTCGAGGGGGTTTTGGTTAGCAATGGCGCAGCTCAGGTTAGCTATTGCCTTTGTGAGAACGAGGGCAGAGTTTCTCCCTTTCCTGTCAAGGTTCGGGATACAACAGGGGCGGGAGATGCTTTCTTGGCTGGCTTGATTCATCAACTGTGTCAAATAGGGATTCAGAAATTAGCCAATCCCCAGGTGGTGCAGAATATTGTCAAATATGCCTGTGCCGTAGGAGGTTTAACTACCACAAAATCTGGAGCTATTGCCGCTCAACCTACTCCTGAAATTGTTGCGACTCTGATGGAAAAATCATCAGTCTAAATCAAGCTAGTAACCCAATAAAAAAGAGCCATGGACTTGACGTATCGTGTCTTGTGGCTCTTAATCTTGTTCCCTCCTCACACGCCAGCAATCATAATCAAGGAGCTATTGTTTGTCAATAGACTGGCTATTGAGTTCAGCTTCATATTTTTTTGGGCTGATGCAGGGTAATACATATCGCTTAAAGATTGACATATCAAAGCATTTGAAATCATCGTTTGCAGGCTGCAGGTATCGTGCCGTTGATTCTATTGATTCTACTGGTAGAAAAGCATCGCCACAAGTCTTTTCCCATCAAAAATGCTGGTTGCAATATTTTGCTTTACTTTCTCTCGATTCTTCTGCTTCAGCAACACTCAGAAGCTCTATCACAAAAATATAAGTCGGCGAGCCTGCCAAAAGACGAGACTATCTAATCATTTCAATTAATTTCTGCGGGTTTATTTATTGTGTAAAGGCCAGGACAGAAGCGAAGAGAAGCACGCTTAACTTCTACGGCTATATTGTCCCCATGATTTTTATTTAGAATGACTGTAGTTATTTTCTTGCAAAGGAAAGGCAATATCGCCCAGAAACCTGCTGGAAAATCTTAGCTACACAGACAGACTTTTCAGGCACCTCCTCAGCTTGCTGTTTGCGATCGCAATTTTGTCCCGCGACTGACTTTATTAGTTACGTGCTGTTCGATCTATAGAGCTGTGTATCGATTCAGCTTTTTTATCGCTTGAAACTCTTAATAGTAAAATAAATCTCCGCAAATACTACTAGATGATCATTTTATTTAATAAAAATTGCTCGATAAATGCTGAATACACGTATTGACATTTTACAGATTGGCTATTAGTAATATTGGCTAAAAAACGAAAGACCTAATTATAGAAGAGATAATTTATTTAAAATATCAGATATGAATATTTGAAGTTTTTATATTTTTAAAACCCCGTGCGATTACTGAATATAAGATGAGCCAGCGAAACATCTATTGTCTGCTATACAGACAAAGAGTATAAGGCTGTTTGGCTTTACCTGGGTGCTAAGTTGTTCAATTAAAGATCGTTATTTTTACCTATAAAAAATAAATAATCTTGTCATACAATGGTGCTGTAGATATTTGTTCGAATCTACTGAAAATAAGCATATTTTTATTTCGTATGTTGTCTAACTGGACTTAATAAAAATATGAATTATGATAGTTTTAGCGGTTTCATTACTTAGTCTTAGCGGTATTTTTTAGTCAAAATCAAATTATAAATAGTGAGGGTATATTAATTATGTCAAGTGTAGTTGTTTCTTTTGACACTGGGACGCAAATTAGTGGCGAAAACTTAGAAGTCATTTCTCCGCAAGGAGAGGAGAACATTATTAATGTTCGTCCCAATGGAGATGAATCTGGTACGCCTGTCACTATTATTGGTGGCGCGCTAGATGATTCAATCGATCTAGGAGTAGCAGGAGATTCTACTGCTCTCGGTCTGGATGGAAACGATATGATTATGGGTGGTGCAGGCAATGACCTAATCGATGGTGGTGAAGGTAACGATACTCTCAAAGGCGGTATGGGTGCCGATCTGTTTAGAGGTGGCGTCGGCAATGATATCTTTGAATTTCTTGCTACTGAGTTAGAAGCTAATGAAATCAATCAGGTTCTTGATTTTCAAGGTAAAGATGGTGAAGATATTGTCGATACTATCAAAATCATGGGAGCTAGCGACGTAAGCTACAGTTCCGATACAGGACTTATTTCTGTTGATGGAGAAGAAGCGATTCAAATTGGTAAGGGTTTAGATGTAGATGTTGACCAAATAGAAGACACTGATACCTTTGAAATATTCTAAACAAGCAGACCTCGGTTTGATTCTTTAGATAAAATTTAGGTTGCGAGAAGTAGACCCATGACGTAATGTTGTGGGTCTAATAGTATATTTTAGGTATTCGACTAAAAAATCTCCCTCGAATTGTCAACAAAAAAAGATATTTCGGTCTGTGTAATAATTTTCACCGATTGTTTGTCCTATTTTTAAAATGTTCGAGTTATTCTATCTATTGTGTAATTTGAGTCAGGGTCATTCCCACTACCGTCAATGATCAAAGGCGAATCCTCATTCAAACAGATCGAATATCATCTTGGACGTAGAGAATGGGAGCAGGTTGTAAATATCTGCCAAAAAGCGATCGCCAACGATCCTCATGGGGTTAGGTTCGATCGTTATCTTGCCAAAGCTTATGCCCAACAGGGAAAGTTTGTTGAAGCAATTAGTGCCTATCGCAAAACGCTCGGCACGAAGATCGATCAGGCTGAAATTTATGCGGAATTAGGTTTGCTCTATAGCAAGCAGAAAGATCCGCTCCAGGCTGTCTGGCACTACCAGCAGGCGTTAAAACTCAAACCTGGCTGGGCGGAGCTACAGTATAACTTGGCGGTGGTGCTACATCAGATTGGTAACTGGTCAGAGGCGATCGCTGCCTATCAGCAGGCAATTAAAGTAAGACCTAACTATGGGGCAGCATACTTCAACTTAGGAGTACTCTACGATCAAAAAGGAGAGCTAGAAGCAGCGATCTCTGTCTATCAGCAGGGATTAGCAATTCAGCCCAACCTAGTCAGAGCCTATAGCAATTTGGGCAGTACCTACGCCCGCCAACAAGATTACGAGCGGGCGATCGCCGTTCTGAAAAAAGGTATCGCCCTCGATCCAACCTGGGGAACCTTACACAATAATTTGGGGCAGGTTTACTGGTTTAATAAACAGCCAGAACTAGCTTTGACTAGTTTTGAAACGGCAATTGTCCTAGAGCCAAAAATGGCGTTAGCGCATCATAATCTAGGACGACTGTGGCAGCAGCAGGGAAACTTAGAGCGAGCTGCTAAGTGCTTTCGTCGGGCGATCGAGCTAGAACCAAGCAATATTTTGGCTCATAGCAGCTATGCCGATGTCCAGCAAAGAATGGGTAATTTAGACTCTACCCTCGAATGCTGGCGCAAAATAATTGAGCTAGAACCAGATTTTGTTGATGCTTACTATCAAAGCAAATCTGTCAGCAGCCCTAAAGATCGGCTAGAAATAGCTAAGCTAGCCTGCGCTCGCTTTCTTCAGGCGCTCAAGCAGGGTAAAAAAGAAGAAACTTATCATCATCTCTGGCGTACCTATGGCTACATGGGAGACGTTTTGTTTGAGTTTGGCGGTATTAAGCAGGCGGAATCCTACTATCAGCAAGCCCTGCAAATTAAGCCAGAAAATGGGGAACTATATCTCAAGCTCGGTAACTGTCTGGCTCGGCAACGGAGATTAGATGCTGCGGTGATGGTATATCGTCAGGGGTTACAGTTAGAACCCGATCGCCCTGAGATCTGTTTTCAGCTTGGCAAAGTTTTAGAACAAACCCAACATGCAGAACAGGCGATCGACTACTACGAAACGGTGCTAGACACTCAGATCGATGAGTCTGACTGGAAACAGCTACCTAAATTGTTTCCTACCGAAGAAAATCTCGCATCTTTCCCCAGCCAAATTTATCATTACACCCAAGATTGGGTGAGAGACTGCGACCTTAAGAACTTTGATTATGTGCAAATATTGTGGCAGGAATCAACTGTCAAGCCAAAAACAAAAACGGCAAGGCAGTCCAAAGCGCTCGAAATCATACCTGGAAAAACATCCCACCCAGACTGTGGGGGGGTAAACTGCAATATGTGTATGGGCAAGCTGATCGATAGTTTCAAGCCCGTTCAGCTTGGTAAAAATGCCTATCGGTGTTCCCTAGACGAAGCTCCAATTATTGAGGCAGGATTACCTTTTGTTGTCACTATTCCTGAGGGGAGAGCCTGGGCAGCACCACAAAGAAATTCTTGGGTTATCTGCGATTCTCTGGCAGTAATTACTCCAGACAACTATTTACTGGGAGATCTATCGCGGAATTATCCCTGGTTTTTGCCTGGATGTCCCTATGAAGAACGAGCCGAACACAGTATTTTTGAGCGAGAAAATATTGCGACGGTAGAAAAAATGGCGGGAAAAGTAGCGTTGCTGTCGGGTTTAGCAGGTCACGTGTACTATCACTGGATGTTTGATATTCTGCCTCGTCTAGAATTGCTTAGACGAAGTGAAATAAAATTTAAGGAGATTGATTGGTTTGTTGTCAATAGTTTGAACAAACCCTATCAAAGAGAGACGCTGAAGCTGCTGGGCATTCCTGAGGATAAAATCATCGAAAGCGATCGCCACAGTCATATTCAGGCAACCGAGCTGATCGTTCCCTCTTTTCCTGGATATCTAGACTGGGTTCCCGAAGGAACAATAAAATTTCTCCGACAGACCTTTCTACCTCAGGTTAATTTCAGCCAAACGAATCAGGGAAAGATTTATGTCAGCCGAGCCAAAGCAAAAAACAGGCAGCTAATCAACGAGGCAGAAGTTAGCGCATTAATGGCGGAATCGGGATTTATGACGGTATTCCTTGAAGAAATGTCTTTCCTAGAACAGATAGCAACGTTTGCCAATGCCAAAACAATTGTTGCTCCTCATGGATCGGGATTGACCAACTTGGTTTTCTGTTCGCCGAATACTCAGGTAGTAGAGCTTTTTTCTCCCAACTATATGAGAACTGACTACTGGATGATTAGCCAGCAGCTACAGCTACAGCATTATTACGTGGTTGGCGAGAACTTTGGCTGCGTCTCCCTACGTAATTTAATGTATCAAAATGCCCTAACTGAAGATATCTTAGTTAGTATTGATGCTCTCAAATTAATTTTGCAGCACTGTCAGCAACAAGATTAAACCTACCGATTTTGTCTGGGGCGAGCGAGTATTTTGCCCCCTACCGTATACTATTCATCCTCATCAAAGTAAATTCGTGGACTCTAGTTATTTAGCCCAGGCTATCTCCCAGTGTGAACAGGCAATTACGACTGAAGCAGACAATCCCGAACAATGGCAGGCTGCCTTTGGTAATTTGGGTAATTTACTCCAGGGTAGAGCGGAATTCGATCGAGCTATTGTCTGGCATTCTCTGGCATTAGATAGCAAACTAAATTTAGCAGAGGCTTATTCTCAATTGGGTGAGCTACATCTTTTAGAAAACAACTTACCCGCAGCCTTAAATTCGTTCGAACATGCCCTGGAGTATTTGCCCAATTCTGCCAGGGTATATTCGGCTCTGGCACAGATTAATGGTCAGCTCCAGCGTCGGGAGGCGGAGATGGAATGTTGGTATCAGGCAACTCTAATAAATCCCAGTCTAGTTAACCAGCAGGGCTATCATAAGCTGGCAAAAGCCTTGGAACAGCGTGGAAAAGTCGAAGAGGCGATCGCCTGTTATCAGCAGGCAATTTCTGGAGATGACGGGAACTTACCTGCCTATTTCGATCTAGCAGAAGTCTATCAGCGCCAGGGAAAACTAGAGTCGGCTCAGGAGATTTACGAACAGATCGTAGCTACCAATCCTTCTATAGCTAGAGCGCATTATAAGCTCGGCTCAATCTATTTACAGCAACGCTTATTTGACAAAGCGATCGCCTGTTTCCGCCTGACAATCAAGCACGACCCAGATTTTCCCTGGGCATATCGCGACCTAGTAAAAACTTTTTTACTGACCCAAAAATGGGACGAAGCTATCTCTACCTGCTATGCCATTATTAATTTGGTAGAGGAATATCCCTGGGTTTACAGTCATTTGGGCAATGCTTTACGAGAAAAAGGCAAATTAACTGAAGCTGCTGCCAATTTCCGTCAGGCATGCAAACATCGTGGCTGGCAAGAATGCGTCGAACGAGAATACTTTTTTACCGTAGATATTTTTAGTCATCGTCTAGCTCTCTGGTCAGAGCAGTTAAAATCGCTCAAGGGCAAACCAGTTAAAGCTTTAGAGGTAGGCTGTTATCAGGGCATGTCTAGCTGCTGGATACTGGATTATTTGTTAACTAATCCTGAAAGTAGCCTTACCTGTATCGATCGCCAGTTTGATGTCAAATTTGCCGAAAATATCGCTCGCACTGGTGCAGAGTCGAGGGTTAACTTCTGCCAGGGTCAAACTCACGAGCAAATGAGCAGTCTGGTTGATAACAGTTTCGATTTGATCGATTTACAAGATCGCTGTAAGCAGACCGAGCATACGGAAAAAAATGCTAACTTAGCCTGGCAGCTTGCCAAATCGGGAGGATTGATTATCTTTAGCTATTATGGCTGGCGCAATCCCAGTGACCCCCAAGAGAATCCTAGAGTCGGCATCGATCGCTTTTTGACTTCGGTTAAAAATCTATGGCAACCCGTCCATTTATCGCCCCCAACTTTTCAATTAATTATCCGCAAGCTTTAGGTAATTAGATTGAGAGTAAAAAACGTAAGCATAAAAAATCTGTGTCCGAACTAGATTCCCTCAAAATTGAACAGCTAAAACAGGCGATGGCTAAATGCGCCAAACAGCTAGCAGCAAATCCCCAGTCTGCAAAACTTTACGCGGATTTGGGAGACTTGTACTGTCAGCAGCAGCAATGGCAGTTGGCAATTAAGCACTATCGGCAGGCAGTCAGTCTCAAGCCAGATTTTGTCAGGGTACATCGCTGCCTGGCAGAGGTTCTAGAGCAGCATGGCAACAAAAATTTAGCGCTCGATCATTTATATGAAATACTGCAGCTTCAGCCTCAAGGATTTGAGCCACAGAAGCGCTACGATTTGGGTCAAACTCTGCAGCAGCAAAATAAGCCCGCCAAAGCGATCGCCTGCTATCGTCTGGCAATTGAATCTCAGCCAGATTTTGAACGGGCATATAAAACCTTAGCCAAGCTGCTGCTCCAGCAGGACAAAGGCGATCGAGCAATTGAAGTGTATCGTCAGGGAGTCAGGCATAATCCCCAAAATCCTAACTATAGTTTTGCCTTGGCAACCGCTTTGGCAGCTCAAAAAAAGTGGGTACGCGCCTGCAACAACTTTCAACGCACTGCCAAACTAGAGACTTCTGCCAGGGTCTATGCTCAATGGGGTATTGCTAAATATGAGCTGGGGGAATATTCAGAAGCTCAGGCTCACCTGCAGCAGGCAGCAGAATTAGAGCCAACAGCACAAACTCACTATCATTTGGGACTTGTTTTTCTGGCACAGCAGGAAGAGACACAGGCTATTAGATGCTGGAAACAGGCGATCGCCCTCAAAAAGGACTACATGCTTCCCTATTACCAGTTGGGACTAGTGTGGCAAGAGCAACAGCAGTGGCAGGATGCCCTAGCTGCTTATCGTCAGGTAATCGCCCTAAAGTCAGATTTTGTGACCGCGTTGGTAAATCTCGGACTGGTGCAAAGACAGTTAAAGCAGTTCGATCTATCCATAGCCTGCTATCGTCAGGCGATCGAACGGGGAGCGAAGGGATCGACATTAGAATCCCAAGCTTTTGCTGGTTATCAGCAGACATTAGAGTCATACCCTCAGGTTACGGCTGTTCTCTACTACCAATATGGGAAGCTGCTGCGAGCTAGAGGCATTTTTTCTCAAGCGATCGCCGCCTATATTAAAGCTTTACAGCTAGATCCCCACTTCAAAAATACCTATATCGATCTACAGTACACGCCGATTGCCGAGTCACAATTTTCGCAGCTTATTCAGGTCTATCGTCGAATTGTTACGGAACACCCCGAAATAACCGTAGCCTGGGGAAATCTGGGTGATGCTCTGACACAACAGGATCGGGTCGCCGAAGCGATCGAGTGCTACCAGACAGGGAGTTACCAACAGGCAATTCAAAGCGATCGGAATCTAGCCAAGCTCGATTGGCCATCTCAAAAGAAACAAGGCCCAGATTTTATCATCGCTGGAGCATCCAAAAGCGGGACATCTTCAATTTACTATTACCTCAGTCGTCATCCCCAAATCTTGCTATCTCATAAGAAAGAGCTTGATTTTTATTGGCAGCACTATCAACGGGGAATAGACTGGTATTTGGCGCATTTTCCCAGCCTGACCGATCGCCCCGATTTTTTGACGGGAGAAGCCACCCCCAACTATCTTCGCTTTCCGCAGGTGGCGCAGAGAATTAAAGATACTTTTCCCCAGACCAAAATTATTCTCCTGCTGCGTAACCCAGTCGATCGGGCAATATCCTGGCACTATCACAAGGTAAATACGGGCTTAAGCAAGCTAGATTTGGCAACGGCGATCTCTACAGAAATAGATCGATTAGCTACCGTTACCGAGGCGGAGATTATCAATACAGGATTTTATAATCCCGATAACATTATGAGCAGCCTGTATATTTACAAAATCAAACCCTGGATCGAAACTTTAGGTCGCGAGCAATTTTTAATTCTCAGAAGCGAAGATTTTTATCTCAATCCCCAGCAGAATATGGAGCAGGTATTTGAGTTTCTCGATCTGCCCAGCAATCCTTTAGAAAACTATCCCAAAGTAAACGTCGGCTCGTATCGGGAGGTAGACCCTAAGATTAGAAATATCCTCGCTGAATACTTTGCCCCCTACAACAGACAGCTAGAATCATATTTAGATACAAAGTTCGACTGGTCATAGTCGCTTTTTAACCATCAACTGTCGATTTCATCGTTAAAATCTCCCTAGCAATTCTTAACTTTGCCTTCAAAGAATTTACTTCGGGACGACCATGCCCTTCCACTCCATAATAACTATCAAATACAAACTGATTATTCATTCCCCGATTGCTATATTTAGAGATTAAAAGCTGATAAAATTTAAAGTTTCTCTGATGCAGATTGTCGTTTAGATTTGCCAGCAGATAAATGTTGGGGATAGTGATTTTATCCCGCTCGAATCTACAAACACAGGAAACGCGATCGCCAAATAGCCTCAGTAACTCTGGAGGTCGGTCGAGATTTAACAAAGATTTCATCAATATTCGGCGATACTGGATGTTAATTTGTCCATTAACCGCCAAAACGTTAGTCTTTTGCGAGAGATAGGTGCTGCTCATTAAAGCGCCAAATGTTCCTGCTGAAGAACCAAACAGCAGCGTGTCTTGAAGACTCATATTCGCTAAGGTACATATTTTCTCTAATACTCCAGCAATAGCTTGATTAAAATTTAATTCAGGAGAGCCAACATAATAGCTTGAAGTTATGCCAGCCACAAACTGACCGGGATCGCTGATGCTAACTACCGATATGTTGTCACCGTTAAAAGCCGAAACGCTGCCTTCAAAACTTATTTTCCCTCGCTCTAAATCGTATTGTTCTTGGGTCAAAGGTTTATATTTGGCATTTGCGCTTTGAAAATAAACATTTAGCTGTGACGAATCTAACTTTAGATAGCAAAAAATATAAAAATAGGGCAGATTATAAAGCTTTTGACGATCGCGAAAGTAGAGTTTATAAATTACTGGCTCGCCTAGATACAGATCCTTGGGGGAAATCTGATAGTCGTACAGTTCTACCTGTCGAAAAAGATCGGGAATATAGCCAAAAATTTGCAAATTATACTCAACAGGAAGCACCTGCAAAGCGTAGGTAAGAAGCTTGGCAATTTGAGTAAACTGTTTTTCTGCTCTGTATTGCTCGAATTGATACTTGATTTTTTGGGCTAAGGCGATCGCATCTAGTGCCATTAAACTTTGTTCTTAACTATTAATACTTACTATGCACTAATTAATTGAGTAGAAATGAAATTACTAATTTACCAATTTTGGCTAAATAAAATTTTGTTACCCAAATACGAACAGTAGCACTCCTGAAATTAATATCCTGCTTATTTTCTCAACAAATACACAGACCCAACAAATCTCGTCTGCAATAAGATTGTCTCAGCATTGACTATTTGTCTACAATGCTGCTAGTTATAGCTAAATTAAACTGTTGAATAAATTTTGGGCATAGTTATGGGAAACAACAAAAACAATTTGCCAGACAGACTAGTTAAAGGAGGTAGCAACAGATCTAGTGAGGCAAAAGTACCAGTTACTGGAAAAGGAAGTGGTCGCGTTCTTACAAATCTCAATGTTCGCTGGACTCCTCGTAAGGCTACCATTGCTACTACCTTATTAGGTCTACCTTTTTTATTCGCTACGGTACTGATCTTTAAGTCAGGAAATATTTTAATCGGCTGTGTGTTTGTTGGTCTGGCTCTCTTTGTGGGGCTAATCTATGTAGCTTTACGCTATATAGAAAAAAGTGATTTTTAAAACCCCGAATGTAAAGCGAATTGCTTCTCGTTTTGAGCCACAATTGTTCTGTGTCTGGGACTGTTGATTGAGATACGAGGAGTTTTAAAACCAGCCTCAATAAACGCCTGCTCCATATCTAGGGAAAAATATCGATCTAGATAGGGTTCGGTGCTTTTGAGCAGAGTCAAAATATAGGGAGGCATTTTAAGAAATATTTCTGACTGAGGATTCATATCCATAATTGCCAGATATCCACCTGGACGTAATAGGCGATGGGCTTCGGCAATTATTGCTTGGGCTGCACTACTGGGGAGTTCGTGAAACATCAAACTGGCTGAGACTAAATCGAAACTGCGATCGCCCAATCCCGTAGTTTCGGCTGCACTATGTAGCCATTTTATCTTCGAGCCATTTTCGCGACCGCGATATCGAGCAACGGCGAGAAAATAGGGTGAAAGATCGGCTCCCGTGACTTGAGCTTGAGGATATGTTTCCTGTAGCGCCTGAGTACTCATGCCAATACCACAGCCAAGATCGAGAATAGTTTGGGGAGGAGTTACTATTTCTGCCTGAAGCGCCCGATGATAGCTCTCTCGCAGCAGGCGATCGCCATTTATATCTCCTGCCGACCAAATTTTGGCATGAACGGCACGGGCAGCCGATTCGACTTCCCAGGCTGCTTTCCAGCTTAAGTTGCCTTCTGGGTAAGCATGAAAAGAGGTGGTGTAATAATCAGGATATTCTAAATTAAGATTTTCTACCTGAGCCAGATCTTCCTTCCAGTCGCGATCGCTCAAACACCTTACATTGTCTCGCCAGGGTACGCCGATCGTTTCTGCTCGTTTAATCATCATAGTGCGGGCGCGGGATTTAGCAAAGTTTGCTAAAGGCTCAATGGCTAAAATTCCTTTAACCAAACGGGAGGTAAAGCCGATTTTTGGCTGAGTAGTGACGGTCATCGGTTGCAATCTAATTTTTTTGTCGAACAGATTAGGCTGCTCTTATTTTAGGGTGCGGTCTGCCTTAAACCGATCGCGATCGGGTTTAAATAGCTTTAAAAGTTAACAGTAGAGCAAATTTAACACTCTTATTAATTCTCGATTCGCTCGAATTAAGCTTTTATTAGTACAAACCCCTGCTTAAAAAAGGGCAATTCCTCGCCTCAATTTATTAGAGCTAATAGCTAAGACGAAGCCTTTTATGAAGCTTAGATAAAGTTTGTCTTAGTTAAAGCAAGATTAGATGAACATGAGAACATTTCCAGAAAATTGTGAAATAATAAATACAAGACTAGATATTCATTATTATTTACCAATTTAAAGAGGTGCGTCCTTAGACAACGCGCTTTTTTTTTGTCTATTTTTCGTAATCTAGTTTACTTATAAGAGAGCAAAACAATTGACGGCAACAATCTCTGGTGTAGACTTGTGACTACCATAATCACCCTGAGATCCCTTTGAAGAATCGTAGCTACTGGCAACTTCTGCCTTATATTCGTCCTCAAAGCCTTATTATTATCTGGGCTTTTATCTGTACCCTTTTTTTTACCGCCTTCTGGCCCCTCAAAGCCTGGCTGGCAGGAGAAGTGAGTCAATATATAGGTAAAGGCGACCCCAGTAGCATTGCCCGCATAGCTGGATTAGCAGCTTTGGTTTTTTTGCTTCAGGGAGTGGCTCAATATGGGCAGGATTCCTTAATGGCGAAGGCTTCTCTTAATGCTGCTTTAGATCTACGCAAGTCGGTTTATGCTCATTTACAGAAGTTAAGCCTCAACTACTTTGAAGTTGCGAAGACGGGAGATTTAACCTATCGCCTAACCGAAGATGTCGATCGCATCGGGGAAATAGTCAATCAGTTTTTTCATGATTTTATTCCCTGTATTCTGCAGCTAATTGTGGTCTTGGGCTATATGCTCTGGCTCAACTGGCAGTTGACCATTGCCACTTTGGTTTTAGCTCCCGTAATGGGCATTATTATCGGTACTTTTGGCGAGAAACTACTTAAGTATTCACGACGCAGCCAGAATCGTATCTCTAACCTCTCGGCATTATTAACTGAGGTACTCGGAGGAATTCGCCTAGTTCAGGCTTTTGCTGCGGAAGATTACGAACTAGAGCGTTTTACTCAAGAAGCAGAGGCAAATCGTCAGGCGAAATATCAGGCGGAGAAGGTCAAGGCGTTTCAGTTTGTGGTGGTCGGTTTTTTACTAGTAATGACGGTGCTATTTATCTTCTTTTTGGGTGGCTGGCAGATATCTTTAGGTAATCTAACAGGCAAGGATTTTGTCAGCTACATTACGGGAGTCGCTCTATTAATCGACCCTATCACCCATACGACGAGCAACTACAATAGTTTTAAAGAAGGGCAGGCTTCGATAGACAAGATCTTTGAACTTTTAGCAATCGAGCCTGCGGTGAAAGAACAAGATCGGGCGATCGCTCTCAAGTCGGTAACGGGAAAGGTGGAATACACGGGGGTGAGCTTTAACTATCAGTCTGGCGTGACGGTAATCGATAGCTTAAGTCTAGTAGCCAATCCTGGTGAAACGATCGCACTGGTAGGATCTTCAGGAGCGGGAAAATCTACTTTGGTTAACCTGCTGCCCCGCTTTTATAATGTCGATCGAGGCGAGATTCTCATTGATGATATTAATATTCAGGATGTAACTCTCAAAAGCCTGCGCCAGCAAATTGGCATTGTACCTCAAGAAACAACTCTGTTTTCAGGCACGATCGCCCAAAATATTGCCTTTGGCAAAAGCAACCTTGAGTTAAAAGATATTGAAGCTGCTGCCAAAATTGCCAATGCCCATCAGTTTATCAGCGAACTGTCTCAAGGCTACTTCTCCTATGTGGGCGAAAGGGGAGTCAATCTATCGGGGGGGCAAAGACAGAGGATTGCGATCGCCCGCGCCATTCTACTCGATCCCCGTATTTTAATTTTAGATGAGGCGACTTCCGCCCTAGATTCCGAGTCAGAAGCGCTGGTACAGGAAGCATTAGAGAGAATCATGGAAAATCGGACGGTGTTTGTGATTGCTCACCGATTAGCCACCGTACGGCGTGCCGATCGCATTCTGGTTTTGGACAAGGGACGAATCGTTGAATCAGGCGATCATCAGCAGTTGTTAGAGCGAAATGGCGTGTATGCCAGTTACCACGCTCGACAGTTTCAAAAAGCGTAAGGGCGAAGGGCTGTTCGCCCTTACAGAACCAATTTTAATAAGGCACATTCCCAAACCAAACGAGGTTGGACATAGCTGAGTAAGCAAGTACGAGTTTTTTCCCAGGTTGCCATTAAGTCTGCCTGCTGGTTTTGTTGCCAGAAATAATATTGCAGATAGTCCACTAGCCAGAGTTGAGTCGAGCTATCGAGTTCGCTGCAAACTGCCTGTGCCAGATTCAGAGCTTCAAGAGGCGTGTTTGGCGATCGCTTTAACTGTTGTAATAGCGGTTCGGGAATTTGCTGTAGCTGTGACCATGCGGAGATGGCTTTACCTGGACTTCCTTGAGCGATCGCAATTAGTTCTGGATGTTCGAGAATTTCGCTGCGATCGTGACGTTGCAGAATCGTCATCATGTTGGCTTGAGACAGGCAAGAAAACTGTATTTTTTGGCAGCGAGATACTAAGGTCGTCAACAGAGAATCGGTATCGGGGGCAATTAAAATTAAGGTAGCATTACCTGGCTCTTCCAAAGTCTTTAACAAAGCATTGGCTGGCGCCTCCCCCATAGTTTGAGCATCTTCAATAATCACCACCTGTTGCGAGGCTTCTAAGGCAGGACGATTGAGAAACTGAGTTAAATTGCGAATCTGTTCGATCCGCAGCTTAGGGGGTGTTTTGTACTGTAAACCTTGTTCTGCTGCCTGCTGGGCGGTGTATAGTTCGCCCCCTTTAAGATAGGTTGGCTCAACCCAGAGCAAATCTGGATGGTTGCCCGTTTGTAATTTTCTATTTGCTAAAGCCTCTCGTTCTGGGGATAAACCTTGAGTCAGCAATAGCTGAGTAAAGCTTTTTGCAGCCATAGTGCGCCCAATGCCCGATGAACCACAAAATAGATAGGCGGGGGCGATGCGATCTAATTTGATTGCCTGTAATAGTAGCTCGACCGTTTTTGATTGACCTAATAAATCCTGAAAAGCGTTCATATTTCAATCCAGCAATGATGCCAGCCTGTTGCTAACCCCATGATGATGCCAAATTAAAGCTCCTCCTCATCAACAATCATGGCAGGATCGATCAGAGTAATATCGTAGGGATCGTCAGGGGGAATGGTGGGGAAAATATCGTATTCGCGATATTCGTAGACGGCTTCTACTTGAGGTCCAAAAATAACTTTGTCACCATTTTTAAGGTCGTGAAACCTTACCTTCTTGCCGTTAATCAACAGCCCATTGACGCTGGTTTTTCCCTCAGAGTCACCATCGACAAGGCGATAATAACTGTTTTCTTCTACCTTACGCCTAATTAAAGTTGCGTGATGACGGGATACAAACTGAGATTGCAGCACAATATCGCATTGCTTACCTCTTCCCACTGAGTAAACTGAATCTTGCAGCCGAATCTCTCGATAACCTTTACCATCAGTGACGATTAGAACATGTTCTTCGCGGTGCTTGGCTGGTTTTGCAGTCATGAGCTAAGTTGGAAATTCCCAGTCCATTGTAAGCAGCTATTGTATCTGGCTTTGCCGATCCAACATAAGTGCTGGCAATCGAGATATAGTCGAGTTGCGATCGCCTTACCCAAAATTGTCCGTTAGCCGAAGTAACCACAAGCATAGGGCTAAATATTGTACCGATCTATTCTAATCAAAATAAAATAGAGTAACAATTTTCCTTTGTTCTTCTGCCTCTTTACAAGTTTTCAAAAGAGTATCGCTATCATGAAAAGCAAAGCAAATTAACTGCTGACAGCGAGAAATAATTTCGCTGTTGCACATCGAGCTAGCCTCACCAAGAGACATGTGATCGTTGTTAGAATTTTCGATTAGATGAACTACTTTTTCTAACTGCTTTTTTGATTCTCTAGGCTGGCGGGATAGACTTTGAGGCAGAATTACGGTCAACAAATTTGAGTCAGCACGCATTGCACCCTTAATTGCAGCCGAGTTGGTTCCAATTGCCCCAGAGGTGACTAAGCGATTTCCTCCTAAGACCAAAGCGTAACTCATCATTTCAATTAGCTGTTGATGCATCAACGGTACGTGACGACTGCCTAGCAAAGCAATTCTCTTAGAACCAGTTTGCTGAATTGCTGATAATTCTTGAGTTAATGTATCGAGGCTAACGTCGCTCGCAGTAACGGTGTCTAATGGTTGTTGGCTCAATGAACAAATATGGCTTAATATTAACGCCAGCAATTGTAACAAAATATTGTCATCGATCGCGATAGCTTGTGGTAAATCTTTATTTTCAGCTTAAGATGCGATCGCCTAAAATCTTGAACATTAAGCAACACTACCTCGTTTACGAGCTTCTTTGTAAGAAGTACCAACGTTACGCAAACCAGCCTTAATTAACTGCTGTTCTAACAGTCCAAAAAAGCGGGCGCGATCGCCACCTCTAACTACTGCCTGATTGTGTGCCTCTGCTAGCGCTACGGGATAGCCATAGCCTTTTTGCACCTGGGCGATGACAATACTTAAAGACTGTTCAAATAGGGGGCGATCTTCTACCACCCAAGCGGGAACTTCAATTCGAGCTACTTCCGTACCCACGTGGACATAGCAAAAGTGAACTCGCTGCTCTTCTTCATAAAGATCCAAAATTCTGAGATTGCTGCGATATAAAGGACTGCGCTGCCCTGGCTGGAGACGATTTGCCCAAAAGGTTGAGTCCCGCAAAGAATCGATTTTTTGACAGGGAAACTTCTCAAATATATCGCTACAGTGAACGACACAGTTAGGATGTTTGTGTTCGCAACTGTGCAAACGCAGAAAGTTTAGCCCTTCCGTACTCCGCGAGGCGCTGACATAGCCCATCATGGGGATCTTTGTCTCACGCAGCCTTTCACAAGAAGCTAAGATCGGCGGTAGAATCTTGTTTCTCGCTTCAACTGGTAAACCGTCCAGAAACCAGTAAATTAGCGAACCATCCACCAAAGCGAGGTTGGGTACGTTTTGATGTCCACCAGGGGGTAAGACCCAGTTACAGGCTATATCTGCCAGCATTTCTGCTTCTGATACCGTCCGTCGATAGCCCATCCATTCTTCTAAGCGAATACCCCACTGCCGAGATATATACAAATCTTCTGTTTTATAAAATACTTCAGGCAGGCTATCGAGCAAAGGGTGTAAACTCTGCCCGTAATGGATCATAATCTGCCCAATATTGATCAGATAACAGTAAGCAATCTCGTGATGGGAAGGAGATATCTGCGAGCCATCGGTAGCAAAAACGCTGTGGCTGTAAGGCGCTGGCTGGATCTCATAACATCGTTCCAAAGGCTCGATCGGCGTTGCTGCTGCAAAAATTAGGCGATCGCGAAATTCTTCTTGATTCTGAATCAATTCTGCCTGACGATTAGCTGCCTGAAACTGTAGATCTTGGGCTAACTCTAACCTTTTCCCAGAAGCGATCGCTTCTTTGTGCATGTGTTGACTGATACCAGGAATTTGCCCCGCAATTTTGGCTAGATCTAACATGGTTACTTATGGCTAATACAGATAACTAATACAAAGCAGATCGCTAAACCCAAGAACCATAGTAATACTGGTATTAGGCAAAAGTCGATCTATTGCTAATATTTTTGTACTGATTTAAGCCAGAGCTTAATTAATTTCGCTTATGTTTTAAGCTTTTAACTTTTGCATAAGTCGATCGAGCCAGAGATCTTTAAAAGGGTCTGTGTATTTAGCTAAAGACCATAAAGCTAAATAAGGTTGTCCGACAACTTTTAATAAAGGCAAGTCGTCCTTTGAATCAGTAATTAGGATTGCCGATTTGATTTCTGATTCCGTAAAAATCTTTTGCATCATTGCAAGCTTACCCAAATTCCGATCGCCCGCACCATGCCAGAATCTACAGCTAGCTAATTTATCATATTTGATTGACATATACTGAAGTATTGGCTCGATAATGAAGCTAAATCCCAAACTGGCTATAATATTTCGAGCATCAGAATTATTATTAACCGCTGAAATAATTTCTAAATTGCTATATTCCCGAGCTAGCTTTTTTGCTTTTCGCTGCCAGAGAAAAAGAGTCCAGGGTAAGAGAATGGTTAGTATAGTAACGAGATACCAGTCCTTTGTTCGATCGCCTTTGAATGGTTGCGGAAGCCAACACCACGGTCGAACAACTTTTAACAGCATGACCAAGATAAAGCCAAGTAAGCGAGGGCGTAGACTATCAATATATTCGGCAGTAGAATTTCGCAGCAATAGCGTTTCGTCAAAATCAAGAATTATAAGATTGTTCTGAGTGGCATTAGCGATCGCTTTTAGAGCAACTTATGACTTTACAAACTTAATTCGGGAATAGCAATTCTCATTCATCAGATCGTCAAACTCCTACTTAAATTTCCAGCTTCAACTATCTAAGTAGCAATGTTTAAATACGTAGAGCTACAACACACAAATAATCTCTGAGATTTCGATTAAGACAACAGTATGCTTTATTTCTGAAATGTTTGAACCCAAAACAAAATTTGAGTAAGCTGAGTCAAATTAGAGTTAGAGCGTTATAGGTTATAAACCTCGAACCAATGTGTTAGGAATTACCGAATCGTCCCAGTCTTGAGGTTTTTCACCAACACGGACAATAACTAGATCCTGGGAGGGAATAATATAAACACGCTGGTTTGATGCGCCGTCGAGATAGAAAGTATCTTCAGCTAAAAAAGGTTTAGACGCAGCGCGATCGTAAACTCCAGGTTTGTTATCGGTACGAGCTTTCAACCACAGATGATAGCCATATTTATCTACTAGATCGGACGGTTGCTTCATTTTATCTAACCAAGCAGTAGCAACAATTTGCTTGCCGTTTACCCGTCCGCGATCGAGAAATAATTGCCCAACTTTTGCCCAATCTCTAGGGGTGGCAAATAGGCAGCAAAAAGCTTTAGTATTTCCGTTAGGGCGATCGAGCCAAATAAAAGCGTCATTAGCCTGAAGAGGTTGCCATAACTTGTCTGCTAGATAGTCGGCATATCTTTTTCCCGTCGCTCTTTCCAAGACTTCGCTCAAAATTTGCGTATTGGCGTTGTTGTAGTTAAAAGCCTGTCCTGGAGACTGTTCGGCTGGAATTTTTAGCGCGATCGCATCGGCATCAGTACTAGCATACATTTGTACTAGGTCGGAGGCGGGATTTTCTGCATCATCCCAATTTCGTAAACCAGACTGCATATAGAGTAAATCTTGGATCGTAATCTGGCTACGATTGTCCTGCCACTCAGAAATATAATTAGCTACAGGATCTAGTTCCGATTCGATTTTCCCTTCATCGATCGCCATTCCAATTAGCAACGCCGTAATAGTTTTTGACATCGACATTGAGTTAAAGGTTGAAGCTGGTTTAAATCCTTGCCAATATTTCTCTAAAACCAATTTTCCCTGGTGCATAACTAACAATGCCGAAGAGTCAGTAGATTCAGCATAGGCGCTAATTTTTTCCAGACTAGGGCGATCGATTTTCGATTCGGCTTCTGGTAGTTCGATCGGATTGCCTTTAACTACCTCTCTCGGTTGATACCAATCAACGTTAGTAATCGGATTTTCTGGATAAGTAAGTAGGCGCTGTATAAACGTCCAGTTGACGATAATTGCTGTTCCCCCCAAAAAGACTATTACCCCTGTTGCGATCGCCAATCCCTTTATAACTCTACTGAATATTGAGCGATCGCGAATTGTTTTAATTTGGCTCATAATTATCTTTTGGCGATCGGGATTTACTAAACTAAAAAATGTACTATTGAAGAGTTATCGAATTTTACCGTAGCAATTTATTAGGAGTAACCCCAGTAGTGGAGTCAGGATACAACGCAGCCCAAATCGAGCAAAAGTGGCAACAGCAGTGGCAAGAGTCGGAAATAGATAAAACGCCTCAAAATAGCGATCGCCCAAAATTTTATGCTCTGTCGATGTTTCCCTATCCTTCAGGTAATCTGCATATGGGTCATGTTCGCAACTATGTCATCACTGACGTAATTGCTCGTCTCAAACGGATGCAGGGTTATCGGGTGCTACATCCTATGGGTTGGGATGCTTTTGGTTTGCCTGCAGAAAATGCAGCGATCGATCGCGGTATCCCTCCTGCTAAGTGGACGTTTCAAAATATCGCTCAAATGCGCGAACAGCTAAAGCAGCTAGGGCTTTCAATCGATTGGGATCGCGAAGTTGCCACCTGTTCTCCCGACTACTATAAATGGACACAGTGGCTCTTTCTTCAATTTCTCGATGCGGGATTGGCTTATCAGAAGGAAGCTGCGGTAAATTGGGATCCGATCGACCAAACAGTATTAGCCAACGAACAGGTAGATAGTGACGGTAAAAGCTGGCGTAGTGGCGCGATCGTCGAACGTAAGCTATTAAAGCAGTGGTTCTTTAAGATTACTGACTACGCGGAGAAACTATTGCAAGATTTAGACCAGCTTGAGGGTTGGCCCGAACGAGTTAAAACCATGCAGGCAAACTGGATCGGCAAGTCTGTAGGGGCGTATTTAGAGTTTCCTGTGGTCGGTAGAGATGACAAGATTGCTGTCTTTACTACCCGTCCCGATACGGTATATGGCGTAACCTATGTCGTGCTTGCCCCAGAACATCCCTTAACCCCCGAAGTTACTACTTCCGAACAAAAAGAGTCGGTAGAAGCATTTATTGAGGAAATTAAAGGGGAAAGCGAAATCGAACGGACTGCGGAGGATAAACCCAAACGCGGTATCTTAACAGGTGGAAAAGCAATCAATCCTTTCAACGGTGAAGAAGTACCGATCTTAATTGCTGACTATGTACTCTATGAATATGGTACGGGCGCAGTAATGGGTGTTCCCGCCCATGATGTAAGAGATTTTGAATTTGCCACTGAAAAAGGTTTACCGATCAGAACCGTAATTGTTGCCGATGATAGCAATGCGGATGAATCATTAGATGCTGCCTATACCGAACCTGGAACTATCGTCAATTCAGGTCAGTTTGACGGTACGCCTTCGGTTGAGGGTAAAGCTAAAATCATCGAATATGCCGAACAGCAAGGCTACGGTAAAGCGCGTATACAATATCGTCTTCGAGACTGGTTGATCTCCCGCCAAAGATACTGGGGTTGTCCGATTCCTGTAATTCATTGCGACGATTGCGGTACTGTGACCGTACCAGATAAAGATTTGCCTGTAGAGTTACCCGAATCCGTCGAACTTTCAGGGCGCGGTGGTTCGCCTCTAGCTCAATTAGATAGCTGGATTAACGTCGATTGTCCCCAATGCGGTAAAGCTGCCAAACGGGAAACCGATACGATGGATACCTTTATTGATTCCTCCTGGTACTTCCTTCGCTATAGCGATGCTAGCAATAGTGACAAGGTTTTTGACAAGGATCGAGTTAATGACTGGATGCCTGTCGATCAATACGTCGGCGGAATCGAACACGCCATCTTGCACCTACTATATTCTCGCTTCTTTACCAAAGTATTGCGCGATCGCGGTTTACTAAATTTTGACGAACCTTTTAAACGCCTGCTAACTCAGGGAATGGTACAAAGTTTAACTTACAAAAATCCTCAAACTAATAAATATATCCCTTCGGCAGATGTCGATCGCGATAATGCCGTAGATCCAGAGACGGGAGATAAGCTAGATGTCTTTTATGAAAAAATGTCCAAGTCTAAATACAATGGTGTCGCCCCCGAAGATGTAATCGCTGACTATGGCGTAGATACGGCGCGAATGTTTGCCATGTTCAAAGCCCCTCCAGAAAAAGATCTAGAGTGGGATGACGCGGATGTAGAAGGGCAATATCGCTTTTTAAATCGGGTTTGGACTTTAGTGACAAACTTCGATTCCGCCCAGGTAAAAAAAGCAGCAGAACTAAATAAAGCCGAAAAAGATCTGCGTCGCGCTATTCATACGGCGATTAAAGAAATTACCGAAGATCTAACGGGAGACTATCAGTTTAATACTGCCGTTTCCGAATTGATGAAGCTCAGTAATGCCCTCAAGGATGCCAAATGCGAAACTTCTCCTATTTACCAAGAAGGAGTCGAAACCCTAGTCCTATTACTCGCGCCTTTTGCACCCCATATTGCCGAAGAACTATGGGCTAAGTTGGGTAACACTGAATCAGTTCACAAACAGCAGTGGCGTGAAGTAGACGAATCCGCATTAGTGGTAGACGAGATAACCCTTGTAGTGCAGGTAATGGGTAAAACTCGCGGTACGATCCAAGTCCCTGCAAGCTCAGATAAATCCGCCCTAGAACAATTTGCCCGTGACTCTGATGCTGCTCAAAAATACATCGACGGCAAAGAAATCAAAAAGGTGATTGTCGTTCCCAACAAGCTAGTCAACTTTGTTGTGGCTAAGTAGTTACTAAGCGATTTGCGTTTGCGAAGCAAGTCGAAGACTCAGCATAGCCGAAGGCATCGCATTTCTTGGTTATATGAGGAAATGCGATCGCCAATAGTTATTGAAATAATTTATCACTGAGACTTATTGAATCATCTAAATATCAGATCTCATTCCCAATGTTCACTTTAGAGCCAAAACTATTTTTAGAGCGATATCATTTTTATCTCAACAGAGAGTGCGATCGCTAGTTATTTTGCTTTTGGTACAATGAACAGTACGACTATAAAAATAAAATTATGGACATTTTCAGTGCCAGTCAAGCTAGAGCTAATTTATTTAAGCTTTTAGAACAAGTCAATCAAGATAGCAAACCTAAAATCATTACCTCTCGTAAAGGAGATGGAGTTTTAATTTCTAAAGATGATTGGGACAGTTTACAGGAAACCCTCTATCTACAGTCAATACCAGGATTAACAGAATCGATTAAAGAAGCGGAAGGTAATGACGAATGGGTATCAGAAGCAGAATTTCTCAATGAATTAAATGGCTTGGACAATTGAATTTGCTCGCAATACTCTCAAAGATGCGAAAAAACTGCGCTCTGCCAATCTAACAGCTAAAGTCAATCAGCTAGTTGTGATTCTCAAACAAGATCCCTACAAACCTCCTTACGAAAAACTATCGGGTAATCTTCAAGGCTATTATTCTCGACGTATCAATATTAAACACCGTTTAGTTTATTCAATTGATGAACTAAATAAAACTGTGCGAGTAGTTTCTGTTTGGTCACATTATGGAGAGTAATTCTACATCTTATAAACAAACAGCGATCGCCTTTTGAATCATTTAGATCTGCTAAAACTACCAATCTGATAAATTAGCCACCAGCCAATTATCGAACCTAAAGCGTAATGCGGAAAATCCCACCAGGCAAATCCCGAACCCAATAGCATTCGCCAAACAAACGAAGAACGAATAGCAACGGGTACTAAATAAAACCAAAGCTGACTAACTTCGATCGCGCAGGTAATTATAAATACCCCTAGAGCAATTTTAATAGTGATGCTTCGTAGCCGATTTAAATCTTTAACTGGGCGAACAAACCAAAAAGCAACCAAGCACCAGAAGATCTCGTATAGAACATCTCCAGAGTAATCTCGCACCCACTCCTGCCCTATACCCGTATAAGCTTTGGATAATAAGCCTATAGGAGTGATAATCAGGAGACAAAGCAAAATTAAAGCTCGGCGGTTTAACAATTTTTGCATGGCGATCGAATAATTGAATCCAACAGTCGATTCAGCCTAATCTTTAGTTGCTAAATATGCCTTATTGGTGAAGAGAAAAAGACGTTATCCAAACAAAATAAAATTTAGCTATTACGGTAGATTATAATTTTAAAAAAATAAAAACTTTTTTCTAGGGCAACCTATAATCGCATTTGATACTATTTGAAGATGACTTTCATCTTCCTGCTTAATTCCAGATATTCTCAAGGCAGCAATACCATTATTTGAAACACTAGAAATAAGGTTTAATCTGGAGTTGTCTAACTTAGTGCGATCGTAATCGATTAGATTGCCTATTAGATCATTTGTAACTTTGTTGAGTAGCTTCAAATCTGGATCAGGGTAATCGCATCAAACGAATAGAGAGAAACATGGGAAGATAAAATATTTGTTCCCATGACCAAAGAATCCTTGAGAGAAGCGATAGAAGAACATTTTGGCAGAATAACAGACCAGAGAGTGCGGTGCTATCGCACCAGAGTTTCCGAAGGAAACATGAGCGCCTTGCGCTCGCACTAGAAGTTCTCATAAGCTGGTAGACATAATAGCCATAGCAATCTTAGCAATACTATGTGGTGCAGATGGATGGGTCGCAATAGAAACATCTGGCAAAGCTAAACAAGAATGGCTTAAAACGTTTCTAGAACTACCAAATGGAATACCATCACACGATACGTTTGGCAGAATATTCAGTCAATTAGACCCAGAAATTTTAGAGCGCAACTTCCAAACCTGGGTAAACCTCATAGCAGGAGAATTAGGACTAAAGGTAGTAGCCATCGATGGCAAAAGCCTCAACGGCTCTTACGATCGAGAAAACTCATTAAAATCTCTAGTAATGGTCAGTGCATGGTCAAGTAGCCATAAACTAGTTCTAGGTCAAGCAGCAGTGGAGCAAAAATCTAATGAAATTAAAGCAATTCCAATTTTGCTCGAACAATTAGATCTTAGAGGTGCAATTGTCACTACCGATGCCATGGGGACTCAGACAGCCATTGCCAAGCAAATCAAAGAGGCTGGGGCAGATTATATTCTAACTCTTAAAGCAAACCATCCTACTCTGGCAAAAGATGCTCAAAATTGGTTTGAAAAACACAAAAATCAGATTAAAGAGACTCAAAGTAATAGAATAGAATCGCTCTGTGAAGCAGGACATCATCGTGTTGAGAAACGTTGCTTTTTTTCAGTTCCCGTCGAGCAGGTGTTCGCTCAAGGCAGAATTAAAAATTGGACTGGACTTCAAACATTGGTTGTGGAACAGAGTAGTCGTCAGCTTTGGAATAAAACTACGGTAAGCTTAAGGTTTTTTCTTAGTTCTCTCAATCCTCAATTTGCTGATTTTCCTGGTTCAATTCGTAGCCACTGGGGAGTAGAGAACCAGTGCAGCGCATTCGCGCAGATCGTCGTAAGACGACTGGTGAGGCGTTAGCCTCACGCTTGGTGTCTAGATGTCGTTTTCTCCGAAGATGATTCTCGGATTCGCAAAGGTCATGCTCCGCGAAATATGACTATCCTCAGAAGATTAGCTCTTAATTTACTGCGTCAAGATACATCTTCTGGCAGTCTGAAGATGAAACGTTATCAAGCTGGTTTGAACAACAATTTTCTGCTTCATATTTTGTCTCATTCTGGCATATTTTGATTGAATATTTTGATGCGATTACCCTGCGGTAGAAGCTAAGACTACTTTTATTTGTTATTCGAGATTTTACAGCTAAAAGTACTAATTTTTTTAGCTAATTAACAAGTAAAAAAGCTCGATTGCGGCGGCTTATATATAATAGTTATTTAAAATATGCGTTGACAGTTTGAGTTTAGGGGAACTGAGAAAGTCAATGTTTTAAATAGATAAGATAAAAAAAAGAATGAATATGAAATATAACTCTTAAAAGAGTATAAGCCGAAAGTGTTAATTGTAGGCTAAATTTAGCAGAATTATTTTAGTTTAAATAAAGATGCGATATCTGCTTTGCATCGCCCCAATTGTTTTCTTGTCGGAAGACTATAGTGCAAGATGTCTGTTTGTGTAGCATTTACTTGAGCCACATTAAAAGCTGGGTTCCACCGCGAGATTGCCAAAATTCAAAGTATGGAACTAGTCTAGTGGAAACTAAATTTGCTTTTCCTCAACCAAAGAAACGTATAAATCCCTCAGTCAGCATAGGGAACTTGGGGAAATGGAAGTATGTTGTCGAGACGATCGAAGCCTCCAAAACACTGAGATAGTTCTTCGTGTAAAGCGATCGCATCCTCTTGAACCGCTATCTGATTAGTAATTGCTTTTGGATTATTAGACAAATATGCTGGTCGAACCAAATCGATTACCTTGGTTGTGGTCTGCGAGGAATTGCCAGTCTGTTCGATCGAGCCAAATAATAAATTGAGATGAGGATTAAGACGCAGATAGGCATCTGGTTGCCGAGTATCAAAACTGCGTCTGACTAGAGAAATTGTATCGGATCGATCGATAAAAGAACTTGGTTCATTTGCTAAAGCATGATAATTCAGACTACCCGAAGTTAATTGATAGATATCGCCATCTTCGCTTACGCAAGATCTGCTGTATGAGTTTGCTGTTGCATCTTTCAATTCCCAGGTCATTAGCTCTAGTTTTTGCGAATTGCTGGCAATCAAAGTTTTTCTGGCATTGACTTGACTATACTGACAGGTCAAAAATGCCGAACCAAGAGCGATCGCAACTCCCCCCAAGGCAATTTTTTGGCGAGACTTAATTCGTCCCACCAGCGTCTTCGATTTATTAGCAGCTTCTTCTTTCGCAATCTGCGCTTCCCAGCGACGATATATTAGATTTAGTCTTTCTTCGTGTAGATGAATGAAGTCGAAGTAACAAGGTTCACGATCCTTACTCACTGCTAATTCCCCTTTTGCAATTCAGTTTCTATCTGCTCTATAAAAAACCTAGCAAAAACTGGGTACTCTTTACTGTTATCCACTGTACCTTTTTCAGACCCGATTACTGTTAATGCGATCGGCTCAAGCAATATCTAGCGATGCTGAGATTACGATCGATTATTCTACTGGAGTTGACTTAATTTTCTTCGCAGACATATACTTATCTGTTTCTCTCAATCTACGGCTCAAAAAGCGACAGAGTTCTAGGATGATGTGGGGACGTTGAGAAATCAGACTAATAAAACGTTTCTTCTCTAAAAACAGCAGGGTAGAATCTTCAAGAGCGATCGCCCCATCCCAACGAGGTGCTTCGTCGAATAGAGAAATCTCGCCAAAATACTGTCCCGTGACTAGCTGTTTGATTTCTTCTTGTTCGCCGTTAAGCTCTTTGATAATTTGGACTCTCCCCGCAGCGATAATATATAGCTGCCCACCCCAACTGCCTTCGGTATAAATAGTTTCTCCTGCTAAAACCTGCTTTTGTTCTAATGCTTCGTCAATGGGAAACAGTTCGTCTAGAGTCAGGTTTTTAAATAAGGCTATATTTCGTAACAAGAGTAATCGATTCATAGAGGTACTAACAGGACAGGTAAGTCGATCGACAGTGGGAAATATTTCTCGTGCCACTGATTGTACGATGGGATCGGGATCTTTGAGTAATGCCGTCGGTACAACTGCTAGGGCAACGGATGCTCCCGTTTTAATCCAGCGATCGCTAGACTCTAGAGCTTCTAGAAGTATGGCATAGCCTTTTTTTCGCAACCATTGGGGACCCGATACGAGTTTGCTCTGGGGCTTATCTTCTACAGTTTGTTCGAGTAAAGGCATTAAAGGCTGGACAAAGCGACGGTGTTCGATCGAAGCTAGGATTTCTACCGCATTGGCTAAGTCTCGACGATCGCTTGTAACTAAGATGCGTTTGATTAAGCCAACCGTGCGGGAATAGCCCAAGCAGGCAAGAATATATAGAACTTTCTGTAGCAGGCGTTGCTGATAGTCTTCAATAGCGATCGCTAAAAATTGCCAGCTAGGATCGTGAGCGGGTATTTGCAGCTGCCATTTTCGAGTTAGATTAAACTGCTGAAATTCGGGAGCTAAATGTTGAAACAGAATGTCATTGGCTCGTTTACTTTTAAATTTTGCGATCGCTGCAATCGCTGTCTTGACTACTTGGAAGTCTTCTACCGCTAGCTGTGATTGAGCCAGATTTAAACCCTGCTGTCGGTAAGCAGCTACGGTACTGGCTACCTGTTGACGCACCTGGGGTGAACTGTCTCTTAAGCCCTGACTGACATGTTCGATAGTTTCGGGACAGTGGGTAATCTCCAAAAGCTTGTAGGCAGCAACTCGTACTTCTGGATGACTATGCTGAATTTCGGCAACGGCTATCTTTGCCAGATGGGAATCTTGAGCATTACCGAGGTTAACCAAAGCATCCAGGGCAGCTATTTTAGCTTCAGAGTCGGCTTGGGGTAATAGATATTCAATCAGAGTAATAAATTCAGGATTATCGCTATAGCGAACGACTCTGGCGATCGCCTCAACAATTTTATCGGTCAACTGTATCTGCCAAAATTGTTCGGCAATTTTAGATTCAATCTCTTCTGACTTAGTAGCTTGGAAAGTTGCCACTAAAGCCAACGCCTTCACTTCTTCATGGCGATCGCGACGAAGACTATCTAGTTCCGAGGTCGCAAAATCATACTGGTTGGCGATTGTAACTTCTAATGCCGAACTTCTGACCGTAGGTAGATCCGCCGTCAATAATTCGGCAAATTGTTTGAGAGTCGCTCGATCCGTATTGCAAAACAGCTTTAATATTCCTCGACGTAGAGCGTCATCAGCATGGGGCAATAATGCTTTTATCTCAGTCAAAAACTGTTCGGGATTACCAAAATTGGCAGCTAACTCCAAGCCTTTAATCTGAGTATAGCGATCGCTATCTACTAAAAATTCCTTAATGACCGTACTTGACTGAGAGGGTAATTGATTGCGCTGCTCGTCAAAATCATCTAAATCAATCGCATCGGTGCGGATCATCTCTTCTAAACTCTGGACATAAAACTTGCCCATCGGGATTCGTACCAGCAATAGTCCTATGGTTAAAATAACAGCCAGCCAGGTAATTTGCGCCAGACTGAGATACATGTGACACAGCCAAAGAATCACTCCTGCCAAAGTTAAGCCTAGAGAATAGATTAGACCATCGCTCAAGGCGCGAATACGTCCTACATACTGATGGGGAATACCGTTGTAATTGAGCTGGTGTACGGGGAGATTAATCGCTTTATAGAGTGCGTCGCCGTTGATGTGGAGAGCGATCGCCATCGGTAAACGAAAATTGAACAGCAGTCCACCTAGGCTTAGTAAAGTTGTGACGGGATAAACTGCATTAAGCCTAGCAACTCCGATCCACTTGAGTAACGGGCGAGTGATCCCATAGAGAAATACTACCTGGATCAGGGAAATAATCATTCGCATCAATCCCAAAAATCCCGTTAGCTGCGACTCTTCAAATTCCTGTCCATAAATATTGAACCAAAGAAATTCAGAGCAAACGTAAATTATTACGAGTAAAAAAGTGCTGGCAGCCAAAAATAGGATTAGAGGATAGCGTTTGCCCAAATCTGGCAAAATTCTTAAAGATTCTAAGATCCCGACCTGTTCTTCCACTACAGGAGTTTGTAAACGACGTTGGGACTTTTCGAGATAAACCAGCTGTCCAAAAGCGATCGCCATAAATCCTGGCAGACACCAGATTAAATCTCGGCTGGGAAAGCGATTTGAAAGCAATAGAGTGTAGCCGCCACCGATTAATGTGCCTACCGCCTGAGCAATGCCAATATAGGGTGCGTAACGCTTGTATTCGATTGTGGTGAAATAGTCTGTCAGCAGCCCAGGATAGAGCAGGTTATTGTAAAAATCCCACTGAAAAAAGATAACGATCAGCAAGGCATAGTAAACCCAAACCGTATCTAGATTAACTAGCAACCTCAGTCCCAACATGCTGACTATCGATCCCAACAGTACGTAGCGAAACACTTGGGGACGACTATAGCGGTCTGCTATTTGGGAGAATATCCCATAAATCGGCAGCGAACACAAACCAATTAAAATAAAAGCGATGGGAAGCTGTCCCGCCCCCACCTGACTGACAAACAGGGAATTGGCGATCGCCATTGCCATGACGTTATAAGTTAAGACGGTAACGGCTAATAACAGCAGTTGAGGTAAGCGACCAAATTTACTTATCATGATATTTTTTGCTCATCAACTTTAGTTTCCGTCTCTGATGTCATCCCTTCAATCTTCTGCATCTCTACCGCTGGATTATATGTATTGTGCAGCGCCAGAGTAAAACCCGCAGCAATAATCAGGGAAACGCCTCCCATTGCCACTGCCAACAGGCGATCGTCATGGAGTAAATAGTGCATAATCCAGCCAAAGCCCAAGGCTGCTAGAACTTCTGGTAAGACGACAAAGAAATTAAATATTCCCTGATATATTCCCTGACGCTGAGGGGGGATCGACCCACTCAACATGGCATAGGGCATAATTAAAGCGCTAGACCAGGCTATCCCCAGACCCAACATTGCTAGCAGCAGCACATATTGATTATTAATTGCCAAGAGTGAGACCAAACAAACTCCTCCACAGAGCAAACAGAGGCTATGAGTCAGAGGACGACCTAAATATTGAGCCAAACGGGGCAAAATAAACGAAAAGCCAATACAGACGGCATTATAAACCGCAAAACAAATACCTGCCCATTCAATACCGTCATTGTAGAGAACTGAATTTTGACTAGTTGCGCCAAATACATGGCGAGCTACGGCAGGGGGGAAATAAAGCAGAAAACAAAATATACCCAGCCAGGTAAAAAACTGAATTCGTGCTAGCTGCTTCATGATTGCAGGCATATGACCCAGGGTTTGCCAGGACTCTCTCAGGCTGCTGAGAACACCGCCTCGATCCAACTTTAGCTGCTCGAACTGCTCCAGATTGTCGGGAGGATATTCGGGAGTTGTCACAATCGTCCACAAGACAGTACCCAGGAATAATACTCCTCCTACATAAAAGGAGACTTCTACCGTTAGAGGAATTCTTCGCAGGGGATTACTGGCATTACTAACCTGAAAAATATTGTTTAAGATCCAGGGCAAAGCCGAAGCCGATACTGCTCCCAAACCCAGCATCATGCTCTGCACCGCAAATCCTTTGGTACGCTGCTCTGCGGGCAGCAGATCGCCGACAAAAGCGCGAAAGGGAACCATACTCACGTTGGCACTCGTATCCAAAATCCACAGTAATCCTGCTGCCATCCACAGATTAGAACAGTGGGGCATAGAAATAAGAGCAATAAACGCTAAGATTGCCCCGACCAAGAAGTAGGGTCGCCTCCTACCTAGGGCATTCCAAGTATAGTCGCTGAGATTGCCCACAATTGGCTGTACGATCAGACCCGTTAGCGGGGCAGCTAGCCAGAGAATCGGCAGCCGATCTGCCTCTGCGCCTAACAGTTCAAAAATAGCGCTCATATTCGCCATTTGCAGCCCCCAGCCAAACTGGATACCTAAAAAACCAAAGTTCATATTCCATAACTGTCCAAAACTAAACAAAGGCTTCTGAGGCAATTGTGGCGAGGTTGACATAAAGAGAAAACACCAAGGTTATAGGCTAAGAAAAGCCCCGTCGTACTGTCAGTTTAGACTAACTTATCCCATTCTCCTATCAACAAACGACTAACGATCGCGATTCTGTATTTCTCAGGGAGCGATATCTGAAGTTCTTCGCTTCCATATCCCGCCCCAACCAAAAATAACTAACGCAAGAACCAAAGCTTAGAAATAGTTAGTCAGATGATAATCGTAACTATCACTTGCATCTAACGTCTTGGCGATCGCAATTTATACCTAAGTCTCAGCAGTAAAATCACCAGATTCAATCGACTTATCTTTCAATAATGGTCATAAACGTCTGCTAATATTTAAGTCTAATTTCAGGCTTTGGTCTGTCCCTCTAGCTTTGATTTTGCTGACCGAGGTGGGAACGGTTGCTCAAGCACGGATAGTACCCGATGGCAGTTTACTTAATACTGATGTTACGCATTTTTCAGAAAACTAAGTTCACACATAGCCTGTTGCAAAGCTTTAATGTAAATGCGACCTCGC
>ENA-ORXT01001326-ORXT01001326.1-marine-metagenome-genome-assembly--contig:-NODE-1326-length-33715-cov-7.287116_pt1 | contig 33715 bp, 9 predicted proteins | sample MGYA00237868_ERZ511482 | MGnify/ENA metagenome assembly ERZ511482 | reverse complement strand
GAAGACAATGCAGAGGTAGTACCACAAGTAGCAGATGTAAGCTTAGTAAAAGAAGTAAGCGATGCAACGCCAAATGTAGGAGACGTAGTAACCTTCACAATAACAGTAACTAACGACGGACCGAATGATGCGACGAATGTAAGCGTGTCAGATGCAGTACCAAATGGCTACAGTGCGATAGGTAATGTAGGACAAGGCGGTAGCGCAGCAGGAAGCACAGTTAGCTGGAGTGGATTAAATATACCAAACGGAGGAAGTACAGCACTTACTTTTGATGCGACTATAGAAGCACCAGTAGAAGGAGTTGATTACTTGAACATAGCAGAAGTAACTGCGATGGATCAGTTTGATGTTGATTCTACACCAGGCAACGATGATGGAGACCAGAGCGAAGACGATGAGGACAATGCAGAGGTAGTACCGCAAGTTGCAGACGTAAGTCTAGTAAAAGAAGTAAGCGACGCATCTCCAAATGTAGGAGACGTAGTAACGTTTACAATAACAGTGACTAACGATGGACCAAGTGATGCGACGAATGTAAGTGTATCAGATGCAGTACCAAATGGTTACAGTGCGATAAGCAATGTAGGACAAGGTGGTAGTTTGGCAGGAAGCACGGTTACTTGGAGTGGATTGAATATTGCAAGTGGAGCAAATACAGCATTGACTTTTGATGCAGTAGTAGAAGCGCCAGTTGCTGGAACTGATTACTTAAACGTTGCTGAGGTAACAGGAATGGATCAATTTGATCCAGATTCTGATCCTGATAACGATGACGGTGACCAGAGTGAAGATGATGAAGACAATGCAGAGGTAGTACCACAAGTAGCAGATGTAAGCTTAGTAAAAGAAGTAAGCGATGCAACGCCAAATGTTGGTAGTACAGTGACATTCACAATAACAGTAAGCAATGACGGACCTAACGATGCGACTAACGTAAGCGTAGCGGATGTTCTGCCTAATGGATACAGCAACATCGCTGGTATCAGTAACGGTGGAGTGGCTACAGGTAGTAGCATAGCATGGTCAGGACTAGATGTTCCTAATGGTGGATCTGTCGCTTTGACTTTCACAGCAACAGTAGAAGCACCAGTAGAAGGAATTGAATACTTAAACATTGCGGAAGTAACAGCAATGGATCAGTTTGATACGGATTCTGAGCCAGGTAACGACGATGGCGACCAGAGTGAAGATGATGAAGACAATGCCGAGGTAACACCACAAGTTGTTGATGTTAGTCTTGTAAAAGAGATCAGCAATGCAACACCAAATGTTGGTGAGGTAGTGACGTTCACGATCACAGTAAGTAATGCAGGACCTAGTGATGCTACTTCAGTAACAGTAGCGGATGTAGTGCCTAACGGATACGACAATATCACTAACATAAGTGCTGGCGGTGGAGCTACAGGTAACTTGGTTGTATGGCCAGGATTGAATGTAGCATCTGGAGCAGATGTTGTATTGACTTTTGATGCAACGGTACTTGTACCAGCGGAAGGAGTTAGCTACTTAAATGTTGCAGAAGTAACATTCATGCAGCAGTACGATGTGGACAGTGAGCCAGACAACGATGATGGAGACCAAAGTGAAGATGATGAGGACAATGCAGATGCACAGCCTCAGTTGATCGACCTAAGTCTCGTCAAGACGGTAAGTAATAGCACACCTAATATCGGTGAGGTTATCACATTTATGATCGAAGTAAGTAATGCAGGACCAAGTGCAGCAACAGGAGTATCTGTTGAAGATGTTGTTCCAGCAGGATATACTAGCATAGCTTCAGTAAGTAATGGAGGATCAGCGGCAGGTAACACAGTTACTTGGTCAGGTCTAGATATTCCAGCTACTGGAAGTGTCTCTCTTACTTTTGATGCAACGGTTGTAGCAGCAGCTGCAGCGGATTATGTAAATGTTGCAGAAGTAACAGGAGCTGATCAGTTCGATATTGATTCTACTCCAGGTAACGGAGCGGATACCAATGGAGATGGTGTGATAGATGATAATGATGAAGACGATGGAGATGATGCGACTATCATTCCTAACGGTAAGATCAGTGGTACAGTTACTGCAGATACGGATAACAATGATTCAGGGGATGCACCTTTAGCTAATGTAACTATTCAGTTGAAGGATCTAGCCGGTAATGTAGTAGCAACTACTCAGACAGATGCTAACGGATATTATGAATTCACAGGTGTTGCACCAGGTGATTACATATTGATGGAGATGCAGCCTGTAGGATATCAGGATGTAAGTGATGAAGATACTTCACCAGATCCTGACGGAGCAGATGGTACTGTAGATAATATGATACCAGTTACGCTTACACCAGGAGAGTTTGATGATAACAACGATTTTGTAGAAGAGCAATTAGGATCTATTAGTGGATCAGTAACTGCTGATATAGACAATGATGATTCAGGTGATGAGCCATTAGAGAATGTTACTATCGAATTGAAAGATCTTGCAGGTAATGTAGTAGCAACTACTCAGACTGATGCAAGTGGTAACTTCGAATTCTTAGGAGTAGAGCCAGGTGATTATGTATTGATGGAAACTGATCCAGCAGGATACCAAGATGTGAGTGATGATGATACTACACCTGATCCAGACGGAGCAGATGGTATAGTAGATGATATGATCTCAGTTACACTTGATGCAGGAGAAGCAGATGATAACAATGACTTTGTAGAAGAGCAGTTAGCATCTATCAGTGGTACAGTAACAGCAGATATTGATAATGATGATGCAGGTGATGTGCCTTTAGCAAATGTTACTATCGAATTGAAAGATCTTGCAGGTAATGTAGTAGCAACTACTCAGACAGATGCAAATGGATTCTATGAATTCTTAGGACTACAGCCAGGTGATTATGTATTGATGGAAACTGATCCAGCAGGATACCAGGATGTGAGCGATGATGATACTACACCTGATCCAGATGGAGCAGATGGTATAGTAGATGATATGATCTCAGTTACACTTGACGCTGGAGAAGCAGATGATAACAACGACTTTGTAGAAGAACAGTTAGCATCTATCAGTGGTACAGTTACAGAAGATATCGACAATAACGATACAGGAGATGATCCTATAGCAAATGTTCAGATAGTGCTTAAAGATGGAGCAGGTAATACTGTTGCAACTACTGATACAGACACTAACGGATTCTACGAATTCTTAAATCTACAACCAGGTACTTACGTGGTGATGGAGATGCAACCAGCTGGCTTCTTTGATGTAAGCGATGAGGATGCTACACCAGACCCTGACGGAGCAGATGGTATTGTTGATAATTCTATCCCTGTTACTTTAGATGCAGGTGAGAAGGATGATGACAACAATTTTGTAGAAGAGAAGGAAGCAAGTATCAGTGGATTTGTATTGTCTGATGATGATAACAATGATACTGGAGATTCAGGAATCGAAGACGTACAGATCTTATTGAAAGATCCTGCAGGTAATACTGTTGCAACTACAGAAACGGATGCAAATGGATTCTATCAGTTTGAAAATGTAGCACCAGGTACATATGTTATCATGGAGATGCAACCAGCTGGATTTACATCTATTAGTGATGAAGATGCTACACCAGACCCAGACGGAGCTGATGGAGTGACAGATGATTCTATCCCAGTTGTATTAACAGGTGGTGAGAATGATTCTGATAACAACTTTGTAGAGGAAGCATTAGTAAGTGTAGGTTCGACAGTATTCGTGGATGCTAACAATAATGGTGTTCAGGATAATGGAGAGAATGGTATACCTAATGTCACAGTAGAGTTACAAGATGTTAATGGTAATGTACTACAGTCAGTAGATACGGATGGAGATGGGTTCTATTTCTTCGGAGACCTTACTCCAGGAGATTACATAGTATCTATTCCTAATCCAGATGGTACATTCACTACTAGTAGTAATGGTAACGGTGGAGATGATGGTACAGATGGTGATGATAATGGTATCCAAGCAACAGCAGGAGGAGTTACCTCTTCAGTTGTAATATCATTATTACCTAACGCTGAATCAGCTAACGAACCGTTCCCAGGTGGAAATCAGGATAACGGAGATGACTTCAACGGAGATATGACTATTGACTTTGGATTCTTTGCACCAGGAAGCATAGGAGACTTTGTATGGTTTGATATCAATGGTGATGGTCAGCAAGATGCTGGCGAGCCAGGACTACAAGGAGTTACAGTTAACTTATTGGATGGTAATGGTAACCTGATCACAACGACGACTTCAGGTGCAAATGGAGAATACTTATTCTCAGGATTAGCACCAGGAGATTACATAGTAGAGTTCATCACACCAGCTAGTTACACAGAAGTTGTAACTAATGGTACGGATGCTACTGATCCTAACAATAGTGATTATGATCCTAATACAGGTAGAACTTCAGTTATCTCACTTAACAGTGGTGATAATGAGTTAGACATAGATGCAGGATTCAACTTGATACTAGATGTTTCTCTTGTAAACTTTACAGGAAGATATGTAGAGGATAGAGATCTTACAGCTATCGATTGGAAAGTTGCTAATGAAGTAAACATGGATTACTACATAGTAGAAAGAGCATTGGATAATGGTGATTTCAATTCTATCGGAAGAGTAGAGGCACAAGGAAATAGTGTTGAAGAATTGACTTATAACCTAGATGACAAAGATGTGTCGATTAGCGGCAGATACTTATACAGACTGATGATGGTTGACCAAGATGGTTCAACTAGTTACAGCGATGTAATATCAGTTAACATAAGAAGAGCAGCTATCAACGATCCAGTGATCAACGTATATCCTAACCCAGCACAGCAGGATGTTAATATAGACATTACCAAAAACGAAAATGATGCAGTAAGCATCGTAGTATTCGATATAACTGGTAAAGTGATGACTATTAACAGTCTGAATGTTGACGATAAAGGAAGCAAAGCATCGATGAGTCTATCAGTAGATAACTTACCGAAAGCTAATTACATCTTAAGAATATCTGTAGGAGATCAGGTATTCACTAAGAAGTTGACAGTGATCGACTAAAGGATTATAATTTTATAATTCCTATACTTAAAGGTTCCATCTTGCAAAAGGTGGAACCTTTATTTTTTTCAATTCTATCTTGCTATTCTATTTATATTTAAAAGGTTTTTGAAACCCAAAAAAAATTGGAGAGCGTTCTTATTTTTGGCATCATATTATATGGTGCGGATGAATTAAAAAATAAAAGTCGATATCTATTTATTAAACCTGCAAAGCATCCTCTGTAACTTAACCACATATTTTGGTATTGCTGAACTTCTAAGCTTATGATCCTCAAATCTTTGGTTGGGTAGGACATGTAGAAATTGCGTGTCTAAATAAGAAATAGCTATTAAACTATGATATCTTACTGATGCAGCGGATAGATGAGATCAAGTCAGTTGTTGAGTTGTTTGCGTGATTATCTACTAATGAAAGAATAGTGAGTAGAGTATTACATTTGAGTAGATTCTTTAAATTAAATAAGACTATTGCATAATTTTTGAATTATATTTTAACTCAACTTAATCCATACACATATTGTCATTCCCTCACTATAAGCAATTAGATTCTATGGACTGTGGTCCCACTTGTCTAAGGATCATTGCCAAACACTATGGGAAAAACTACTCTCTAGCTTATCTGAGAGAAAAGTGTTATATAGATAGAGAAGGAGTGAGTTTAAAAGGAATAAGTGAAGCTGCGGAGCTTATAGGCCTACGAACCTTAGCTGTAAAACTACCGTTAATGAATGAAGCAGAAAGTTCATCATTATTTATGGCTCCCCTTCCTGCAATAGCACATTGGAATCAAGATCATTTTATAGTCGTATATAAAATGAATAAAAAGTATGTTTGGATTTCAGATCCAGCAATTGGAAAGTACAAGTTAACCTTATCAGAATTCTCTAAAGGATGGAATCACAAAACTTCTAAAGGGATTGCGTTACTCCTAGAAACTACACCTGCTTTTAACGAGCAGAATTTTTCCAAGGAGAGTAAAAGTGGGTTTGGATTTTTATTCCGTTACTTAACGCCACATAGAAAATTAATCATACAACTAATTTTTGGTCTTCTATTAGGTACAGTTTTTCAGTTGATTTTTCCTTTTTTGACACAAAGTTTGGTCGATATAGGAATAGATACCAAAAACTTAAATTTCATTTACATTATCCTCTTAGGTCAACTGATGCTCTTTGTCAGTCAAACAGTTGTAAGGTTTATACAGAGTTGGATATTATTACATATCAGTGTAAGAATCAATGTAAGTCTCATCTCCGATTTTTTACTCAAAATGATGAGGCTACCTTTAAGTTTTTTTGATTCAAAAAATATTGGTGATTTGCTTCAGAGAATTGGAGATCACCGTAGAGTAGAGTCCTTTTTGACTCAGTCAGTTTTAGCCCTCCTCCTATCTATATTAAATCTGATCGTCTTTGCATTCGTATTGGCAATTTATTCTATTCCTATTTTCATGATCTTCCTAGTTTCTTCACTTGCTTATGTGGGATGGATTTTCATATTCTTAAAAAAGAGAAAAGAAGTTGATAATAGGTCATTTCAAGAGCTCGCAGAAAACCAGGATGCAATTATCGAGATTATCCATGGAATGTCTGAAATCAAACTGCAAGGCAGTCAGTTAAAAAGAAGATGGAAGTGGGCAGGGATACAAGCTAAATTATTTAGGACCCAAATGAAAGCTCTTCAGATTGCACAATATCAAGATGCTGGAGCTTCATCGATAAATGAATTTAAAAATATTATTATCACATTCGTCGCTGCAAAGGCAGTAGTCGATGGGCAGATGACATTAGGGATGATGCTTGCCATACAATACATTATAGGTCAGCTAAACTCACCTATACAGCAGCTGGTTGGATTTATTAGATCAGCTCAAGATGCTAAAATTAGTCTAGAGAGGTTATCAGAAATAAACGATACTAAAAACGAAGAATCTGCAGAAGAAAAGAAATTAGATGTTGTCCCTGCAGGTGATATTGAACTACAGAACTTGTCTTTTCAATACACACCTATCTCTGATAGGGTACTAAAGGATATTACACTCAAAATACCAAGAGGAAAGACTACGGCTATTGTAGGAGCTAGTGGTAGCGGAAAGACTACATTAATTAAATTATTATTAGGCTTCTATAAACCATCGAATGGAAAGATCAGCATAGGAGAAAATAAACTAGATTCTTTATATATGAATGTCTGGCGAGCGAAGTGTGGAGTGGTAATGCAAGAGGGATATGTGTTCTCAGATACTATTGCCGCTAATATTGCTGAGAGTGATGATGAAATTAATTATTCAAAAGTAATTGCATCAGCAACTACAGCCAATGTAATGGAATTTATCGATGCGCTTCCTTTGGGATTGAATACGGTAATTGGTTCAAATGGTAATGGAATAAGCCAAGGACAAAAACAACGTTTACTAATAGCGAGAGCAGTTTATAAAAATCCAGAATTTATATTTTTTGATGAAGCAACTAATGCCTTAGATGCTAACAATGAAACTGTAATCGTGAATAATCTAAATAGATTTTTACATGGTAAGACAGCTATTATAGTAGCGCATAGATTAAGTACAGTTAAAAATGCTGACCAGATAGTTGTCCTCAAAGATGGCGAGATCATAGAGGTAGGTACACATGACGAACTCGTATATAAAAAAGGAAATTATTTTACCTTAGTAAAGAATCAATTAGAACTCGGAAGCTAGAATATCTTGAAAAAGGAAAACAGAAAATATAGTAAAAAGCGGATACTAGCTTATCTGAAAAAGAATTTTTCTGATCTAAAGATCAAAAAAGATGTCCTTGTATCTATTGATTCAGGGAATATAATTAGATCCGATTTTTACATACCATCTAGGAGTCTTTTTTTATTTATTACGAATAAGAAATCAGCTTTAAATCTGATAGCAGAATTGGATTGTAATACATTAGTATTATCAACTCAAGATTGTTTTCAGGACTGGAAAAAGGTGAAGACTAAAATTAAAAAAGCTATTCAAGATTTTGATAGAACAACTTATAATTCTATCAAATCTTCGGATAATAATTCTCTGAGTCTTCTCGAAGAAAACATACAAGGCGGTTTTATCTATTCTGAAACAAAAGCTAAAGAAAAATACGCTGAACGAATTTATGAGTTAGAGAAACAAGATAGAAGTGGATCCGAAATAAATGAGCTAATAGGTAACCCTCCTGGTTGGTTGCTCAGGAGTGGAATTACAGTTGTTTCAATTGTTGTAGGACTTATAATATTATTATCATCTATCATAAAATATCCAGACAAGATAAGTTGTCAGGCAGAATTAACAAGCAAAAATCCGCCAACTCCAATAACCTCAAATATTAAAGGGTATGTTAGTGATGTTCTAATCAAAAATAATTCGCTAATAGAAAAAGGAGATAAGATATTTTACATAAGAAATACTGCAAACGAAGAACATGTCAAATCATTCAATCAGTATGTGCAATCACTTGAAAAGGGAAATATAATTAAAACGATAAATGATGCAAGCGAACCTCAAGATCTTAAGCTTGGCCCTTTGCTACAGCCTATATTTAGTCAAATTATTCTAAAGGTAAAAGAGTATAAACAATTATTAATACAGAACAGGACTGAGACACAACTCAAGACGCTAGACAGAGAGATTAATAAGCTTTTTCAATTAAATCAAAACATGCGTGATGAAGCTGCGATCTATGATAGAGAAATTGAATTAGTCAAAAAAGAATTTAATAGACAAAAAGAACTTTATAACGAAGGGATAGTCAGTCGAGTAGATCTTGAAAATGCTGAAGCAGCTTTTAATCAATATCTAAGAGACGAAATTAATATTAAGCAAGGTAATGTCAGAAATGATATACGGATAGAAGAATTAAAACTCCAAAAAGAAAGCCTCTTCGAAGAGCAAGGTGAAAAAATAAATCGATTTCAGTTTGAACTTTTACAGCTATTGACTTCATGGAAAACGCTTTATCTTGAGTGGCAAGAGACATATTACATTATAGCAGAGTCCTCAGGCAAGATGGAATTACTTTCTACTTTTGGTTTTAATTCCAAGATTAGTAATAATACATTGTTAGGATATATTATTCCGTCCAATGATCAAACAAATAAACAATTCGCTAGGGCTTACGCTCCAAGTATAGGTAGGGGGAAAATCAAAATAGGTAGCAAGGCAATTATTAAATTAGATGCCTACCCTTACAAAGAGTACGGTATACTTATATCTGAAGTATCTAATATATCAACCGTGACGAATATAGAGGCTCAAAGTAATTTTTTCTATGAGCTGATTATTCCTTTAGAAGAAAGAATAATAACGGACCACAAATATGAAATACCATTTTCTCCAAATATGAAAGGTACTGCAGAGATAATAACCGATGATAGAAGTATCTTAAATAGAATTATGTCTGAATTTCTCGGTTTACTAGAAGAATAGGCTATAATTCACTACATTTTAATTTATTTCAATTATCGACCAGACTAAGGCAATCCAATGAAAGATTTTACTTTCTATTCTAAGTTTATTCTTAGAACTCCTCAAAATCCAATTTCTAAAATTGATGATTTTGAAAAGGAATATAAATCACTAAGTATAGAAAATGAGGATAGCTTATTCTTAGCCTCTCCAAGTCTACTATCTCAAATGTTGGAGAGTAAAGATCGATCGCTTGTAGATCAAGAAAAACTTAAATTATCATATTATAAATACTGGACTAGATCTCACATGCGCTGTACGCCTTATGGTTTATTTGCGAATTGTCAATTAGGAAAATGGGATAAAGAATCAGAACTTTTAATCTCAGATCAGAAAAGTATACAGCGGCATACTTCGTTAGATATGAACTTCTTATGTGCTCTAGGGAAACATCTAGAGTCACACGAAGATATTCAAAGTCAATTAGAATATTTCCCTAATACAAGTATTTACTATTCTAACCAGAGATACAGGTTTATCTTTTATACATTCGATGATAAAAACAATCGAAGTCATAGATTAAATGCAGTAGATGAAAATGATTACGTTAATAAGATTTTATCGAAAGCTAAGAATGGAGCTACGCTTGATATACTGGCCAATGAAATATTGGATGATGATATCGATCTAGAAATGGCCTTGCCTTATGCCAAACAATTTGTAGAAGCTCAATTGCTTATTTCCAACTTTGAAGTAGCTATTGCGGGTCAAGAGTATCTAGATCAGATATTGGCCGTGCTAAATACACTTAAAACAAGAACAGTATACATCACTGCTGTCACTAATACACTCATAGAATTAAAAGCAGCGCTTAAAACGCTAGACCATAATATACATAATCGAAAAACTCAGTATGATAAAGTAATAGAGGTCATAAAACGCCTAACAATACCATATGATATATCAAAACTTTTTCAGACTAACTCATTCAAAAAAAACGATGCCCAACCTAAGATCAACTATTCTATTAAAAAAGATTTGAAAGCATGTCTAAATTACTTATCTAAATTATTTAGCTCATCGTCAAATCGAAACCTTACAGAATTTTCACAAAAATTTACTGAGAGATATGGTGATAAAAGGATTAAGCTATTGGACGTACTTGATGTTGAATCTGGTTTAGGTTATCCTGTTGCCAATAACTCTATTACCGATAATCCAATTGTAGAAGGAATTCCTAATATGGGAAGACCAAATCACATAACTACAATCTATCAGGATAAGTCGGATAGGTTCTTACAAAAGATAATAAGAATAGCTAACTATGAAAATTTAAACGAAATAGATTTAAAACAAGACAAATGGAAAGCTAATCTATATGATCAAGAACATATGTTTCCTCCGACGATAATGTTCATGGGTAGTTTCTTGGGGAGAGATGATAATAACAAAGAGCAATTTCAGCTCCATTACGCTGGTGGTAGAAGTGCGATAAATTTGCTTTCAAGATTTGCACATGGGTCGGTTGATATCTTCGGTATGGTTAGTGACTTAGTTAATCATGAAAAAGAAGTAAATAAGGATCAACTCATTGCAGAGATCATACATTTGCCACAATCAAGAACAGGTAATATACTCATGCACCCTACCTTTTTTGATTATGAAATATGCTTTCTCGCAAAAAATAGTGTTACTCCAGGTAATGTTATTTCTCTTAATGAAATAGAAGTAGTAGTAGAGCCAGGAAGTGGAAAAATTTCTCTTTGGTCGGAAAAGCATAAAAAAAACATACTAACCAGACTCAGTAACGCACATAACTATTCTTCTGGTTCTTTGCCTATCTATCAATTCTTATCTGATCTTCAATATCAAGACTATTCCCAAGGTCTTATATTTAATTGGCGCTCCTTAAACAATATTCATGATTACTTCCCACGATTAAAATATGGGAATATTGTTATCAGTCCACAAAAGTGGGTGCTAAAACCATTTATTCTTGAAGAGATAAAAGACTGTAAAAAGAGTAAAAGTCAATATGCAGAAATAAATGAAATCCTAGATGACCTTAATTTGCCTGAGCAATTTTTGCTAGTCGAGGGGGACAACAAAATATTGATTGAAAGAAAAAAATCGATTTCAATAGATATGTTTCTTAAGACAATTAAGAAAAAGCAAGAAGTTCGACTCGAAGAATTTTTATTCTCTGAATATGAGGGTGGAGTAAAAGATAAAAACAGCAATAACTATACAAATGAAATAATCGGTGCAATAATCAATAAGAAGGGTGCAGCGAGCAATCGCATAAATAATAGAAAATTTGAAATCGAAGATACATTCCTGCCAGGGTCCGAATGGATTTATTATAAAATATATTTAGGCGTAAAAACTATTGAATATATTCTTACAAAAAAAATAAGCCCATTAGTATTAAAATTACTAAAGGAGAAGAAAATAAGTTCTTGGTTTTTTATACGCTATAGTGATCCAAACTTCCATCTTAGATTAAGGTTTAAGCTAACAGATTTACAATATCTAGGAGAGGTGATATCAGTTATTAATAACACTTTAAAACCTCTTATAGAAAAGCAAATTATCCATAGCGTTATGCTAGATACTTACGTACGAGAAGTAGCAAGGTATGGAGAACAAACAATGGGGTTATCGGAGCAACTATTTTATTATGATAGTGAAAGTATAGTCTCTTTCATAAGTAGCTTAGATGGTGATGATGATGAAGACTACAGATGGAAGTACGTCATCTCTTCGATTGATCAACTATTATCAAATTTTGATTTCGATTTAGGTCAGAAAATTAAAATTCTAAATACTTTGCAAGATAACTTTGGGAGAGAATTTGGCATGAATAAATTCATGAAAATCAATATGGATAAAAAGTTTAGAGATAAAAAAACTGATATAGAAAACTTAATATCAAGAAAAAATACAGAGCAGGGTTATGAAGAAATTTATCAAAACGTGACAAAAAAATACTCAGCTATAGCCGCTATTTGTATAGAAATTAAGCAAATACTCTTAAATGAAGAAAAGCAAATTGAGCTAAATAATTATTTATCAAGCCAAATACATATGATCTGCAATAGGCTTTTCTTGTCTAACAGTAGATTTCATGAGTTTGTTATCTATTATCTTATGTGGAAGTATTATAAGACGACCGCTGGAAAATTAAAATACTACAAACAGAAATGATAAAATACGAGTCTCAGATAAAATCTAAACTAGATGAAATAGCCAAGATACTTATTGGTGATATAGACCCAGGAGGGATAGGTTTATTAGATGGGAGGGCTGGTATTATCCTTTTTCTATTTTCGTACAGTCGATATACAGAAAATGAAATTTATGAAGAAAGAGCTATAGAATTACTCCATGAGTGTATGGATATGATTGATAAGCATGATGAAGTTTCTCTTCATTATTCACAAGGAATTCCTGGGTTAGCTTGGACTTTGGACTATTTAGCAAAAAATGAATTTATAGAGATCATGGATACATTTCATCCATTTGACAAAATAATTTGCGATAGCATGCAGATGAATTTTGAGACAAAAAATTGGGATGCACTACACGGAGGAATTGGAACTTGCAACTATCTTTTCTCAAGATTAGAAAATGAGTATGTAAAAGAATCTATATTAAAAGCCATTAAAGTTTTAGAATCTATATGTATAGAAAATGGAACAACTGCTAAATGGGAGTCATATAATCAGCCAGGAAATGATTTTTCTTACAACTTTGGGTTAGCTCATGGGATTCCTAGTATAATTTCATTTCTCGTAAAATGTATTGAAAACAATTTGGATAAAGTCGTCTGCCTACGGCTACTCCAAAAAAGTGTACACTACATAACTACCAATACAGTTGAAGGAAAGGAAAATGTTTTTCCAACTATGATTTTTAAAGATGGTACAGTCCAAGGATTTTCCAGATTAGCATGGTGCTATGGTGATCCGGGTGTCGTAGTAGCTCTAATTCAAGCTAACAAAGTATTAAAGTCATTAGACGAAATAATTAAATTGACCTTAGAAAAAATATGTCAAAGAAAGACTATCGAGAAAACCAATATTGTGGATTCTTGTATTTGCCATGGTACTGTAGGGATAATGCACATAATTCATTATATTAGTTTGCTAGAATATGGTCAATATCTTGATTCTCAGACACTAGATTATTGGATTGAGTGTTCACTAGAAATGGCAAAATTTGATGATGGGGCTGCTGGATATAAGACTTTTATAAAAAACGATGTAGGTGGAAACCCAAATTTTGAAATCTCTCACGGATTATTAGAAGGTATATCCGGGAATGGTATGTGCTTATTGACACTTCTAGATGGAAAAACCCGCTGGAACGAATGCGTTTTTATATCATAAATATTTTTAACTAATTAATCATTAAGTATGAAAAAGAAAAAAATCGATCTTAAACTTAAGTCCTACACCATTTCAAAGTTTGAAACGGGTAATATAAAAGGTGGGACGAGGATTGGTTGTAATGAACCAATAGACCTATCCCTTCTAGAATCTTGCCCTGGTGCAGGTAAAACATGTGGTACATTATCACAGTTTACTTGTACTTTGAACAACTGTGGTACTGATGGTGGTGGTACTGATGGTGGAGGTAACAATGGTCTTACGACAGGCAAAAAATGTCTATCTGTTGGCCAGTGCTAATAAATAATTCTTGAAAGTACAGGGGTGTATATTCTACACTTCTGTACTATTTTTTAGTTTATTAATCGCATAGTAGATTTTTTGAGTCTCATGTGATATATTCAAAAGAGGTTTTGAGAATTGTATGAATAATGTCATGTTAAGATATAATTGGAAATCATTAGCATTCCACTTTCAAAATTGGTAGTCTAATGTTGATTGTCGGAATGAAAAGAAAATATCCATTCCACGGCACCAATACGGCTAATAGAGCTGGCAGACTCAAGCAATTTCATTCATTCAAGACCATTAAGGTGCATCGTGCCAATCTATAAAAAATGTAGCCAAGGTAAACATATCATGGATGATAGTACTTGAACTCTGAATAGAAAAGTTAGAGATAATCGGTTTTAAGTATGTTCTTGGCTAGTTCAATAACCTTGTAAGTCTTGCTGCAATTAGTATTAATTAGTAGCGCTAACTTCTTCATATACAATCGAAATAGAAAAAACCAACCTTGAATTTATTGGAGGAGTGGTTTGGGTTTAGCCGAAGTAGGATAGCGTTAAAACAGAACTTGCACAAATAGCCCTCGCATAATGTATGTTTTCCAAGACCAACGTAAGGCCTGTATTCAGTCATTCAAATTAAAGGCCGTGTTGACTTACGAAGCTCAATCTTAAAAAGACTGAAGGTGATTAGCTTCTTCTTTTCGATAGTTATTTATAGTTCCGATCAAGTCTTAATTAATCACATAATTATTTCTACCATATAAGTAGATACTCCGACATCTATAATGTCATCTAGTTTGCATTTCCTGTGACATCATTTTTTCATTGGTTTTAATTTTATGTAAACCAGTTTACAGTTACCCCACACTTGTCAACTTAATAGATGACCCCGCACCTAATTTTAGTCAAAATATATAAGTAAGAATCCCCTAGAATGCTAAGGCTTTCACTTCATTGGATTTTTAGACCTGATTATTTTTCTCAATGAGCAAAAAAAAATTGCGATGGGATAGGGGGGAGCTAAAAAAGCTGTGTCAACCTAATAGAGAAAGTCTGCAAGGTCCTTTATTTTCAGAAACCAACCTTCAGGAAAATCTCCTACACCGATTTTTTAAACGATTTAAGAACGATCAGTAAGTCCTACACAGACTCATTGATTGATATGTAAACACCTTAAACCTGAAGAGTGAGAATGTACCTCGGTCTATTGCAGATCAAGTAGTTCCCAGTCAAAGTTTAAGTTTTTTTAATACTAATGGATTACCTCAGATTTTCACGAATGAATCTGTAGTAGGCCTATAAATTATTATTACAAACACTTACACCTATGCTAAAAATTTACACCCAACTTGTTAACTCAAGAGTTAATTGGAGAGCTGATGTGCTCTATCCAACTTCACTCTTCTTTACAGCTTGTTTGATTTTGTTGTTGTCGTCATTTGGGACGAAAGCAAATAACGAAATTGAGTCAAGCGACCCTAATTATGAAACTCTTTCAGAATTAAACACAGCTGCTGATTTTGCAGTATGTTGCACCAGAACAATTAGAAATACTGTTACTGCAGATCGTTGTAATGACGCATCTGCGAATTACGTGCTCTATCTAACTAACGAAGCTAATGGAGGAGCCAGAAGCTTTAAAGGAACACACCTATCATGGGAAGAATGCGATGATGGCACTGCTAAATTTACTGGTACTGCTACGCATGGAGCAAGTGGTCAGGTATATATTATGGATGTAACATTATCAGGCGGTACACATACTCCTCCTGCAAATAGTCCAAAAGATAATCCATGTGTCTCTGTCAGTGGTTTATATTATTACACAACTACGAGTGGAACACTTACAGACCCTGCTAATGGTCATGTCATAAATATCTCCAGAAGAGGAGAGGCATTTCAAGTAGGAAATGGTGGTAACACAGTTGCTAAAGGACACGGAGGATCAGGATGGCTTAATACTAATGATAGCCATTGGGATGTAGGTGATATTAATGTCATGTTGGGTACAACATGTACTCCTGTATGTGACCAAAAAATAACAATAAATAATAATGGAACATGTCCAATAGAGATCTACAAGTGGATTGCTGGCGGAGATGTGTACGAAGTAACGATAGCTGCTGGTGGGAGCAAAGAGATCAATACTGAAAGTGGTATAATGTGGAGAGCAGTTGATGCTCCTGATCCAGATTTTAGCAATTTAAAGTTTGATAAATCATATACTTCAACGGACGGATGTGATCAGGTATGGAATCTAAGTCCTACTTATTGTGATCTAGACTGTACACCTAATTGTCGAAATAATGACCCATGCGACGCGGTTGCAGGTTTTTCTATAAATGACATTAACCCTACATGTTCTAGCGTCCCTGGTTCTGGAGTGTTATTCCAAAAAGAATGTGGAGGAGGTTTTACAAATTGGAGTTCAGGTGGAGATCTATTTCTATATGAATTTGCAGATGGTACAGCCAAAATAATAGGAACAGTTACAAATGGAGGTCAGACAGGACATTTAGATATGTGCTTAGATCAAAAAAGTAACAGTGGAAATACATGGACTAATTCATGCTACACTGATGGCTTAAGTGGTACTCAGAGATATTATAACTGCTTCGGAGGTACATTGACTGTCAATGGTAATAGTGAAACAATTCATAGAAGAGGTAGTGGAGGATATGGTTTTATAATTGGAAACGGAGCTGGGAATAACTCAGGACTAGGAATGGCAGCATGGACAGGAGGTTCTTTTGGATCATGTACGGAGTGGTTCAGTAAGCTTACACCTATTGATGTAGGATGTTGCAACACACTTGCAGTAGATGCAGGTAGCGACGTAGAGATTTGCGATGGCGAAACAGTAGACTTAACAGCTACGGCTACAGGAGCAAAAACATGTAACGGGAATATCAATAATCAATATGTGTGGTCAGGTCCTGGAATAGTGTCTGGTGGTAATACAGCTACCGTAACAGTTAACCAATCTGGAACATACACAGTGGTTATAACAGATTGTTCTGATTGTGAAGCAACAGATATGGTCGTTGTAGGTTCTAAAGCAACGGTAGATGCATCGGCAAGTAATGATGGTCCAATCACATGTCTTACACCAAACATTACTATAACAGCTTTGCCAAATGGTAATAGCTATAGCTGGGCAGGTCCAGGTGGCTTTACCTCAACTCAGCAATCACCGCAAGTTGGAGTTGCAGGAGTATATACTGTGACAGTATCTAGTGCAGACGGTTGTGAGTCAACAGCAGACACAACAGTAGAAGCAGATGAAGAATCACCTGACGCGACAGCTACCAATGGTGGTGCCGTATGTGATGGAGGTTCAGCAACAATATCAGGAAGCTCTACTGGAGCAAATGTATCATATGCTTGGACAGGTCAAGGTCTAAATGCAAACCAACAAATAAGTCAAAACAATACGATCACTGGACTAGCACCAGGGTCTTACGATTACGTATTGACAGTAACAAATAACGATAACGGATGTACAGCTACAGCAACAACAACTGTTGTGATCACTGTTAATCCTGCTTCAGGTATAACCGCACAAGAGCAAGTTTGTGCTGGAGAAGATGCGCAGTTTTCTGCAGTACCTCCTGTTACAGGAGCAACATATGATTGGGTATTTGATGGCCCAGCGACTCCAGCTTCTGCTAATACTGCTGTCGCAGTAGTATCATGGGCTGATGTACCAGGAAATTATACAGCAACACTAACAGTTACAAATGACGGTTGTGTTTCTACATACATACACGAGATCACAGTAACTGCTGAAGTGAAAGCTAATGCTGGACCTGATCAAACGATCTGCCAAGGTGGAACCGCTGTTCTAGACGCATCTGACTCTCAAGGAAATGGTTATCTATGGTCTATAGTTACAGGAGATCCTACATCAATTGATCTAGGAGGTACGGCAACTGCGGCTACGGTAAGTCCCTTAGTGACAACTACCTATAAGTTACAAGTAGATGACGTTGCTAATAACTGTACAAGAGTAGACGAAGTAACAGTATTTGTAGACGTAAGATTCAACCCAATTGCTGATGCAGGAGGACCGACTGTAACAATTTGTGAAGGAGATAATGTGACACTAGATGGGTCAGGTAGTTTACCTCCTCCAGCAGAGCCAGGAGCAGCTATATCTTATTTCTGGTCTCCAGCAAACCTAGTTGATAATCCGCTTTCCCCAACTCCTAACGCGACTATAACTGGGACAACGACATTCGAGTTGATAGTGTCTACAGAGAATGGTTGTAAGGATACGGCAACAGTAGAAATAATAGTAGAGCCTTGTGATGTAGCGATAGAAAAAACAGTAAGTAACGCTTCACCTAATGTAGGAGAGACAGTTACTTTCACAATAACAGCAACTAACGAAGGTAATCTTCCTTTGACAGGAATAGAGTTACAGGATGATGTACCGAATGGGTATACAAGTGTATCAAATGTTTCTAGTGGAGGTGCCGCTAATGGCAACCTCGTTACTTGGTCGGGTATTTCCTTAGCAGTATCAGGTAGTACTTCGGTTTCCTTCGATGCAGTTGTAGGGGCACCTGGAACTAATGTCGATTTCAAGAACACCGCTCAAGTAACAGCGATGGATCAGACAGATATTGATAGTGATGAAAACAATGATGATGGAGACCAGAGTGAAGATGATGAAGACAGCGCAGAGGTAGAACCACAACTTGCTGACGTTAGTCTAGTAAAAGAAGTGAGCGATGCTTCTCCGAATGTAGGCGACGTAGTAACCTTCACAATAACAGTTAGTAATGACGGTCCTAGTCCTGCAACAAATGTCAGCGTAGAGGATGTAGTACCTAATGGTTATAGTGCGATAAGTAATGTCGGTCAAGGAGGTAGTGTAGCTAGTAGCACAGTTAGTTGGAGCGGATTAAATATTCCAAACGGAGGAAGCACCACTTTGACTTTTAATGCAACAGTAGAAGCACCACAAGCTGGCAACGATTATGTGAACGTAGCGGAAGTTACAGGAATGGATCAGTTTGATCCTGATAGTGAGGTAGATAATGATGATGGCGACCAGAGTGAGGATGATGAAGACAACGCAGTAGTAGAACCACAACAAGTAGACGTTAGTCTAGTAAAAGAAGTAAGCGATGCATCACCGAATGTAGGTGATGTAGTGACCTTCACGATCACAGTGAGTAATGCGGGTCCAAGTAATGCAACAAATGTTAGTTTAGAAGATTCAGTACCTAATGGTTATAGTGCGATAAGCAATGTAGGCCAAGGGGGAAGTGCAGCAGGAAGCACAGTAAGCTGGAGCGGATTATCTATTGCAAATGGAGGAAGCACCACATTGACTTTTGATGCAACTGTAGAAGCACCACAGGCCGGTACAGATTATCTCAATGTAGCAGAAGTAACAGCGATGGATCAGTTTGATAAAGATAGTGAAGTTGATAATGATGATGGAGATCAAAGTGAAGATGATGAAGACAATGCAGAAGTAGTACCTCAGTTAGCAGACATAAGTTTAGTAAAAGAAGTAAGCGACGCTGCACCGAATGTAGGTGACGTAGTAACCTTTACGATCACAGTAAGTAATGATGGTCCTAATGATGCTACGAATGTAACAATAGAGGATGCAGTACCAAATGGTTACAGTGCGATCAGCAATGTAGGCCAGGGAGGAAGTGCAGCAGGGAACACAGTAAGCTGGAGTGGGTTGAATATTGCAAATGGAGGAAGCACCACTTTAACTTTTGATGCAACCGTAGAAGCACCACAAGCTGGTACAGACTATTTGAACGTAGCTGAAGTAACAGCAATGGATCAGTTTGATACAGATAGTGAAGTTGATAATGATGATGGCGACCAAAGTGAAGATGATGAAGATAATGCAGAAGTAGTACCTCAGTTAGCAGACGTAAGTCTAGTAAAAGAGGTAAGCGACGCAGCACCAAATGTAGGCGACGTAGTGACCTTCACGATCACTGTAAGTAATGCTGGTCCGAGTGATGCGACGAATGTAGATGTAGAGGATGTAGTACCTAATGGTTACAGTGCGATCAGCAATGTAGGCCAAGGAGGAAGTGCGACGGGAAGCACAGTAAGCTGGAGTGGATTGACTATTCCTAACGGAGGAAGCACCACATTGACTTTTGATGCAACAGTAGAAGTGCCGGGAGCAGGTATCGATTATCTGAATATTGCAGAAGTAACAGCGATGGATCAGTATGATAATGATAGTGAGCCAGACAATGATGATGGTGACCAGAGTGAAGATGATGAGGATAATGTAGAAGTAGTTCCTGCTCTTGCAGATCTTAGTTTGATCAAGAGCATAGACGATGCTACACCTAGTGTAGGAGAGACAGTGACTTTCACAATAACAGTAAGCAATGCAGGGCCTAATGATGCAACAGGAGTAACCGTAGAAGATATAGTGCCAAATGGTTACACCAATGTATTTGCTAACGGCGGATCAGTAGCAGGTAACGCTGCAACATGGACAGGAGTATCGGTAGCTGCAAATAGTAGTACTACGTTGACACTTACAGCGGAAGTATTAGCGCCAAGTACAAATACTTCTTATGTGAATGTAGCTGAGATAACTGCTGGCGATCAGTACGATCCAGATTCGACTCCAGGTAACGGAGCGGATACGGACGGTGATGGTGTCATTGGATCAGAAGATCCAGATGGTAGCCAAGACCCTGATGACGAAGATGATGGAGATGACGCAACGATAGTTCCTAATGGTTCTATTTGGGGAGCAGTTTTAGAAGATACTAATGATGATGGTACAGGAGATACACCTATAGTAGGAGTTACAATTACCCTCAAAGATGCGGCAGGAAATATTGTAGCTACGGATGTGACAGATGCAGATGGAAAATATGATTTCTTAGATCTTACTCCAGGAGATTACACAGTTGAAGAAGCACAACCAGCAGGATTTAATGACGTAAGTGATCAAGATGGAAGTCCTGATGGAGATGTAGGAGATGCAGATACGGCTGTAGACAACAGCATAGATGTAACTGTAGATGTAGGAGAAGCAGATATGGATAATGATTTTGTAGAAGAATTATTGACTTCTATCTGGGGTGATGTGAAGGAAGATACAGATGGTGACGGCGTTGGTGATACACCACTAGAAGGTGTTACTGTAACATTGAAGGATGCAGCAGGAGTTGTGATCGGTACAGAAGTCACAGGTGCAGATGGTAAGTACGATTTCGTAGATCTACCAGCAGGTGTTTACACAGTAGAGCAGACTAATCTTCCAGACTACAGAGATGTAAGCGATCAAGACGGAAGTCCTGACGGTGACCCTGGAGATAGCGATGCAACTGTAGATAATAGCATCACAGTAACAACTACACCTGGAGAAGCAGATATGGACAATGACTTCGTAGATGAAGGCTTGACTTCTATCTGGGGTAGCGTAACAGAAGATACTAATAATGATGGGACTGGTGATGCACCGATAGCAGGTGTAACAATAACACTAAAAGATGCAGCAGGTAATGTAGTAGGTACAGAAGTAACAGATGCAGATGGTAAGTATGATTTCATCGGATTACCTCCAGGAAACTATACAGTAGAGCAAACTCAGCCAGCAGGTTTTGATGATGTAAGTGATCAAGACGGAAGTCCTGATGGAGATGCAGGAGATAATGATGCTACGGTTGATAATTCTATCTCTGTAACTACTACAACAGGAGAAGCAGATATGGACAATGATTTTGTAGAAGAGTTATTGACTTCTATCTGGGGTGATGTAACGGAAGATACAGATGGAGACGGACAAGGAGATGCACCTATTGCAGGAGTTACGATCACATTAAAAGATGCGAATGGAGTCATCATCGGATCTGACGTAACGGATGCAGATGGTAAATATGATTTCATCAATCTACCAGCAGGAGATTATACAGTAGAAGAAACTCAGCCAGCAGATTATGAAGATGTATCTGATCAAGACGAAAGCCCTGATGGTGACGTAGGAGATAATGATACAACGGTAGACAATACTATCGCAGTGACTACAACACCAGGAGAAGCAGATATGGATAATGATTTTGTAGAGTCAGGATTAACTTCTATCTGGGGAGACGTAACAGAAGATACTAATGGTGATGGCATAGGAGATGCTCCAATACAAGGTGTAACGATCACACTTAAAGATGCAAGTGGTGCTGTAGTTGATACAGACGTAACCGACGCAGACGGTAAGTATGATTTCGTAGGATTACCAGCAGGAGACTACACAGTAGAGCAGGCACAGCCAGCAGATTTTGCAGATGTAAGCGATCAAGATGAAAGTCCTGACGGAGATGCGGGAGACAATGATACTACGGTTGATAATGTGATCGCGGTAACAACAGATGTTAACGAAGCAGATATGGATAATGATTTCATAGAAGAGAAGTTAGCTTCTATCAGTGGTACTGTACAAGAGGATACAGATGGTGATGGACAAGGAGATGCTCCGATACAAGGAGTTACGATCACATTGAAAGATGCAGTAGGAAACGTAGTCGCAACTGCGGTTACAGATGCTCAAGGATTCTATAATTTCCCAGATCTAGTACCGGGTGTTTATACTTTAGAAGAGACTGACCTTCCAGGTTTTGAAGATGTTTCAGATACAGATACTAATACACCAGGAAATGATACGGATGGAGCTAACGATCCTCAAGATGATGCGATTCCAGTTGTATTAGCTGCAGGTGAGACAGACGATGGTAATGATTTTGTAGAAAGAGGATTGACATCTATCTGGGGTGATGTGACAGAAGATACGAATGGAGATGGAACAGGAGATGCTCCGATATCAGGAGTTAATATCACGCTTAAAGACGCTCAAGGAAATATTGTTGATACCGACGTAACAGGTGCTGATGGTAAGTATGACTTTACAGGATTGCCAGCAGGTGATTATACAGTAGAGCAAACGCAGCCAGCAGGCTTTACAGATGTAAGTGATCAAGACGAAAGTCCTGATGGTGATGCAGGAGACAGTAATACAACAGTAGACAATGCGATAGCAGTTACTACGACGGCTGGAGAAGCAGATATGGATAATGATTTCATAGAAGAGAAGCTAGCATCTATTAGTGGTAATGTATCAGAGGATATAGACAATGACGATGCAGGTGATAGACCGCTTGATGGAATCACCATAGAGCTCAGAGATGCAGCAGGTAATTTTGTGGCTTCTGATGTAACAGATAGCAATGGAGATTACGAATTCTTGGATATAGCGCCAGGGACGTATACGCTAGTACAAATACAACCAGCAGGGTACAATGATGTAAGTGACGAAGACGGTAGTCCAGACCCTGACGGAGGTAATGACCCAGTGGATAATGAGATACCAGTAGTACTTACTGCAGGAGAAAATGACACTGATAATGACTTTGTAGAAGAGCAGTTAGTAAGTATAGGATCGACAGTATTCGAAGATTCTAACAATAATGGAACGCAAGATGGCGGAGAACCTGGAGTATCAGGCGTTAACGTAGCAGCATTCTTAGATGCTAATTCAGATGGATTACCTGACTCAGCAACACCTGCAGCGTCAGATGTTACAGATGCAAATGGTAATTACTACTTAGGTGGTTTAGAGCCAGGTAAGTATGTAGTAGTAGCTCAGTCTCCGGCAGGATTGGATAACAGTTCTACTTTCACAGGAAGTGATAACGGAGTAGATGGTGATGATAATGGTGATCAGCCACTAGGAGCCGGTACACCAGCAACATCAGGTACGATCATGCTAGTGCCAGATACAGAACCTACTAATGAAAACGGATCAGGAGGGAATCAAGAAGGACTTAACGGAGACCAAGATGATGATGGAGATATGACGATTGACTTCGGATTTTTCGGAGGAGCGAGCTTAGGAGACTTCGTATTCTTTGATTTGAATGGTGATGGTAATCAAGATGCAGGAGAACCAGGATTGGCTAACGTTACAGTTAACCTTCTTGATGGAAATGGAAACTTCATAACATCCACAACATCAGGACCTAATGGGGAGTACTCATTCGCAGGACTTGCGCCTGGAGATTACATCGTAGAATTTATTACACCAGCAGCGTATACAGAAGTAGTACAAACAAGTGGTACGACACCGGGTAATGGAACTACGAATAGTGATTATGATCCTACAAATGGCCAGACAGCAGTTATCACTGTAAATAGTGGAGATGTCATAGAAGGTATCGATGGAGGATTCAACTTAATATTAGAAGTGTCATTGACAAGTTTCACAGGTAGATACATAGAGGACAGAGAGATCAATGCATTGGAATGGATCACATCAACTGAGATCAACTCAGACTACTTTATAGTAGAGAGAGCGATTGATAACGCTGAGTTCCAAAACATCGCTAGAATAGATGCTAATGGAAATACGACAACTGAGTCTTTATATACTTATGTTGATCAAGATATAGCTACTAGTGGTAACTATCTGTACAGACTAGTGCAAGTAGCGACAGATGGTTCACAAGAATTCAGTGATGTAATTTCAGTGATAGTAAGAAGGTCTACCATAGCTGAGCCTTCAGTAAATGTATTCCCTAATCCAGTATTCGATAGAGTTAATGTGGATATAGTCAAAAATGAAAACGATGCAGTATCAGTGAAGTTGTTTAATCTAGAAGGTAAGGCAATGAGCATGAGCAGTATCAACATAACAGCAAAAGGAAATAGTGCTACGATTCAGATTCCAGTAATGGATCTACCGAGAGCAGCATATATTTTGAGAATAAATGTAGGTGATCAAGTATTCGCCAAGAAGATCACTTTGATTAGATGATCATAAGATATAGAGTTGCAGTAGGGAATTATTTCCCGCTGCTTAACTCTAAAGAAGCAGTTTCATTCTTAATGGTAAAACTTTTATAATAGTATAAAATTTTATCTCAAGGCGTTCTCCATCACGGAGAGCGCCTTTTTCATTTAGTCTCTCCAGGCGATTCATACGCCCTAGCTGTTCATCCTTGCTTGAATGAGTAAGCAAAAAACATATTATCCTAAAATTTAATGTCGGATACTTATCACATTAAGTAGATACCACTTTGCACTCCCGATGGTACTTTGTAAAGTGCTTTGCAGACCTAAGCTAAAACCACAATTCTTAATGACCCCATGTAGTAGTTTTGTAGTCCAAAGGGTGTTCTACGAAGAAGTAGAATATTTTTTGGTTAGGTAGTTTTCGATTTAATTTTTTAAGATGATACGAAAACGACTTTTAAAACATATGAGAGTGAACCTGCAAGTATCTTATCTTTTTGCCCCACTTCTGGAACATTCTTATACACCAAATTTTAAAAATGATTTTCTCTGAACACAATAGTGTGCTAAGATAATAATACACACCTTAAGCCTGAAAGTGAGGATGTACCTGGAACCACATCACTTGTTCACTCTAAAGTTTAAGTTTTCTGATAGATGACCTAGCACAGGCAATAAAGATAGCCTTGGTTAGTGATTCAAAGTTTACTAAACACTTTACACAAACACATGAACAAAATTTACACATTTATGAACAGATCTAATGTTAATTGGAAAGGCGATGTGCTTTATCCAATTACGTTATTTAGTGTTGCCTGTTTGATCTTGTTGCTCTCTTCGTTTAGCACGAAAGCATCTTATGAAACTGCAAACACTAACATTATCGAATCTGAAATATCAGTGATCGATGATGCAGAGTTTGCAGCCTGTTGTACTAGATCAGTTTCTAATAAAAAGTAGATGCAGCAGGTAATACAACTACAGTGTCGTTGTATACTTATGATGATACAGATATAGTAATTAATGGAGTTTATTCATACAGACTTAAAAATATTACTAAGGATGGGGAGTCTAGCTATAGCGATATAGTAACAGTCAACGTAAGAAGAGCAATTGTTATAGAACCTTCAGTAAATATCTTCCCTAACCCAGCACATGATCTTGTCAATGTGGACATAGTTAAAGGAGAATCTGATGTAGTTTCAGTTAAGTTATTTGACTTGACAGGTAAAGTAATGACAATGAATAATATGAATGTTATTGCAGGAGGAAATTATGCAACAGTACAGATACCAGTTGATAATTTACCAAGAGCAGCTTACATATTGAGAATAAATATTGGAGACCAAGTATTCGCTAAGAAGATCACTTTGGTTAGATAATGAAATAGGAAGTAGTTGTGGGATCAAACCCTGCAGCTAAATTCCAAAGAAGCAGTTTCATTCTTTATTGATATATTTTTATCGAAGGATAGAAAAATTATCAGAAGGCGTTTCCCATATGGGAGGCGCCTTTTTTTATAGATATATTCCAAAACAACTTGTATTGATAATAAACACAAAACCAGCACTCGGGCCGGGGATTCTTCTTCTTCTTCTTGAAGGAGAGGCTGGGTGAGGATCTAGTATCGAACCTTCAGGTCCTCAAGTTGTAACGAAGGTTGGGGAAACCACGCCCATCTATTTCATTTTTAAATGTTCATCGAAGTATCCTTGCATGATTGAGATAGAAAATTTATTGTCTTATACTTTCCATTTTTATTATCTACCATTTTACACTCACATTAGTAGTTTGTAAAGTGTATTACAAACCCTGCCGATATACGCTATTCCTAGTGACCCCATTCAGTAGTTATGGAGTCAAAAGGATGTTCTACGAATGAAGTAGAATATTTTGGTTAAGTAGTTTTCGATTGTGGTCATCAAATAAATTAATGATCTGAATAGAAAAATACTTTTAAGACATGAGATTGAACCTGCAAGTATCTTTTCTTTTATACCACTTCTGGGACACACTCATACACCAAATTTTTAAAAGGACGATTTCTGGTCATATAATGTGAGCAGTTAATAATACACCTTAAACGTGAAAGTGAGAATGTACCTGGAACCAACATTCACTTGTTCACTCCACAGTTTAAGTTTTTGATTGATGACCTAGTCATGACAACGTAGTTTGTCTGTCTAGTGATTTTGAAATAACAAATACTTTATACAAACAAATGAATAAAATTTACACACTTATGATCAAGTCTGATGTTGTTTGGAAGAACGATGTGTTCTATCCAATTTCATTATTCAGTGTTGCATGTATGATCTTGTTGCTTTCTTCTTTTAGTACAAAAGCGTCATACGAGTCAGAAAGCAACATTGTCACAGAGGCTTCTTTAGCTGCAGATACTTTCGGCGCTGACGACTGTGAGAGAACTGTATCACAAACAAATGGCTCATTAGTAAGCTTCTCAGGTAGATACGTAGATGATAGAAACCTTAATGCAATTAGTTGGATTACTTCATCTGAAGCAAAAACTGATTACTACATATTAGAGCGATCAATTGACAACGGAGAATTCCAGTCAATTGCTAAAGTAGATGCAAAGGGAACAACTAGTGCTGATGCACTGTATAGTTATAATGATACTGATATTTCTATCAGTAGAACATACTTATACAGATTACAACAGGTGTCTAATGACGGCATATCTGTATACAGTAATAACGTCAGTATCAGCCTACGATCATTACATGTAATAGAGCCAACAGTAATAGTCTTCTTTGATTCCACTCACGATGTTGTAAATGTGGATATAGTAAAAGGAGAATCTGATGTAGTTTCTGTTATGTTATTTGACGTGACTGGCAAAGTAATGACATTGAATAATGTGAATGTTGTCGCGGATGGAAATTATGCGACTGCACAAATTGAAGTTGATCATTTACCAAAAGCAGAATACATATTGAGAATAAATATAGGTGACCAAGTTTTCGCTAAAAAAGTAGCCTTGATTCTCTGATGACATCAACAACTTATATATTTTATAATAACATATAAATTTAGTTTAGTCTTAATATCCATTCCTTTTTCTATTTCTAAAATTTCCATTCAAACATTATCAATTACTTACATAAGTTTACTTAACATATAAGTATTTAGTAATTAGGATTTTTCTTCCGCCAACTTTCCCCCCAAAAAATCTGCCAAAACACATTATCAATTACTTATATATATGAAAATTACTATAAAAGCGTATTTCTGCATTTTTTCTAATATGTCGTTTATTTAGCAAAAAATAATTCAAAAATTCTTGCAGATCAATAGAGGGTTCTCAAACAAGAGTAGTGTCAACTTACCGTAAACCAGCAGAGCAAAAATTGCTGATTTAAATAATCACTATTGAGAATGATACTGCAATTATCCCCAATGGCTTTGTTACATACTACTTCCCTCTGTAATAAACCGTGTCAGTTGACCATCGTCTCATTAGTATTTAACAACAAAAGTTTAATACAAACAGATGAACTTAGTTACAAGCTGTTCTAATCATTTAAGACATTTTCAAATTAATAAACCTTCAGATAAGTCTGGTAGGTCTTTTTTAATTTATAGACTTATGTTTATTGCAATACTATTTGCAACAGGCATAAGCTTAAATGCACAAACACTAACCTTACAAAAATCTGTAAGTAATAGTACGCCAGCAGTAGGTGTTCCATTTGATTGGATCATTGATGCTTCTTGTAACAGTACTACTAGAGATTGTGAGAGTGTTGTAATTACAGATCAACTTCCACCAGAGGTGGAATTCTTATCAGTGAGTACACCACTGCCTGATGGAGTCGCTGCGGCTACTTATAATTCTGGTAATCATTCGGTGACTGTAACTTTTGATGCAACTAATTGTAGCTCATGTACACCTGATGGGATCAATACGGATAATGATGATTTTGCTCAAGGATCAACTATACAGTTGTTAATAAGAGTAAGATTCCCATCTGGTACTTTTGCTGGTACAGTTGCTAATAACACAGTTTCTTCCACTTCTAACAACGCAGGTAATCCAAGCGATTCTGCGACAGCAACTTCTACAGGAGGAAGTGGTTCGCAATCAGGTTGTAGCCAAATGTATTATTCGCATAACGCATCTGGAGAAGTTATCCCTAATGGTCAAGCATATCTCAATGTTCGAATAGGCAACTTAGGTTCATCTAATATTAATAATTGGACTTCTATTACAGATATACCTACTAATAGTACGTTTCAGTCATACTATACACCACATATTCCTGGCGTTAATCATACAGGCACCATATTTTATGAGAGATCAGATCAACCGGGGACTTGGCATGTTGGAACAAATTTTAATGTAAACAATGAGCAACAGATTTATTTAAACTCGTTGGGCTTACCCTCTGGAGTTAATGTAACAAGTCTCAAATTAGAAATGGGCACATTATCAGGAGATGGTACTTGGAATCCAAGTACCTTTTTAGATGACTGGAAAGCATCATTCAGAATATATACTGAAGTTTCTGGTACTGCTGGAAGCTCTTTTCAATCTTGTACAAGTTTTTCTGGCTCAGTGAATGGTGCAAATTGTTCAGGCGATGACTGTGCTACAACTAGTATAATAGCTCCTAAAAATATTTTGACTGGTGGCAAAGCAATATTAGATTTGACTGAAAACTCAGCAGAAGATTTTTCCCCTGGTGATGAGTATTTAGTAGAGTTGAATTTTGCGTCTGCGCCAGAAAATTCTACTACAGTGCTAGGTGCTGTTATGGTCGATGTATTACCTCCTGGTATGACTTATGTGCCTGGCTCGTGGTACTATACTTGGAACAACCCTATAGTACAAGGATTAACTCCAAACATACAAACAGGATTTCTTGGTGATGGTAGACAATGGGTAAGATTTTTGTTTGATGCTTCATTAGGTAACGAAACTACCATAGTGCCAAACGGTTCTTGGATTGGTTTCGGAATAACGTTTAAAGTAAAAATAGGAACAGGTGTAGCGCAAGGATGGTATGATAATGAATATTACTATACATCTACCGCTAGTGATCATGGGTGTGATTATGGTACACTATCAGGAAGTCCGAGTTTTTTTGGAGGCTATGCTTATGATAGTGATCATTGTTTTTATGATGATCAATTACAGATCATCACCGCTCCAGGATCAGCAGGTTTTGAATCATACAAAGAAATAAAAGGAACATTAGATAATTCATATCACAGATACCCTAATACTGGTTTGACAGAACCAGGCGGAGTCAATGATTATAACATAAGAATTTCAAATCCTAATAGTACTCCATTAACTGATGTAGTATTGATTGACGTTTTTCCATATGTTGGCGATACAGAGGTTTTAGAAACCTCTGTACCAAGAAGCTCAGGATGGAGACCAGAATTATATACAGCAATTTCTGCACCTCCCGGTTCTACGATATATTATTCAACCTCAAGTAATCCTTGTAGAAATGAGTTAAGGGATCCGGGAGATCCTAATCCATTTCCATCTGGGTGTACCAATGCTAACTGGACAACTACACCGCCTTCAAACTTGGCTTCTGTAACCGCAGTTAAGTTGGATTTTGGAAGTACCGTATTTAATCAAGGAACAACAAGAACAATATCTTTCCAAATGCAAACCCCTTCTAACCTTACAGGTTCAGAGGGGATTAGCTGGAATTCATTTGCTTATAAAGTAACAAACGCAAGCAACGGAGCAGAGTTATTATCTGCAGAGCCAATCAAGGTAGGAGTAGAGGTGCAAGAGCCACCGTGTAGTGAAATAGATTGTCAAGTAGCAGGCGATGTAACTCATGAAAGTTGCCAAGGAGCAAATGACGGAGCATTCAATGTAGAAGGTTCAGGCGGTACAGCACCTTACCAGTTTAGTGTCAATGGTAGTAGTTATACTACCAACAGCACATTCTTGAATCTTTCACCTGGCACCTATACGATATCAGTAAAGGATGCAAATGGATGTGAACAAACTAATTGTAGTTCTGTAGTAATTAATGGATCTTCAGATCCGTGCGTAGAACTCTGCTGTAGAAGTGTAAGTGATCTTGATGGGAATACAAATTCTATTTCAGCTATAAATAATGCAAGCCCTCCGGTTCAAGTAGTAGATGCGATATTGACAATTTCGCAGTCATTTACATCAGGTGCAACTATGGACGAAGAAGTAATCAATAATTCTCAAACAACTGGAGCAATTGGACTTAGACTTGGAGTTTCTCATCCATCTACTACCAATCCTCCAAGTATGACAACTAATTATAATTTCTCTACACCTATCTGTAATGAGACATTTGAGATATGGGATATTGACAGAACAGATGAGTTAGTATTAACAGCATTTAATGGTGGATCTCCTGTTTCATATACAATAGTATCGCAAGGTCCTTGTGTTTCAAAGTCAGGTAATACTTTCACATCGACTTGTAATGATCAAGTAAGTGGAGATACAAGACATAGGATAATAGTAACTTTTAATGGATGTGTTGACAGAATCACTACTGTATTCAATGGTGGAGATAATACAGTTGGAGGATCGTATACTATTGTTAGTCCAGAATGTGAAGAACCAGAACTTGCATGCGAATTGGTAGGACAATCAGTTAATAACACATGCCACAAAAGTCATGATGGAGAATTTACTGTGATAGGAATTAATGGCGTTGCACCTTATGAATATAGTTTAGATGGAGGAGCAACATGGACAACCAATGGTAAATTCTCGGATCTTTCTGCTGGTACTTATAATGTAACAGTAAGAGATGCTAATGGTTGTGAATCAGCACCAGGAGCAGGCTGCTCAGTAGAAATTACAGAGCCTGAAGCATATTTGACTTGCTATATTATTCCAGATCCAGTAATGGTAAGTTGTGCAGGAGGGAGTGATGGAAGTGTTAGAGTAAAAGGAAATAATGGGACACCCGGTTATTCATTTAGTGTGAATGGCGCAGCTCCAGTATCTAATGGTACGGATGAATACGAATTTACAGGACTAAGTGCAGGCACTTATTCTTTCACAGTAATCGATGCAAATGGTTGCGAGACTACTTGTGATGATGTAATAATTACAGAGCCAGCAGCCTTAAGTTGTAATGAAATAAGTGTACAAAACATATCAGTATTCGGAGCAAATGACGGAGCATTGGAAGTAGAAGGAGCAGGAGGGACAGCACCTTATACTTATAGTTTAAATAGTGCAAGCCCTGTGCTAAGTGGAGCTTTCAGCGGACTCTCGGCAGGAACATACTCAGTAGAGATCACAGATGCAAATGATTGCACAGTGACCTGTGGAGATATAACAATAGAAGAAGGAGTAAATGACCTTTCATGTAATGTTGATCATATCCAAGCAGTAGATTGCTTTGGTAATAATACTGGCTCGATCACTATCACTGCCACTGGTGGAGGAGGTACTTATACCTATAATTTGAATGGTGGTACTTACGGAACAAATAATGTATTTAATAATTTATCAGCAGGTACTTATTCTGCAACAGTTAAAGATCAGTATGGAATTATTACTGATTGTGAATCTATTGTTGTTGGAGAGCCAGTAGTATTAGGCATCACTGCAGATAACGTAAAAGATGCAACTTGTAATGGAGGTAATGACGGTGAGATAACTGTAAGTGGATCAGGAGGAACCACTCCATATCAGTATAGTTTGAATGGCGGTACATCTCAGACGAGTGGGGCATTTACAGGATTAGCAGCAGGTACTTATACAGTTGAGATCGAAGATGATAATGGATGTACAGAGACTGCTTCAGTAACAGTTGGCGAGCCAGGTAATACATTAAGTTGTACAGTAAGTTGTGACCCAGATGATGACTCGATACAGTGTGATGCTGGAGACAACAGATTGAATATGGATAACTGGAATGCAGCAAACATAGCAAAGCTAGAAGGCTGTATTACAGGATGTATCAATGGCTACTCAGAAGTAACGAGTGATTATAGTCCAGCTAATTTATCAGATTTATGTGGAAGTTCAGGTGCTATAACGGTGACCTATACGATTACAGATGAGTGTAGTAATTCTACAACAAAGCAAGCAACGTATACAATTACAGATAATACAGCACCAGAAGTAAGTTGTGATCCAGATGATAATATTACAGAATGTGCAGCAAGCAATAATCAGAGTGCAGCAGATGCGTGGAACGCGGCGAACATCGTTAAGTTAGAAGGGTGTAGTACGGATGATTGTTCTCAAAGTGATATAGCAGTAACGTCAAATTACAGTTTTTCAAATTTTGTAGTTACCTGCGGAAATAATGGAAGCATTACAGTTACCTATACAATCGAAGATGATTGTACGAATACAACAACAAAACAAGCAACCTTCTCAACTACAGATATAACAGCACCAGTAGTAAGTTGCGATCCAGATGATAGCATCACAGAATGTGCAGCGAGCAGTAACCAAAGTGCAGCAGATGCATGGAACGCAGCGAACATCGCAAAGTTAGAAGGCTGTTCAAGTGATGCATGTAGTGGAACAGATGTAACAGTAACCTCAAATTATAGTTTCTCAAATTTTGCAGTAACATGCGGAAATAACGGAACTATCACAGTTACGTATACAGTGACAGATGATTGTACAAATACAACAACAAAGCAAGCGACTTTCAGCACAACAGATGTAACAGCACCAGTAGTGACATGTGATCCAGACGATAGCATCACAGAATGTGCAGCGAGCAGTAACCAAAGTGCAGCAGATGCATGGAACGCAGCGAACATCGCAAAGTT
>ENA-ORXT01001325-ORXT01001325.1-marine-metagenome-genome-assembly--contig:-NODE-1325-length-33730-cov-13.884260_pt1 | contig 33730 bp, 20 predicted proteins | sample MGYA00237868_ERZ511482 | MGnify/ENA metagenome assembly ERZ511482 | reverse complement strand
TTTTCTTTCACTAAGTGAAACATATAAGAAAAAGAACAATTCAGACGGGTAGATTATTTTTTTCGTCTTCCCTAACTATTATAATAATGCGCCAATACAATAGACCTTATTTTAGAATAAAATCTAACATGCTATAATGCATCAATGAATACAAACGTTGTAGCATCAAAGCATTTCGACATTATCGCATTGTTTATGACTATGCATCCGAGTACCCTACAAGCAATTTAATTCATAAGGAATGATGAGGGAATCGAATCGTTCTTATCCGAAACACAAAGGTTTCAAAAAGGTGAAATGTCTAAATTGATAACGAGTAAAGTTCACTCATTTATTCATCAAATCATTTCATCTCAAAAATACAGTTGACCATGAAGAAGAAGGTTTCTCCTAAAGTGAAAGAAATAATCTCCCAGAGCAGAAAGGAAGCCTTGCGACTGGGGCATGATTATATCGGCACAGAGCACCTGTTGTTGGGTATCGTCAATGAACCCTTTAGCTTTGCTACAAAAGTCTTAGTATCATTAGGTATTGATATTGAAGAACTTAGAGATGTCATTGATGACAATTCGTCAAGAGGCAAAATGGCAAATCCGGGACTCGAACTCGGTGAATTGCCACTCAACAGACATGCTGAAAAAGCACTCAAAACAATGTCGCTCGAAGCTAGAGTCCACAAACAGGAAGAGGTTTGCCCGGAGCATTTGCTCATGGCGATACTCAAATACCCTGAAAGTGCCGCAGCCAAAGTCCTCAACGGACTTGATGTAGATTACGACCATTACAAAACTGAAATGGAGTATGTGCGTCATGAAATACAAGGCGAAGCACCACAAGATGCTGACGACTTTGAAGACGAAGACGAAATGCGTGGTGGCGCATTCGGTGGCGGTAGCGGACAGCAGCGCAAAGGCAATTCCAAATCCCGTACACCTGTACTCGACAACTTCGGGCGCGATGTCACCAAACTCGCCGAAGAAGGTCGCCTCGACCCTATCATCGGACGCGAAACCGAAATCGAACGCGTATCGCAGATATTGAGTCGTCGTAAGAAAAACAACCCTATACTAATAGGTGAGCCTGGTGTCGGTAAAACGGCTATCGTAGAAGGTCTTGCACTCCGTATCAATCAGCGCAAAGTATCTCGCGCCTTATTTGGCAAACGAATTGTCATGCTTGATTTGGCGGCACTCGTAGCTGGTACAAAATATCGCGGACAATTTGAAGAACGCATGAAAGCGATTATGAACGAGTTGGAAAAATCGCGCGATGTGATTCTTTTCATCGACGAAATTCATACCATCGTAGGCGCAGGTGGTGCAACGGGTTCGCTCGATGCTTCCAACATCTTCAAACCAGCACTCGCACGCGGCGAGCTCCAATGTATTGGCGCATCTACTTTAGATGAATATCGCCAGCACATCGAAAAAGATGGCGCACTCGACCGTCGTTTTCAGAAGGTACTCGTAGAGCCGCCTTCGCCGGAAGAAGCCGTCCATATTTTGGAAAACATCAAAGCGAAATACGAAGACTTTCACAACGTGGAATATGAAGAAGGGGCAATCGAAGCCTGTGTCAAACTCAGTAATCGCTATATCACGGACCGTTTTTTACCAGATAAAGCGATTGATGTATTGGACGAAGTAGGCGCGAGGGTTCACTTGAAAAATATTCATGTGCCGGAACATATTGTTGAATTAGAACAAAAAATCGAGGCACTCAAGGAACAGAAAAATCAAGCGGTCAAGAATCAGCAGTACGAAAAAGCCGCTGACCTCCGCGACGACGAAGCCAAGTTGATTCGTCAACTCGAATTTGCTCAAATGCAATGGGAAGAAGACGCCAAAGTAAAGCGTTATCCTGTTGATGAAGAAGATATTGCAGAAGTCGTAGCGATGATGACGGGCATCCCCGTCAAGCGTGTCGCGCAGAGCGAAAGCAAACGACTACTCAACATGGTGGAGGATCTTCAAAAGTCGGTCATCGGGCAACAAAATCCGGTCGAGAAAGTCACCAAAGCCATACAGCGTAATCGCGTAGGTTTGAAAGACCCATCGAAGCCAATTGGTTCGTTTATTTTCTTGGGACCTACAGGTGTCGGTAAAACCGAGTTGGCGAAAGTACTTGCTCGCTACCTGTTTGATACCGAGGATGCACTCATACGAATTGATATGAGTGAGTACATGGAAAAATTCTCGATTAGTCGCTTGATTGGTGCGCCTCCGGGCTACGTAGGCTACGAAGAAGGCGGGCAATTGACCGAAAAAGTACGTCGCAAACCGTATTCGGTGATTTTGTTGGATGAAATAGAAAAAGCGCATCCTGATGTGTTCAATATCTTATTGCAAGTATTGGATGATGGGCAACTCACAGATGGTTTGGGTCGTAAAGTGGATTTCAAAAATACACTGATCATTATGACTTCAAATATCGGTGTTCGCGCACTCAAAGATTTCGGTCAAGGCGTTGGTTTCCAAACCAAATCGCGCAAGGAAGGCGCAGAAGAACACTCGAAAAGTGTGATTCAAAATGCATTGAAGCGTACCTTCTCGCCAGAGTTTTTGAATCGTATCGACGATGTGGTCATCTTCAATAGCTTGGAGCAGAAGCATATTTTCAAAATCATCGACATTGCACTCACAGACCTGTATAAGCGCATCAAGGAAATGGGTTTTGGATTGAAATTGAGCGATAAAGCGAAGAAATTTCTTTCTGAAAAAGGTTATGACCCGCAATACGGCGCAAGACCACTTCACCGCGCTATTCAGAAGTATCTCGAAGACCCCCTCGCAGAAACTATCCTGAACGATGATGTCAGCGAAGGCGAAACAATCAAAGCTGATTTGGCAAAAGACGGTTTGGCATTGGAAATTTCAGTTCCCAAACGCAAAAAAGCTAAATCAACAGAGCAATCAGAGGAAAATAATGATTAATGATTAATGATTAATGCTTAATTTATTAATATGAATATGGACGGCGCGAGACTTATGTTTCGTGCCGTTTTTTTTGTGCTGCACGCCTTTATTTTATTTTACAGAAACAAAATGTTTTGAATGTTTATGTTATTTCTTTATCTTTGTTTGATTAAAATTAATTTTAAAGATATTACTTGTTATAAGTTTTATAGTGGCTATTTATTTTGAAAATAAAGTATGGGAAAATATAAAGTAGTAGATTTATTTTCAGGTTGTGGAGGGTTTTCCTACGGTTTTGAAAATGCGGGCTTTCATATTGTACTCGGTGTAGATAATGATAAAATGTCATTAGAGACTTTTGGAGCTAATCATAAAAATTCAAAAACACTTAATGTAGATTTACATGACGATACCGCAGCACAGAAAATTATTGAAACATTAGATGACATTCAAATTGATGTAATTATTGCTGGTCCACCATGTCAAGGCTTTTCATTAACCGGAGCAAGAAAAGAAGATGATAAAAGAAATAAGTTATTTTATTCTGTTTTTAAACTTGCAAAAAGATTAAATCCTAAAGTAATTATAATAGAAAATGTACCAGGACTCGCAACTTTATATAAAGGTAAAGCAAAGGAAGCAATACAAGAAGAATTTAATAAATTGGGTTTTACCTTAAATTTCAAGGTACTTTATGCGCCTGATTACGAAGTACCACAAATAAGGCGTAGGATATTTTTTGTAGGTTTATCACCGGAATTAGGTACATTCGAATTCCCTCAAGCAGTATTAACAAAAGACAATTATAATACCTGTAAAATTGCAATCGGAGACCTTCCTACAAGAGAAAAGGAAATTGGCAAAGAGGTAGATAAATACTCACAAAATCCGATTTCGGATTACCAAAAACGAATGAGAAAAGATAATGATGTCTTATACAATCATGTTGGCACTAATCATACTGACTTGGTTATTAGTGTGATACGCCAAGTTCCTGAAGGCGGAAATCATAAAGATTTACCAGAGGGAGTTGGAGAAAGCAGGAAATTTAATGAAGCATGGACGATATATCATGGAGATAAACCTTCAAAAACCATTGACACGGGACATCGTAATCATTTTCATTATAAACTGGATAGGGTGCCGACGGTTAGAGAAACATTAAGGTATGCAGCGTAAAAACCACCAACCATGATTAGAAGAAACTGGACTCGTGATGAATTGATTATAGCCTTCAATCTTTATTGTAAGATACCTTTTGGAAAATTGAGGTCAAGCAATAAAGATGTGATTGAAATTGCATCAATCATCGACAGAACTCCTAATGCCGTTGCATTAAAATTAGTAAATTTTGCAAGCCTTGACCCTTATCATAAAGCAAGAGGTGTCAAAGGGATGAAGAATTCCGGTAAATTAGACAAAGTCATTTACAATGAATTTACAGATAATTGGAACAAACTTGTTTACGAAAGCGAAATATTGATTGAGAAATACAAAGAAAACTCGAAAACAGATATTCAAAACGAAATTAGTGAACAAACAACTAAACTTGAAGGGGAGGAAATTGAACGATTAGTCAAAACCAGAGTTAACCAAACATTTTTCAGAAAAGCTATCCTTGCAAATTATAATTCTAAATGTGCAATTTCTAATATTTCTATTCCTGAACTACTTATAGCGAGTCACATAATCCCATGGTCTTTAAATGAAGTAGAACGATTAAATCCACAAAATGGAATATGTTTATCTCCGCTTTACGACAAATTGTTTGATAGGGGTTTCATGTCTTTTACTGATAATTATGAAATAATATTTTCGGAGAAAATTCTCAAAATTTCCGATGAAAACGTTTACAACAATTTCTTTGGAAAATATTCAAAACAAAAAATGACTTTGCCAGAGAAGTTTACTCCTAAAGTTGATTTCATTCAATATCATCGTAATTTTATTTTTCAAAAATGAAAGTAACACTAAAGCACACACTAACCCAAAATGATATTGATGATTTTAAAAAAGGTCATTTCCAAATAACTGATTTTGGAAGTTTAGTAAATTCTCAGATAAATCTGATTAGAGTTTTAACTGATAATTCCAATCGCTTTATCTACGCATTTCTGAAAAATAATAACCTAATTTTAGACGATTTGTATGCCTTGTTTTTCGAAAAACTAACCATAGGCTCGGTGTTATTTTTAACGATAGAAAAGTGTAAATGCGAAGGCGGCTCAGACGATATCAAAATACTCATTTCTGAAAATAGTCATTTCACAACTCATGTTAATATGCCCCCACTAATCTCACACAGTGTTATTAGTGAATTGAAAAGTATCCAACTCTTATAATTCCTATCATCCCATTCTTCGATAATACAAAGGTTTATTCATGGTTTGTGTATCACAATGATAAATACAACCGTTCGGGTGGATCACGCGACGAATACCGAATATATCTGAACAAAGGGCTAGACTTTAACGAAACAACAAACCAAAGGGTTTATCAACCTGACGATATTGTTGTGTTTGACTGTTTGTTTCAAGATGAAGATCCTCTGATGCCTATTTATTTCATGTATAGGTTTGATGTTAATAATGAGTACTATGAAACCCTGAATGATATAATTGCAAGTTCAAAGGGAAAAGGTGGACATGGTTTTTTTGAAGGAGAACTATCATTTATTAACTCGTCACTTCAAATATTAGAGCAAGCCAATGTAGAAATTTCAGAAGATTCTAAAAAAGAGATTGAAAAACAACAAGATGAAATACTTGTAATAGAAGAATCTGACGAGATAGAAGCAATAAGAGGGGCTCATCTGTTCAATTCTGTTAGTTTTAGAGACTTCGTGCTTCTCGCATACGATTACAAATGTGCTATTACCCAAAAATCAATTGTGTGGAAAAACCTGAATAACTTAGAGGCAGCGCATATTCAACCTAAAGCACAATCAGGTACATATTTGCCCTGCAATGGAATTGCTTTAAGTAGAGATATGCACTGGGCTTTTGACAAAGGGTTCATAACGATAGATAAAGATTTTTGTGTACTAGTTCACCCAGAAGCAGAAAACACTTTACTGAAACAATATCAAGGAAAAAAAATACTCGTTCCTAAAGACCCATACTTTCAACCTGCTGAGAAATTTATAAAGCACCATAACTCAAGAATTTTTGGTTTATTCCAATATTCAGGTTCTATTCGTTCGTTATAAAATATTTCATTCTAATGTGTTCTCATATAAATACGAACGGCGCGAAACTTATGTTTCGACCTTGTTGTCAATGAAAATGAAAAGAAGGTGTTTGTAATTCAAGACCCCGTAAGGCAGCACGCAGAACAAAAATTAAAAGTTGACAACAATCTTGTTGTAAAATTTACTGAATCATCAGGACAATGGCAGAAACTATTAGAAATAAAAAAATAAAAGTCGCATCATTGTTTTGTGGATGTGGCGGAATGGATTTGGGTTTAGTAGGTGGTTTTTCTTTTTTAGGGAAAAAATATCGAAAAAATCCATTTGAAGTAGTCTATGCTATAGACAATGACACCTATGCTACCGAAGTTTATAATAATAATTTTGACCATAAATGTCTGGTCAAAGATGTGAGAGATATTGAACCAAGTCTTGTTCCTGAACATGATTTATTAATCGGAGGTTTTCCATGCAAATCATTTTCAATTGTTGCCCAAAACCCTCCAAGATTAGGCTATAAAGACGAGAGAGGCAAACTCTTTTTTGAAATGGTAAAAATTCTGAAAGAGAAAAAACCTCGTTTTTTTATAGCCGAAAATGTAAAAGGATTGCTTTCTGCTAATAAGAAGAAGGCATTTCCAATGATAATTAAAGAATTTGAAAATGCAGGTTATCATGTAAAATATAAAGTTCTGATAGCGACAGATTTTGGAGTTCCTCAAAAAAGAGAAAGGGTTTTTATCGTTGGATTTAGAGACTTTAGAGATTCTGTTAACTTTCAATTCCCTTTCATTGTATTAGATAAAAAAGCAGTATTAGGAGATGTTGTCGATATAAGTAAACCCGTTGATGAAAAATATTTTTTTAGTCAAAAAGCAGTAGATGGAATGATGAGAGCAAGGGCTAAAATGAATAAAGGAAGGGTAATGGATTTAAAAAAACCTTGTAATACAATTAGCTCACATCTTGCAAAAGTCAGTCTGAACGGAACTGATCCGGTATTGTTTTACGATGACAGATATAGAAGGTTTACCCCAAGAGAAGCTGCTGATATACAATCCTTTCCAAAAGAATTTGATTTGAATGGTATATCAGAACATCGACAATATGTTGCAATTGGCAATGCAGTTCCTCCTGTCTTGATGTGGCATATAGTACAATCATTAAATCTTGTTGTCAATAACGAATATCACTACAGCATATCAAACCAAAGTAAAACAGTAAGTACATAGTAAAAAAACACTTTAGCATTTACCACACTCAAACAAAAGATTAAGAACTTCCCCTCAAATATTGTGAAATCCACAATAAAATACTACTTTTGCGGGTCGAAATTGGAAATTAAGACCTATTTCTATAAATCATTATAAGAATTACTAATCATCGGTTGGCCATCTGAATAAGTTCCCAAACTATGAACTATCAGCTATCAACTAAGGACTAAAAGAAATTATGGATTCAATAATCAAATTAGCAGTCCCTGTTATGGGCGTTATCGCCTTACTATATACATTTTGGCGTTCTGCTTGGGTCAGCAAGCAAGAAGTAGGCACAGAAAAAATGGGCAAAATTGCTCAACATATTGCGGATGGTGCGATGGCTTTTCTCAAAGCCGAATACCGTGTTTTGGCTGTTTTTGTAGTCATTGTAGCGGTTTTGTTGGGTGTTTCCGGCAATACGGAGGGATCTTCTCCCCTCGTTGCGGTTTCATTTATTTTGGGTGCGATTTGTTCGGCTTTGGCGGGCTTCATCGGTATGCGCGTAGCCACTAAGGCGAATGTACGTACCACCAACGCTGCACGTACCAGCCTTGGAAGAGCACTCGAAGTCGCTTTTAGCGGTGGTGCTGTCATGGGTATGGGTGTTGTAGGACTTGGTGTACTTGGTTTGGGTACTTTATTCTTAGTGTATTCGGGTATGTTCACCACAGAAACTGCAAACGCAGCAGTACGCATGACCGAAATGCAGCGTGTCATTACTATTTTGACAGGTTTCTCCTTTGGTGCATCGTCTATCGCCTTATTTGCGCGTGTAGGTGGAGGTATTTACACCAAAGCAGCCGATGTAGGGGCTGACCTCGTAGGTAAAGTAGAGGCAGGAATCCCCGAAGACCACCCGCTAAATCCTGCAACTATCGCCGACAACGTAGGTGATAATGTAGGTGACGTAGCCGGTATGGGTGCCGACCTTTTTGAATCTTATGTCGGTTCTATCATTGGTACGATGGTACTAGGTGCATTATTTATGACCTTACCGGAGTTTGCAGGTGATGCACGTTTTGGTGGTATGAATGCTATTTTATTGCCATTAGTACTTGCGGCTGTTGGTATCATCACTTCTATTATAGGTACATTCTTAGTTAAAGTAAAAGAAGGCGGCGACCCGCATTCTGCATTAAATAAAGGAGAATACACTTCTTCGGCATTGATGCTTGTAGCGACTATCGGTATCATTATGTGGATGATGCCTGCGGAGTGGAGTGTTGGTGGTATCACTTACCAAAACTGGGGCGTTATCGTAGCAGTATTAGCAGGTTTATTCTCTGGTTTAGGTATCGGTAAAATCACCGAATACTACACCGGAACAGGTACAAAACCGGTACAAAGCATTGTTGACCAATCGGTCACAGGTGCAGCGACCAATATCATCGCCGGACTCGGCGTAGGTATGATGTCAACGGCTATTCCAATTTTGATTCTGGCAACTGCGATTATCGTAGCCCACCAATTTGCGGGCTTATATGGTATCGCTATCGCGGCTGTCGGTATGCTTTCCAACACAGGCATCCAACTTGCAGTAGATGCTTACGGACCAATTTCGGACAACGCAGGTGGTATCGCTGAAATGGCTGAACTGCCCAAAGAAGTACGCCAACGTACCGACCAACTCGATGCAGTAGGTAACACTACGGCAGCGATTGGTAAAGGTTTTGCGATTGGTTCGGCTGCATTGACGGCATTGGCACTCTTCGCCGCATACATGGCTACAGCAGGTATCACAGCGATTAACATTGCCAACCCTGTCGTCATGGCTGGTTTGTTGATTGGTGGTATGTTGCCCTTCCTTTTCTCTGCCCTTTCGATGGGTGCAGTAGGTCGTGCAGCAATGGATATGATTCAAGAAGTACGCCGCCAATTCAAAGATATTCCCGAATTGAAAGCAGCACTAGCGGCTATGAAAAGAAACGACGACAAAGAAATGAGCGAATGGTCCGCCGCTGACCGTGTTATTTTTGACGCAGCCGATGGCAAAGCAGAATATAGCAAATGTGTAAAAATCTCAACAGATGCCTCTATCCGTGAAATGATCGTTCCGGGACTTCTTGCAGTCATTACGCCTGCAATCATTGGTTTTGGACCAAGACTATTTGGTAGCGATGCAGGTGCAGAAATGTTGGGTGGATTGTTGGCAGGCGTCACCGTATGTGGTGTCTTGATGGCAATCTTCCAATCCAATGCCGGTGGTGCATGGGACAACGCGAAGAAAATGTTTGAAGAAGGCGCGAAAATTGAAGGCGAAATGCACTATAAAGGTTCGGAAGCACACAAAGCAGCCGTAGTAGGCGATACTGTGGGCGACCCATTTAAGGATACTTCAGGACCATCGTTAAATATTTTACTAAAATTGATGTCAGTTGTTGCATTAGTTATTGCACCTTTGCTATAAAAGTTGTATATTTGCAACTGATATTTTCCTACCGAAACAATACAGAACGGGCGTCCCAGCAATGGGACGCTTTTTTTTGACCTAACGCGAGCTTCCAGCTCGGCGTATTCTGTTTTTACTATCAATGAAAATGAGGGCGTATCCCCTTCCTTATCAGTCAGGGGTCGGGCTGTCCGGCACTCTCTCCATTCCGCTATCGCTCCATTTCGTTCAGACAACACCTACCATCCCTTACGCAAGCCAACGCGCAAGCTCATACCGAGCTAGAAGCTCACGTTACGATAAACCCATCTTTCGCATCAAAATCCCCTTCCAACATCTTCAAATATATCTCCTGCAAAGCCACCATTCCCGTATTCTCTTTTACATTCAACCAATCTGCCGCCGCTGGCACAAAACCCTTCCAAGCACTTTCCAATTTAGTACCAAACTCCGCTCTCCCCCATTCCTTTTGCTTCTCTTGTGCAACAGTTGGCGCGAAGAAAAAATCGCCTCTTTTCGGTAATTTTTCTTCCCCTCTAATATTTTTCCAATCCACAATTCCTACCAAACAATTATGTTGTAGCAATTCATTCAGGTGCGTTTGCAACTGATACTGTAGCTTATGCCTTCCGGCAAATTCTACGATAGAACCATTTACGACTTCAATTTTATTATAATTTTCATAAATAAAAACCTCGTCATAATAACCGCTTGCGACAACGAATGCTTTGTTTTTTGCAGAAGTCAGACCGATTAATTTAGGCGTATTGCTTTGCTGTTCTTTTCTCTGGTCAATTAAATGCGCCAATGCCAATGCCGTCTTACTCGATGCACTGGTGAGGATGATTTGTTGGCTATTAAAAAAATCATTATCCGCAAAAAAATGGTCTATCAAAAAAGAAGTTGTAAACAGCGGACGCAGCAGACATTGCAGGTTTTCGGTTTCTACCGAATAAACATTATCGTGCGCCGTATTTGTATAATAATTATAAATGATGGGCAATGTTCTGCGATGTTCTGCGCCATCTATAAACCCAAAATCCGAATGTTTCACAGGCGCGACTTTCAAGTGCGACGCCATTGGATAGAAGCCATAAAAGCGTTCACCCACTTGAATATCAGCGTGTTGACTCTCCACCACCGTAGCGAATCCCCACACCGGAACAATCCCTATGTCGTCTTTCACAGGAAAAAAATTCCAATACCCAATACGATTTCCGGCTACGGCGTAGGTAATATTATTCGAAGTCAAGGCAAATTTATCGACCTGAAGCAAGACCTCGCCGTCAGTAAGTTTATCAAGTACGGCTTCGTGAATTTTGCAATCCGCGAAGTTTGATTTATTGATGTGTAAAGATGCTATATTCGTCATGTTGTTTTATTTAGTTCTTTGACAATTTTTGCAAAAGAGAAATTATCGGAATATTGACTTTCACGTTTTTCCTCCCCCAACCCCCTCCAAAGCAGGGGTGATTGGTTTTGAATGAGAAATCATTTCCATCAAAATATAATTTTGTCACAAGTCCCAACGGGACGACATATTATAACCATGGGTGTCAGCCCATTGCTCGCAATAAATCTACTTCGCTAGCCCTGAAAGGGCGGTATAACTTGAAATTTCGCCCTTTCAGGGCTAAGTGATACCTCGAATTTCTATCTTGGGGCTGACACCCCAAGTTAGTGAAGTTCACCCCTTCGGGGCTATCAAACAAAATAAAATTTGTGCGAAATTCAGAACCAATCACCCCTGCCTCCAAAGGGGGAGAGTCGGTCGATTTTCAAAGTTTTATCTCCCCCTTTGGAGGGGGCTGGGGGAGGAACACGCAAGGTGCAAATCTTTAATTTTATTCCAAATGCAAAAATTGTCAAAGAACCTTTATTTTTAATGTGCCAGTCTAAACTTGAAATTATAAATACTGAATGATTTAAACAATTTATACGCCCATCTTTTCACAAACTTTTTCACAAGTTAAAAAATCGCACAAAATAAATCCTCTCCAACATTATCCTTATCTTTGAACGCTTCGTCCCAAAGTGGGAAAGCCACTACAATTGTTTTATTGTCGCATTGCTTTATCGTTAAAAGAGTTTTTTGCGAAGCAAAAAACTCTTACAACAATACAACAATATAACAATACAACAATACAACAATACAACAATCACAATAAATCGTTCAAGAATGAAACAGTTTACTATACTTCTTTTTATATTTTTTTTCGGAATAAATACCCACGCACAAACCCAACTCAGCCCCCAAACCCAAGAAGGCTATAATGCCTACGCCGAGCTCGCAAATGACTACATGCACGCCCTGTGGAGCTACCGCGTGGACTTGGGAAGACTCAATTTTAAGGTTCTCGAATACCTCAATATCGACCCACTCCAACGCAATGCAAACCTAAAATACAAACATACCAACTTCCTCGAAACACTCACCTTCAATATAGAACCCAAACACGCCTATAATCGCGCTTTCGATGTCGGAGAAAACATACCTCCTCAACATCAAATCCCCTTAAATAATTCCATTCAGCAGATGAAGCAAAGCATGGACAGCCTTGTAGAATTTAGTCGCCAAATTGAAACCTATATTGAAGACAGAAAATACGAAAAGGAAGAAAATCTAAAAACACTATTCGACCTACTCGACAAGTGCGAAGCCCAATTTGAAGCATTTCGCGCAGCGAATATCAGCATGATAAGTACGCTTGAAAATGCTCAAAAATTTCATCAAGAAAACGATAATTCCAATGAATATTTGCGTCATGCCGACCAATTAAAAAGCATCATAGCTCCTGCCCGTCAGGTTTTGTATGCCCTTCGGGAAAATAGCATCGAAGCCGTACAAGACGCCCGGCGCGACCTTGACCTCGCCATCGAACTCATCAGCGAAATCGAAGCCGAAAGCCTATCCAAACCCATTGAAGGAAAATCTTACGAAGGCGTATATGTGCGCTACGACCATGTCCTCAAATTGGCGACATACATTAGCACTTATGTACAAAAATATACGACTGCCGACGTGAATACGTCGCGCTATACGATGCAGTCTCCAAATTATTATTATTATAATCGTGAGATACTTCAACAGTTCAATCGTGTAGGCAATGGTTTGGTCTTGCAGTATAATATTTTTGTGGATGCTTCGCCAACGCGATTTATAAAAATGACGGAAGAACCGCATTGGTACAAAGTCCGAAATATAGACGACACAAGTATCGCGCCCGGCGAATTGGAAATGGACGCAGATAGCCTCAGCACCGACTCTACCGTCGCAGCCATCAGCGCACTTGAAGGCTACGCACCCAATAATTTGATTTTCCTACTAGATGTCTCTCAATCCATGAATACCTCCGAAAAATTGGACCTGCTTAAAAGCTCTTTCAAACACTTGGTCAGCGAGATGCGCCCCGAAGATAAGATTGGAATTGTTACCTTTTCCGGAGCGGCAAAAGTGGTCTTAGAACCAACATCTTCTACTGAAAAAGAACTGATTTACAAGACATTAGAAAGCCTAAGACCTTCGGGAAAATCTGAAATAGAAAGCGGTTTTCGCGAAGCCTACGGCGTTCTGAACCGATATTATCTCGAAGGCGGTAACAACAAAATTATCCTCGCCACCGACGGCGATTTTGAAACCTACAAACGCATCATCAATATGATTGGGCGACATAAAAATGAAGGGAAAACGCTCTCAGTTTTTTATTATGCCAAAGAAAAAAATAATTCTATCGGTTATCGTTTGCGTCAATTTGCCGAAGCTGGCGGCGGACGTTATGCCTACATTCAAGCTGAAAATGCCAACGAAATAATCATAAAAGAAGCGCAGAAAAGTAATGATTAATGGTTAATGGTTAACGGTTAATACAACTCGCAACTTTTATTAATCATTAACCGTTAATCATTAATCATTATAAAAATTATGAGAGAGATTTTGGCGGGGTATAAAAACTTAGAGCAGCATGTTTTTTACCTCATTGGGGCGCAGTTTTGTTTGCAGTTGATTAATTCGGCTTTCTTCATACTATTCAATTATTTCATGGAAGATTCGGGCTACCCTGATTACGAAATTGCCAATATTATTGCCGAGCGATTTGGGGCAGTGATGTTACTTTCTGCGCCTTTAGGTTTCTTTATTCGCGGCAAACGATTGAAGCCTTTTTTTTATGTTGCTTGCGCCATAGTGCCTACCTTTTCGTTACTTTCCATCTACGCTGCCGAAAATCATTTGAACACTTTGCTAACTTGGGCAATGTGGGGTTGGGGCGGTGGTTTTGTGTTTTTACAAGTGACGGGTTTGCCTTTTATCTTACTGAATGTCAAGCGCAGACAACATTCCGAAGCCATCGCGATGTGGTTTCAGACTTGGAGTGTGACCGTCTTTTTCGCAGGTGTTGTGCATTTTTCCTTAAATACACTCAATCCAACGTTTTTCAATGAGCGAAACATGCTCCTTATCTTCTCGATATTTGGTTATTTGTCTTTTTATTTTATACATAAAATTCAAATAAAAGAACAACCTTCCGAGCCGCTTCCCATTCGTGAATCCAGTGGTTTGGGGTGTATTTTTTATACGATTTATGATGTCGTGCGACCCTATGATTGGGGGCGTATTATGAGTGCTTTGATTCCTACGCTCATCATTGCTGTAGGTGCAGGGTTTACAATTCCGGTTATCAATTTATTTTTTCTGAATGTTCATGGTATTGAGGCTGAAACATTTGCGCTGATGAGTGCAGGAACTTATGTGTTGGTCGCGATTATGATTTTGTTTATGCCGCATATCCGGCGGCGGTTTGGTTATGGCATAGCGATTACGCTTTTTCAGAGCCTTGCGGTTATCTGCTTGCTCATCATGGCGGTTACGGAGTACTACGCTGAGGCGAGTATTGCGGCAGGTATTGCAGTGTTTTTTTATATGATTCGACAGCCTTTTATGAACGCCGCCGGACCGATGACTTCCGAACTCACGATGTACTACGTCGGCGAGCGCAATCAGGAGATGATTAGTGCGCTCAATGCGTCGATATGGTCGGGGAGTTGGTATGTGAGTATGCAGATTTTTGGCTGGTTGCGGCAGATGGATTATCGCTACGTCACCATTTTTCTGATTACGGTGGTACTATACGCAGTTGGTGTAGTGTGGTATGCGTATTTGATTTTTTCGTATAATAAACGTAATATTGTGACTCCATAATTAGTTTTGCAAGTAGTCGAAAGAGAATATTTCAATGCTTTGATTTATAAAACTAATGCACAATGAGTTACTTTTTGCAGATTTCGACTCCAACATATTACACGGGTATTTTGTTAACTTGTAGAAGTAAAAAAGCAAGTTGTATTTTTTCAAATTATAAAGTACTGAAAATTAGCTACTTTTGTACTTCAATTGACTACTGCTTCAATTCACAAGTACTTGACAATTACTTATGAATTGAAGCACTACTTACACCCTATCGTTCACTAAAAATTTATTCATTCTGAATCTATGTAAAAGAAAACAAATTACATGAGAAATTTCAACTTGCCTAATTTTATTACTTCCATTAGAATATTAATTAGTTTGTGTGTGCCGTTTATGATTATTTATGGCGATTTTGAGATGCGCGTAGCTGCTGGCATCTTGGGCGTGGCGGCGGTTTCTACTGACTGGCTCGATGGCTGGCTGGCTCGTAAATACAACGAAGTTACCAAGCTCGGAAAAATGCTCGACCCTATCGCCGACAAGGTGTATGTCTTGCTCACCCTTTCGATATTTGCCTACTTGGGTATGTACTCTTTTTGGTGGATACTGCCGATTATCATCCGCGAATTGGTCATTACTGCCTATCGTTTTAGCTTTTTGGAGCAAGGCAAAGTCGTGGCAGCCGTTCAAAGCGGCAAACTCAAAACCGTCCTTCAAATGGGGAGTATCGGCTACATTTACCTCATATTTATGTGCAAAATATATTACCCGACGTACTTTCATTACGCCTTGACTTACACCATGTACATCATACTTGCGGCTACGCTTGCACTCACGCTGTATTCGGGCTATGTTTTCTTTAGAAATAATTGGAAATTGATTGCATAACAACGCAATTCAATCTCAACTGCAACCGCAAATTCAACCTCAATAAAAAAGATTTGCCGTAGGCAAATCAAAATAAAATTTGAGATTGAGGTTGCGGTTGAAATTGAAGTTAGAATGAAAACTTTCGGTAAATACAAATTCGGCGAATGGATGCGCGACCTCACTTCGCTTGCCAATCCTATCATTTTGCTGCTCCTGCCTTTGTGCTTTCTTCGTTGGACGCTCGAATATAAAATGCTGCTCATTGCATTGTTTATCAATGAATTAGTAGGTTCACTCATCAAGTTTTTCTTCCACAAACCACGTCCCGACGGACAAAAATATTCGAATGCGTTGGAAAAAATCGACGCCGGAAGTTTTCCAAGTTTGCACTCTTCGCGTATTGCGGTCGTGTACCTGACACTGGCATATCTCGCACCCAATATCGGTTTTCGACTCCTCTTTTTAGCGGTGATTATCGTAGTAGGTTATTCGCGTATTTTTTTGAAAAAACACTTTCTCGCAGATGTGATTGGTGGGTATTTTTTTGGTGGAATGATATTTCTGGGACTGTATTGGTGGATGGCTTTTGGGTGAAAACTGCAAATTATTCTTCTTTTTGTTCAAGTTCATTTTTAATAGCAATGACTTCATCCACTGCGACCTCCTGTTTTTCAGCAATTTCTTCTATTGCGACATTACCTTTGAGCATATTGATGATTGCGTTGCGTTTTTCTTCCGCCGCTTCGTCTATTTCATTTTTAATGGCAATGACATCATCAATGGAGACATCTATAATTTCAGCAATATCTTTTATAGACATATCTCTTTTGAGCATTCTGATGATAGCAAGACGGTTATGTTCTGCAAGAGTTTCTCTCCCGCCTCTTTTGTAGAGTGCATTTTGTGTAATATCAATTAATACTGGCATATCTTCTCTAACTTTGTCAACAATATCATCCAAGTTACATAATTGTGACAACATATGCAATTGTCTGACAAACTTTTGAAGTTTGTTTGGATGACCGCTGACGGCTTTAAGTTTCGTAAAAATAGAACGTACTACTTTCTCCTCTTGTTCACCTTTGAAATCGCATAGAATGGCAAATATAATTTCTTCAGGAATTTGCGAAGTCAAGAAATCATCATAATTCAATTCATTGAGACTCAGCACTTCGAATCCGCGAAAGACTTCATTTTCATGTAATTGCGTCCGCATTGTCATATTTCCTGCACCGAGAAAGATGACATAATGCCGGATTTCGAGTTGGTATTTTCGTTGAATAATACCGTCGTATTCCTTGATACGATAAATCATATCGGTTTCATTCTTAGCTTGAAATTCGATGTGCAAAATAAAGCGTTCCCCTTCTGCCGTTGTGACGATACGGATAAAATCTGTCTCTTTTTCAATCGTTGTTTGCAGTTTCGTATCTAATTTTTCAAACTCCACGATATTCAAACCAAAATAGCGTTCGAGGAAAGGCGGAAGCACCACCTCAAAATTTTCCTTTAAGATTTTGTCGAATTTATTGCCTTCTTGTTTTTGTGCTGACATGGTTTCGTAAAGATAGGGAAAAAAATTATACGAGCAAACAAAAAATCCGCGAAAATACACCGTAGCGTAACGCCCCCGGCTTGCGCCGCATCCTACTTGCCGCATCTAACGCGAGGCACAAGCCGGAGGCATTATGCTACGGTCTGCAAAATCATTTCTTCAAACAACATTTCTTATATTTTTTTCCGCTACCGCAGGGGCAGGGCGCATTTCTACCTACTTTTTCACTGTTTCGTTCTATTGGTTTTGGTGCTGAATAAGAGACACTCGGAGAAGGTTTATAAGTATGCTGTTTTCTGTATGCTTCATTATACTTCATTTCGTAGCCATGCCAAGTCATAGCATTTTGATATCTATCGTAAATGGATTTCTTCAAGGCTCTTTTTTTATCTCTATATTTCGGATTTTTAATATCTGCCTCTATAGCTTTCATATCACCTACTACACCGTCATAAATAAGCTCTCTTTCGTATAATGTCCTGATTTTTGGTAAAAGTTCATCTGCTTGAATATCAATCAAATCTGCTACCGTGAAAGAAACAACCTCCGCCTTCAATACTTCATTTTCATTCTCTATCTTCAAAAAAGCATCTAAAATAGAGTCATACCAATCCAAAATTTCTTGTCGGCGTTCCGGGTGATGCAAACATATTTGTTCTGCTACCCCAGAAGGAAGAAGTCTGAAAACCCAATATCCCGGAGCCAATAAAATATCCTTTAGTTCTTCTAATTTATTGCCTGCCAGATGATAATATATTTCCCATAAATCCTCAGTCGCATAATCATCAAACCAATAGTGGCTAAAATCTTCATTTTGATTCAGTAATTTGACTAGTGTTGGAAATGCCTCAACTGCCTCCAACTCCTCCAAAACCCATAAAGCATGAAAATGGAAAGACGACCACTGGTTTTCATCTCCCAAGCTCCTAAAAAATTTGTCTCTATTTATGAAATCCATGAGAATGGTTTCCATATCCTCGATGAGTGTCTTGCGAGGCAATTGTAATATTTCCGCTACTTTTTCTTTCGGAATGGACAAATCATGCTCATAAAACGCACGAACTTCGGGGTGATTGAAATCAGGAAAATCTATATTTAAACTCATAACTATAATTGAGGTGACGAAAGTACAAAAATTTTGGTACAACATTAAAAAAACCTCCAATCTAAAAAAGAAAAAAATCAACCGTCATTCTGAACTCGATTCAGAATCTGTCCGGCTTTTAGCAACATTTTATATTGAAGCTCCTATTTGACATTGTGCCAAGACGAAACAGATTCCAAATCAGGGTTTGGAATGACGGTTTATTTTTTATAAAAAAGCTCAAATTGGAATTTGGAATTTGTGTTTTGGAATTTCAATTTCGTATCTTTACCGCTGTGAGTAACCTACTGCGTTTATTAGAACGATACCGCGACGACGAGCGAACGGAAAAGATTTGTACTGCGCTTAAAGCCGAAACGCCCGCCCGATTACAAATCGCCGGAACACTCGGCGCACAAGATACCTTTGTCCTGACGGGAACGTATCTTGCTCATCCTCATAACATTATGTTGGTGGCTGCCAACCAAGAGCAAGCCGCTTATCTGCAAAATAACCTCAAAAGTTTCTTCGAGCGAAAGCCCATTTTATTCTTTCCCGATTCCTTCAAAAAGCCTGCAAAATTCGATGAATTCAACAAGCACAACGTCCTCATGCGCGTGGAGGCGATGAGCAAATTTGTGGGCAAAACTGATGCTTCGGTCATCATCGTGACCTATCCCGAAGCTTTGTTTGAAAAAGTCGTCGCACCGGCGGTTTTGGAAGACAATCGTATAGATGTAGCGGCTGGTGAAAGCCTTGATGTTGATACCATTGTGTCGGTATTGGTGGAGTACGGTTTTGAACATTCGGAGTTTGTATATGAGCCGGGGCAATTTTCGATTCGCGGGGGTATTGTCGATATTTTTTCCTACGGAAACGACCAACCCTACCGTATCGAACTCTTTGACGATGAGATAGAAAGCATCCGTACTTTCAATCCTGCCAACCAACTTTCGACCCGAAAAATCGCGAAGGTGACGATAGTTCCAAACATACAATCGCACTTCACGACCGACCAAAAAACATCCATTCTAAACATTCTTCCAAAAAATACGAGTATCTGGATTAAAGACATTCAAACAACGATAGACCGACTGCAAACCTGCTTTGAAAAAGCCACCGAATTTGCTAATTTAATTCAAGAAAGAGACGAAAGTGATGAGGCAGGTTTTCTCAAAAATCGGGATTTTATTTTTCCGAAAGATGTAATACAAGGTTTATTGGACTTTCATATTGTTGAAATAAATAATAGGTCGTTTTTCGGGGAGAATGTAGGACGCGGATTCCTTCCCACAGCCCCCTCCAATGGAGGAGATTCTTCACTTCGTGAGGAACTTCCTGACGATAATAATTTTGTTTTAGAAGGAAAGAATGAAAGTAGTTTTTCGCTACGCGAAAAATCTCCCTCTTCGGAAGAGGCTGGAGGGAGGACTTCACGCACACAAAAATTTACCTACAATTCAAAGCCGCAACCCAGTTTTAATAAAAACTTTGAATTGCTGATGGACAACCTCAAAACCAATACAATTCAGCAAATCGAGAATTATATTTTTACGGATAATGCCCGACAGATAAAACGTTTTGAGAGTATTTTTGAGGATTTGGAAGCCGATGTTCATTATCATCCGGTGACGCAGGCAATACATGAAGGCTTCGTAGATTTGGATTTGAAAGTTGCCTGTTATACCGACCATCAAATTTTTGAACGCTACCATAAATATCAAATTAAAAAAGGGTATAGCAAGTCAGAAGCACTGAATGTCAAGCTCTTACGCGAGTTGCAGCCGGGCGATTTCGTGACGCATATCGACCATGGCGTAGGGCGATATTCGGGTTTGGAAAAAATAAATCTGAAAGGACATATACAAGAAGCGGTGCGTTTGATTTATCGGGATAATGATGTTTTATACGTCAGTATCAATTCGCTACACAAGATTTCAAAATACGTTGGAAAGGAAGGCAAAGCACCAAAACTGACCAAACTCGGTACGGATACGTGGGCGAAATTAAAGCAAAAAACTAAGCGAAAAGTCAAAGACATCGCCGCCGAATTGATAAAACTCTACGCTCAAAGACGCGCTGCAAAAGGCTTCGCTTTTCCACCCGACGGACATGAACAAAACGAACTCGAAGCCTCCTTTATTTACGAAGATACGCCCGACCAATATAAGGCAACCAATGATGTAAAAGCCGATATGCAAAAGGAATATCCGATGGATAGGTTGATTTGTGGCGATGTCGGTTTTGGGAAAACGGAGGTGGCGATTCGTGCCGCATTTAAGGCGATAGACGGTGGCAAACAGGTGGCGATTCTCGTACCCACAACTATTTTAGCTTTACAGCACTATCATACCTTCAAAAATAGGCTCGCGGAATTTGGTGCAAAGGTCGATTATCTCAACAGATTTAGGACGGCAAAAGAAAAACGGATTTTGTTGGAAGGACTCGAATCGGGCGAAGTCGATATTGTGATTGGAACGCATGGTTTGTTGGGTAAAAAGGTGAAATTCAAGGACTTAGGTTTACTTGTGGTAGATGAAGAACAGAAGTTTGGCGTAGCCGCAAAAGAAAAATTACGCACCATGAAGGTGAATGTCGATACACTCACTTTGACTGCCACGCCGATACCGCGTACCCTCCAATTTACGCTGATGGCTGCCCGCGATTTGTCGGTCATCAATACGCCGCCGCCTAATCGACAGCCGATACATACGGAAGTACGGGTGTTCAACGACAAGTTGATTCAGGAGTCGATTTATTACGAAATTTATCGTGGCGGACAGGTATTTTTCTTGCACAATCGCGTGAAGGAATTGCCGGATATGATGGCGATGTTGGGGAAACTCTGCCCCGATGTGGATATTGCGATGGCGCACGGTCAGATGGAAGCTAACCAACTCGAAACGACCTTGTTAGACTTTATCAAAGGGCGTTATGACATCCTCTGCTGCACGAATATCATCGAAACGGGACTGGATATTGCGAATGCCAATACGATTATTATCAACAATGCGCATCACTTCGGTTTGAGTGATTTGCACCAATTGCGCGGACGCGTGGGACGCTCAAATAAGAAGGCGTTTTGCTACCTTTTTTGTCCGCCTATGTCGGTGCTGACTTCGGAGGCGCGGAAGCGTTTGCAGACGATAGAGGAGTTTGCAGACTTGGGCAGCGGCTTCAATATTTCGATGCGCGACCTCGATATTCGCGGCGCAGGAAATATCCTCGGTGGCGAACAAAGTGGCTTTATCACCGACATTGGCTACGAGACGTATCAGAAGATTTTGGATGAAGCGATACAGGAATTGAAGGAGACGGATTTTAAAGAATTGTTTAAAGAAGACCTGCAAAAAGAACGCAAATTTGTGCGCGACGTACACATCGAAACGGATATCGAAATGCTGATTCCCGATGGTTTTGTGAATAATATTCAAGAACGCCTCAACCTCTATACAGCATTGGATAAAATAAAGAACGAGAGTGAGTTAGAGATATTTTCAAAGGAAATGAGAGACCGTTTCGGACATTTACCACATTCGATTTTGGAGCTTTTTGATGCTTTGCGACTGCGTTGGTTGTGCAAAGAATTGGGTTTTGAACGCCTGATTTTGAAGAGCCGTAAATTGCGCTGTTATTTTATCTCGAATGAACAGTCACCGTATTTTGAATCAGATGTTTTTCATCATATTTTGCAATACGTTCCCAAAAAAGCGGATAGGAAGATGACGTTTAAAAAGACTTCGAGTTATTTTATCCTCATTCGAGATGATGTGAAATCGCTGCAACAAGCGAAGGGGATTTTGGAGGATATTAAGGGGAGTATGGGGGAAGGGTAGAAAAAAGAAAGCAAAAAAGTGACAAAAAAATTCACTTTAAAACAAAAAGTTTCATACTTTTGATGAAACTATTATGAAATCATATTTATCTAAACCAAAATCCTACAACCTTAATGAGTGCTAACTTCTCAATCTTAGAACCGCTTGGTTTCTCTCGTGGAGCTTTTGATATTGATTCAGAGGGTACTTCTGCATTGAGCAATCATTATATTCAAGAGGCAAGACTGTTTGGGATTGATAAGATTTATTTTTCAGGAGAATTTCCTTCTGTTTATTTTAAAAAGGTTGAAAATTTTGAAGCCGAAGCTCAAAAAGAAATACTCGCCACACACAAAAAGGTTTGGAATCAAGGAAAAGTACCTTTTTTGTATGTAGAAAGTTCCGTCGAAATTCGTGTTTATAATTGCTATGAAAAACCCGTCAGATTTGGACAAAAAAACCGAACTATCAGCGATTTGGAACTTTACCAAACTACAGTTGATGACTTGAGTAAATTGAATAAGGTTTTTGGGCAAGTTTCTGTTGAATCGGGGCAATTTTGGAAAGAAACGAATTATGCAAAACAAGTTAGGAATGAACAGCGAGTAGAAAAAGCATTAATTGATAATCTGAAAAAAACACGACAGAAATTAAAACAAACAGAATTAACTGTTCCCGTCATTCACAACCTACTTTTACGTTCTCTTTTTATTTTATATTTAGAAGATAGAGGCGCAACTGATCCCCCTTTTTATCAAAAAATAACAGGTTTAAAAAATGTATCTTCTTATTTTGAAATATTAGAAAATAAAGAAGCTACCTATCTACTTTTCAAAGAATTAGATAAAAAATTTAATGGCAATTTAAGTCCGGTAAGTGAGGATGAGGAAACGGTGGTAACGCTCAAGCACTTATCGGATGTTAGAGCCTGTTTTTGGTCAGATATATATGAAGGTGGTAGGTTATTTGATTGGCGATTGTTTGATTTTAAAGTCATTCCTATTCAATTATTGAGTAATATTTATGAGGATTTTTTGCAAGAAGAAGATGAAGATGGAAAGAAAAAAGCGGGTGCATTTTACACGCCTCCACCACTTGCCGAATTTATTTTAAATGAATTGTTACCTTATCCTACCGCAAATGATAATCAATTCAATACCAAAGTTTTAGACCCAACTTGTGGGTCAGGTATTTTCTTGGTGGAAGCCCTCAATCGATTGCTTGACCGTTGGGAAGTGGCAAATCCTAACAAGAAATTAACCTTTGCTACCATTTGTAAAATTGTCAAAAATAACATCTTTGGTATTGAGTTGAATCCTGAAGCGATTAAGGTTGCAGCATTTAGCCTTTACCTTGCTATGTTGAATCGTTTAGACCCTAAAAAATTGTGGCAAAATAAACGACTTCCTTACTTAATTTACGAACCAAATGAAAAAGATTCTAAAAAACAAGGTAGTAATTTATTTAGGTTGAGTAGTTTGGGAAGTGGAGGCTTTGAAGATGTTGAGTATGATATTGTGGTGGGGAATCCGCCTTTTAAACGAGGTGATTTGGACGAAGAAGCACATAATTATCTTGATAAGAAAGGCTACGCACAGGAGTTGGTTTTGGCATTTTTGGATAGAATGACAGGGCTAGCACCCCATGCTAAATATGGATTGGTATGCGGAAGTAGACCTTTACTATTCAATACAGGAAAGACGTATCAAAAGTTTCGTAAATTTTTATTCAATGAGAACTATGTAGATAAAATCTATAATTTTTCCATTCTAAGACGTGTTACCCAAAAGGAAGGGGGCAGAAATCTATTTACATCTGCCGTCAGTCCTATCAGTGTTATTTTTTATTCAAAAGAATTTCCGAAAAATACCTCCGAAAAAATCATGTATTGTGCACCAAAAACAGCTATTAAAAATCGAATTATTGATGGTATTGCCATCGATAAAACTGATATCACTTATTTGCCGAGAACCGAGTGTCAGAAACCGGAAACTAAGATATGGAAAGTGGCAATGTGGGGAACAGAGAGAGATTGGGGGGTGATAAGTTCACTAATCAACAATAACGAAAGTTTCGCAAATTTCTTTAAAAAAGAAGAGCAGAGAACAAATTGGAATGTAGGTGCTGGGCTTCACCGCCCTGATAAAGAAGATGATAAATGTTATGTTGAAAGCTTATCTGAATACCTTCTAATTCCTACACAGAAAATTCAAAGATATTTTGTTGATTCCAATGGGCTTAACAAATTAGGAATGGCAAACTATCGAGAAATTAATGAAGATTTATTCAAATATCCACTCATTTTAATAAAAGAAGGATTAAAAGATAAGAGATTTTGTGCTGCCTATGTTTCTTTCAAATCTGTCTTTTTAAATGCTGTTTATGCAATAAACGGAAATGTATCGCAGGAGATTCTTAAATCAATTGTGGGGTATTTTAACTCTAAATTCTCCACATACTATTTATTCTTTGCATCTTCAACTTGGGGAGTAGAAAGAGAGAGAGTAAAGCTAAACGAGTTATTAATGCTGCCCTACATTGACTTCGAAAAAAGAATTGCAAATAAAATATCAGGTAAGGTAGATGCGATTATTAAGGTCAAAAAAGAATCAATCTTAGCTTACGAAACTGAAATTAAAGTTGAAAAACTTGAAAATGAATTAGACCAGTTAATATATGAGAGCCTAGGAATTAGCAACAAAGACCAAATCTTAATAGAGGACTTATTTAAATACAATTTAGATGCGTTTTTGAATCCAAATAAATCCAAAGCCTTCAATCCCTGCAACACCGACGACACCAAAGCCTACGCAAAACACCTCTGCCAAACCATCAATGAATTTCTCGACTACGACGAAGAACTCCATGTGTGGGCATCTGTGTACAAATTAAGTCCTCGTATTCCATTGAATGTAGTGGCGGTCTATTTCAATCAAAATAAAAAAGCAGACACCGTTATTGAATCACCGGAAAAACAAATCGGACAAATTCTAAAAGACATCGAACAACACACTTATGAAGAACACGCCGAAAGTATCTATTTCCGAAAATTCCTACGGTATCACAACGGTAAAGACATCACTTACATCATAAAACCTAATGAAAAACGCTTTTGGTCGCGTTCTATGGGTATCAACGACGCAGATGAAATCATTGCTGAAATCCTCAGACAATAACATGAAAAATCAAGAATATCTTTCCAAAATACGGGCTAAATTATGGTCTAAATTCGCCAATTGCTGTCACCAAGCGGTGGTTGAGGCTTACAGAGCAATGTTGAGAAATCCTAATAAATACAAAGAGAGGAAAGAAGAAAAACTAACAGCAAGGTTGCGCTATGAAATGCAGCGGCTTGAATTACTTCTGGCGGAGGATATAACTGTTGATAAAGAGCATTACCTTGAAGATGAAGAAATTTTGTTTGGTGAAAAAGAAGCCGAAGACGTAGCAAGAATTGACTTAGTTTTTTCCACTTTTTTTGAATCTAATAGAGCTTCTTGGTCACAGAAAGAAAGGCTGATATATTACGGCGAAGCCAAAAACCTCTCCTTAAAAGATTGGACGAAACAACGTGGAACAAACATCAACGCCAGCCAATACAGAGGCAGATACATTGACACAGGTATTGAAAAGATAATCTCCGGCGCATATTCAAAAGTAGATGCTTTCCTGATTGGTTATATGGTCAACGGTAATGCACAAGATAATGTCGTGGCTCTAAATAAACTCATTCAAAGGCGAAAACTACCGCCTCAAATTGGATTAATTGATAAGCAAGTTCCCATTTCCGGTTATTCTGAATGTTACATTTCAAAAAATGATAAAGGCGGAGAAGTACTTGAATTACAGCATATTTTTTTAGAGTTTGATAGAGTTGAGGTTGAATGAAAACAAAAAAAATCCGCCCCAAACAAAGCCCGGGACGGATAATATATTTCATTTCAAAAACAAAAAATCAGCTATAAATCCTATCAATCTGCGCTTTAAACTTCTCATTTACCACTCGTCTTTTCACCTTCATGGTCGGTGTCAACTCTTCTGTAGAAACATCCCATGGGTCAGGTAGCAATTCAAACTTTTTAATTTGTTCGATATGGCTAAAGTGTGGATTAATCTCCTTGATAATTTCAGTAAACTTAGCTTGCACCTTTTCATTTTTCAATGTTTCTGACGAAATACAAGATAAGGTTGAATTGTGCGGACTTGGGTGTAGCGTGCAAGGCACATCATTATCATCACACCAGCCCTTCAGAGCTTCTGCCCCAGGCACGATAAGTGCTGATACAAACTTCTTTCCTTCACCGACGACCATCATCTGACTAATCAAGAAATCTTCCGTAAAGCGCTTCTCAATCGGTTCGGGGGCAACATATTTACCGCCCGACGTTTTGAGCAAAGCCTTCTTACGTCCCGTGATTTTTACATATTCGACACCATTTTTGCCCTTCACAAATTTACCAATATCGCCCGTATGAAACCAACCGTTTTTGAGTACTTCGGCACTCGCTTCGGGTTTATTATAATAACCTTGCATGATATTCGGACCTTGCGCAAGTATCTCGCCTTCGCCTTCGCGATACTCACCGTCTGAAGGGTCAATTTTCAAGGTCACACCTTCAAGCACCGTTCCTACCGTGCCGAGCAATGCGCCATCTTTGTCAAAGTGGCTCAAAGTAAGCACAGGCGAAGTTTCCGTTAAGCCATAGCCTTCGCGTATAGGCACACCCGCTGCCGAAAATACTCGCGCCATCTTCGCCGGACACGCTGCCGCACCAGTTGCGATACCTTTTATATTACCACCGAGTGCCTCACGCCATTTGCTAAAAATCAACTTATCGGCAACCTTCATTTTTATACTGCGCAAACCACTATATGTTTTATCATATTCGTAGTCCTCCGTCATGTCCAATGCCCAAAAAAACAACTTTTTCTTCGCCCCCGTCAGCTCCAATCCTTTATTATATATCTTCTCATACACCTTCTCCAACAAACGCGGAACAGTCGTAAAAAAATGCGGTTTTACGCCTTGCAAATCACCAGTTTCACCACCAAGATTATCTGTACCGGTATAGTAAATGCTCGCGCCACTTACGATGTATATATACGAAACGGTACGTTCAAAAATATGACACAAAGGTAAGAAGCTCAATGCTTTATCACCCGGATTCAAGGGCAAACGCCGACCAGCTGATTTCACATTACTCAAAATATTATTATGCGTCAACATCACGCCCTTCGGGTTGCCCGTAGTACCTGATGTGTAGATAAGCGTGGCGAGTTTATCAGGATCCACTGCCGCTTTTCTACGTTCCACTTCGCTATGATCCCCTTCCTCAAAAATATCTTTCCAATACGGCGCATCACCTACCTTATCAAAAGTATAAATCTCCTCCAAAGTAGGAATATTCGGCTTCGCATTACGTACTTTTTTGAGCAAATCTCCCGGTCCGTCCATGCTCACAAAAGCATATTTCACGCCTGCATCATTGAAAATATATTCATATTCTCGCGGACTAATCGTCGGATAAACAGGCACACCAATCGCCCCAACTTGCTGCAAACCAATATCCATCACGTTCCATTCCGGTCGATTCGTATAGGAAATGAGCGCGATTTTGTCGCCGGGCTGTACACCGATTTTTAGCAAACCGCGACTCACCCGATTAGCATCGTCCACAAACTCTTGTGTACTCCAAAACTTCCAGCCGTCAGCCGTTTTACGTCCAAGTGCTTTCTCTTGCGGACAATGTTTTAATTGATAATAGGGGATGTCAAATAGCTTTTTTATTTCGTCCATTTTCTTAGTTCAAATTTTTGTAGAATAAATCGCGGATAAAAATAGATAAATAAATAGAATTATTTGAATTATTTTAGAAAGATTAGCTTTTGTTTCGGTAAAAAATATTATCCGTACTTTAATTCGTGTTGTTCACCGCACAATACAAGCTACTTCATGCTAAGTTTTTATCACTTTATAAAAAAAAAATCAAAAACTTATCCTGCTTTTCGTCAAGGCTTCTTATCTTGTTTTTTTTTAATTTTAAATACAATTATTTTTCAATTAAAAAACATGATTCTTTGACAAACTGGACTTTGGACATTGGGTAATTAGGCTAACGAAAACATAATTCGCTATTTATCAGCATGATAAAAATTATAATAAAGTTAATTTAAAATAAAATGCAAATCAATGTAAATCATTGATAATGAGCGATTTACCTAATTACTCTGTTCCCTAATTACCCAGTGTCCAAAGTCCAGTAAGTGAAAGAAATTAAATAAATTAGACAGATTGATGAGCTTATTTTGCACTTAAGTAATGGGACAAAAATAGGCTTAGTGAAAGAAAATAAATGCACATTCTCGCTTGTTATTTTCCTTTACACTTCACCAGATTTTCCTTAAATACAGTGAGTATTCGCGTCAAATTTGGTTCATCTAAAGAAAAAATAACGACGCGAAGTATGTACATTTATTTAATTCCTGATACTTACATATTTGATTGTCATAATGTTAGAATCAGTTCCAAATATAAAAATTATTAAACTATGACCAATATTTACCTACGATTATTACTTAGCATATTATTTTTTTGCTGCATTAATCTTGCAAAAACCAATGCCCAAACGCCACCCAACGATGAATGTACAGATGCCATCTCCCTGACGCTCGGAATACAGGTAGACGGCACAAATATCGACGCTACCGCAAGTCTGGCCGAAGTAGATCCCGTCACAGGTTTGGGTATCTTGGCGGTCTGCAATCCACCCAATGGTTTTGGTGTTGAAAATGCCGTATGGTATACATTCCAAGTAGAAAATGAAGGCAATCACACCCTTGCCCTGACCGACGCGACTTGCGCCCAATCTTACGCCGTCTATCCGACAGAAGATATCAATTGTGACAATATTTTTCAAAGTACCCTCAATGGCGACCAAGCCTTTTGTGTGGCATTGGGTGCGGGTAGTGATTCGACTGTAATGGTCATGCAAGAAGGTATGTACTACCTTATAGTTGATGGTGCAGGCGGTGTAGCTTGCAGCTTCGGACTGGAGGTTTTTGAAGGTCCGTTTTGCTTGCCACCGGATGATGTAGAAGTAGCTGCGAACAGCACTTCCGCCGAATTGTCTTGGGAATCAGACGGGATTTCTTTTAACATCGAATGGGGCGAAACAGGCTTTACACAAGGCGCAGGCACGATGTTTTCCACCACTGATAATCCTTACAATTTGGAAAGTTTGACGCCTTTTACGACTTATGATTTTTACATTCAAGTAGACTGTGGTACAGAAGGTATTAGCGACTTAGTAGGTCCGTTTACCTTCAATACCTTACCGCCTGCGCCTATATGTGGTGGAGCGTTTTATGATGCAGGAGGCGAAGACAACCCCTACAACAGTAATGCCAACGAAACCTATACCATTTGCCCCGACAATACGGGCGATGTCGTGACCGTGACCTTTACACTTGTCGATATTGAATCCTCAACTACCGCAGGCTCAAACGGTACAGGCTGTTGGGATTATTTGAGTGTTTATGATGGTGGAGATACAGACAGTGCATTTCTAGGCGACTACTGCAACAGCCCTGATGCAGCAGGTTCTGGTTTGGCTTTGGATGCAGGAAGTTCGTTTACTGCGACCAATTTAAGCGGTTGTTTGACCTTTACATTTACATCGGATGGTTCGTTACAAAATGCAGGCTGGACTGCTGATGTCACTTGTGCGCCCGGCGACCCGTGTCCTGCGCCTGTGGCTTTGACCGCAAGCAATATCACCGACAGTTCGGCCGAGCTTAGCTGGTCTGCCGCATTGACTATTTTTGATGTAGAATGGGGCGAAACAGGCTTCGCACCCGGTACAGGTACGACCATTTCACAAGTCGGCAACCCTGCAAACCTAACGGGGCTGGCAGCTGAAACAGCTTACGATTATTATGTGTGTGCTATCTGTCCGGATGGAATGGGCGGCAATATCACTTCTGAATGTGCCGGACCATTCACCTTCACAACAACGGTAGCTGTACCAACTTGTACAAGTGGCGTATTTTCCGATAATGGCGGCACACTCAACGATTATGCCGCCAGCTCAAGCGACTCGATTACTATTTGCCCCGACAATATGGGCGATGCCGTAACGGTCACATTTACATTCGTAGATATAGAAACTTCCGTAGCAGCAGGAAATCAAGACGGCTGTTGGGATTTTCTTTCTATCTATGACGGAACAGACACCAACAATCCACTTCAAGAAACCGCCTGCGGCGAATTGGACGGTGACGGTGATACGCCTTCTGTCTCCGAAAGCTTATTGCAAGCCGGCGATTCATTCACCTCTACGGATGCGAGTGGTTGTCTAACCTTTTTATTCAACTCTGATGGCTCGGCACAAGAAGCTGGTTGGGAAGCCATCATTACTTGCGATGGCAGTACGCCCTGCTTGCCTCCCAACACACTTTCTGCCGAAAATATCACCGAGACATCAGCAGATTTAACTTGGAACTCTACCGAAACTACATTTAATGTAGAGTGGGGAACAACAGGATTCGCACAAGGCACAGGAACAAGTGCAGACGGCATTGTTACGCCTTATAATTTGACTGGATTATCCCCCGAAACAAGTTACGACTATTACGTTTGTACCGTCTGCGAAAATGGCGAAGTATCGGATTGTGCCGGACCATTTACATTCACAACCGCAACTCCGCCCCCCTCTTGTACGAGTGGTACTTTTTATGATAATGGTGGGTTAATGGAAGATTATGCCTCCAATTCGAGCGATTCGATTACCATCTGTCCAGACAGTCCAAATGACGCTATTGTGGTGACATTTACGTTCGTAGATATTGAAACTTCGACGGGGTCGGGCGCACAAGACGGTTGTTGGGATTTTCTTTCTATTTATAACGGAAATAATACCTCAAATCCATTCCAAGAAACCGCTTGCGGCGAATTGGACGGCGACGGCAGCACACCTTCCGACCCAATGAGTTTGCTGCAAGCCGGCGACTCATTTACTTCTTCGGATGTAAGTGGTTGCCTGACCTTTTTATTCAATTCTGATGGCTCGGTACAGGGCGCAGGTTGGGCGGCTACTATTGCTTGCGTTCCTGCTGTCGAATGCCCTGCCGAACTCGGACTCACCACCACCAGCACGAGCGAAACCAGCTCCAATGCAAATAATGGTACTATTGACCTTAGCGTAAATGGCGATGGCACAGCACCTTATACCTACACATGGAGCAATGGCGCGACTGTACAGGATTTGGTCAATCTTTCGGCTGGCGAATACTGCGTCACCGTAGCAGATGCCAACGGTTGTACAGATAGTATTTGTGAAATCATCAGTTCATCTTGTGCCGATGATTGGGCGTTTAATGCCGTCGTAGAATACGAAAGCGGCGCAGAGGTCAACGATGGTTCTATTGATATTAATATTTCTGGCGGATTGCCACCTTATAATTATGCTTGGAATAATGGCGCGACTTCGCAAGATATTAGCGGCTTGTCGGGTGGAATATATACGGTTGTCGTGACAGATGCAACGGGTTGTACACAGGTTTACGACGTCGAAATTGGTACAGATTGTCCGCCGAATTTCAGCCTCATCGGGCAAGTCATTGACATGGAAATTGGTTTGATGAATGGCGCGATTGATATTACCGTCAATGGTGGTTCGCCGCCCTACACTTACTCGTGGAGCAATGGCGCGAACACCCAAGATGTCAGCGGACTTGCCGCTGGAAGTTACAGCGTAGTCGTGACCGATGCCGTGGGTTGTAATGATGGTTTTGCCGCAACGATAGACGCCATTTGTCCTGATAATCTGGGGATTACGTCCGATATTACTGACGAATCAACATCCGGCGCAGGCGATGGCGCGATTGATATAACAGTCAATGGCGGAACGCCACCTTATATTTATTCGTGGAATATCGGTGAACCTACCGAAGATATTTCAGGATTAAATTCAGGCTCCTATTGTGTGATTGTTTTTGACTCGGGCGGTTGTACCGCAAATATTTGTTTCAATATCGGCGAGGGTTGTCCCGATGAAATTATCTCCACAATTGAGGTGACAGACGAAACCTCAATGGGTGATAACGATGGTGAAATTGATATAGATGTTTTCGGAGGAAATCCAACCTACACTTATATATGGGACAATGGTTCTACCGATGCCGACCAAACCGACCTCGCAGCAGGTACATATTGCGTCACGGTGACAGATGGCATGGGGTGTATGCAAAGCACTTGTGCAGAAGTTGGCAATTTCTGTCCGCCAAATTTGGGCGTTAGCGCGGTAGTTACTAATGAAAGTATTATGACTTTTTCGGATGGAGAAATTGATATTACGGTGAATGGCGGCATAGCTCCTTACGCTTATTTTTGGAGCAACGGGCAAGCGACACAAGACCTCATCGGACTTGCGCCGGGCGAGTATTGTGTACGGGTGACGGATGCGCAAGGCTGCATTGAAAATATCTGTTTTACCATTGAAGACGGTTGTCCGCCCAATTTTGTCACCGTTGTAGATATTAATGATGTCTCCATTTCGGGCTTGACCGATGGCGGCATCAATCAAGTGCTAGTCAATGGTACGCCGCCCTATAATTTCGCTTGGAATACAGGCGAAACGACCGAAGATATCAATGGTATCGGCGTAGGTATTTATACCGTAACTATCACAGACGCAGATGGTTGTACAGAAATAGCGGAATACGAAGTATCTCCCGAAACCTGTCCTGACCTCATCACAGGCGTAGATATTACGGAGATTTCGACTGTCGGTGGCAACGATGGCTCAATAGACCTCACGACCAATGCCGGCGCCCAACCACTGACCTACCAATGGAGCAATGGCTCGGCTACCCAAGACCTCATCGGACTTGACGCAGACCGCTATTTCATAACCGTAACGGACGCCGCAGGATGTGTCACACAAGCATTTTATGACCTCGACGAACCCGTTGGCATTGACAATATTGATGCACTGACCGATGTACTATTATCGCCCAATCCGGCGAAATATAGCGCACAATTGAGCCTTACATTCGACCGAAATGTAGATGTACAAGTCAGTCTAATGAATGTCATCGGGCAGGTACTCGACCAGCGTTTACAAGAAAATATTTCGACCACACAATTTACCTTTAATACAGAAAAATTTGCCGAAGGCATATACTTCATACGCATCCAAGCAGATGGACAACAGGTGACGAAACGCTTATTAGTAGTAGAGTAGAGAGTGTGTGAGTGGAGAGTTAAAGGGTGGAGAGTGACGAGACGTACTCTTTAACTCTCCACTCTACTACTCTTTTGAAAAAAGAACAGAAGAAATGAACGATGAATTAGCAAATACAAACAATTTTGGTTCTTTGACAAATCCAGTAAAGTGAATGAAAATTTGGGCGTATCCCCCTCCTTATCAGTCGGGGGTCGGGCTATCCGGCACTCTCTCCACTCCGCT